>Ga0247610_10002618_pt1 | contig 20504 bp, 17 predicted proteins | sample 174DNAGHGhighgp2_FD_193483 | JGI IMG/M metagenome (GOLD analysis project Ga0247610, IMG submission 193483) | Sheep rumen microbial communities from Palmerston North, Manawatu-Wanganui, New Zealand - 1742 DNA GHGhigh gp2 | ecosystem: Host-associated > Mammals > Digestive system > Stomach > Rumen...
TTCACCTGCTGACCTTCGGTCACGCAAATCTTTATCAACTGGCCACCGACCTGTGGCGTTACCGTTACATCGTTCTGACCTTTCATCCTGGCACTGAACTTATACGGGAGTTCAATGTCTGATTTCGCCACTGTCATCGTCTCAAACGATGTTTGCACTTCCTTAGGCATGTCGATGCCACATGAGGAAATCATTACCCCCATGCCGAGCAACATGCCCCATGCCATAGCATTCTTTTTCTTCATGTTGTTTTTTATTTTAGTTGTTGTTAATATTTTCGTTTTTGGTTCTTTCTATAGAATCACGCGACAAAGTTACAAAAAAATCTTAATTGACATATAAAAATCTCTGTTTTTTTTTGTTTGACATAAAAAATCCCCCGACATCGCGTCGAGGGATTCATCATACAACAACTAAAAACCTAAAACTTATGCAATATCAATCTGTCTTGATACCTTTACTTTCTCTTCAATGACCTTGGGGAGTTCGACGGTAAGTACACCGTTCTCGACCTTAGCGGAGATATCCTCCTTCTTCACGTCATCGGGCAGGATCAGCGTCTGCTCATACTTTGAGTATGAGAACTCACGACGCAGGTAGCGGGTGTTTTTGTCTTCCTCCTTCTTCTCCTGCTTGCTCTCCATCTTGATGATCAGGTTGCCCTCATCATTGATATGTACGTTGAAGTCCTCCTTCTTCATGCCCGGTGCTGCCACTTCTACAGTATAGGCCTTGTCACTTTCTTTCACATTGATAGCGGGAGCCGTGCAGTTTGCTTTCGGCATAAAGTCCGTATCAAACAAATCATTAAAAACTGACGGAATCCAACTGTTTGTTCTCATAACTGGCATCATAATTTTTACCTCCTAATTTTATTTTTAAATGATTACACATGTTAAACTTTTTAGTGAAAACCTTTCGGCTCTCACCATACATGATGCAAGATAAATGCCAGAATAGTGAATAGTGAATAATGAATAGCGAATAATGTCAATCTGTCAGAATTGCACGACAAATTGATAGAGCGGCATCAACGGAAGCCACGGGCGCGATGACGATGGAACGCTTGCCGTTGGTCTCGCGGAAGTTGCACTGGCGGGGATTACGGGAGACATAGTTGAGCACCTTGCCAAAGGCATCGCTCTGGTAATACGGACTGTCGGCATTGCTGACGAAATAGAGGAACATCTTCTGCTGTTTGAGCATGATCTTCTCAATACCCAGTTGTTTACCATAAGCACGGAGGGGGACAACACGGATGAGTTCCTCGGCCACCTCCGGAATTTCGCCAAAGCGGTCTTTCAGACGGCTGCGATAGGCAGCCAAGGCCCCATCGAGGTCATTGCGATTGGCGAGATTGTCGAGTTCGCGGTAGAGCAGCATACGCTCGGAGTCGTTGGGGACATACTGATCGGGGAAGTACATCTCGATATCGCATTCAAGGGCGCAGTCGTCGACGAAAGCGATGTTGTTAGGAATACCGGATATTCTAGACAATCTTGATTCTTCAGATAAACTGGACTTTTTAGGATTGGCAGATTCTGTCGCTGCAAACTCGGGTTCTTCGTTACGCAGTTCCGCCATCGCCTGGTTAAGAATCTTCTGATAGGTCTCATAGCCGAGGTCGGAGATAAAACCGCTCTGTTCGGAGCCCAGCAGATTGCCGGCACCGCGGATGTCGAGGTCCTGCATGGCGATGTTGATACCAGAGCCAAGGTCGGAGAAGTTCTCGAGGGCTTCGAGACGGCGACGCGACTCGGGATTGAGGGCTGCCAAGGGAGGAGCCAGGAGATAGCAGAAGGCTTTGCGATTGCCACGCCCCACACGACCACGCATCTGATGGAGATCGGAAAGGCCGAAGTTATGGGCGCCGTTGATGATAATGGTGTTGGCATTGGGGATGTCGATGCCGTTCTCGACAATGGTGGTGGAGAGCAACACATCGTAGTCGTAATTGGAGAAGTCGAGCACGATTTTCTCCAGTTCCTCGGGCTTCATCTGTCCATGTCCGATGGCAATACGGGCATCGGGGATGTACTTATGAATCATCTCGGCAATATGCGTCAGGTCACTGATACGGTTGTTGACGAAATAAACCTGTCCGTTGCGCGACATCTCGAAGTTGATGGCATCGGTAATGATTTCCGCGCCGAAAGTATGGATCTCTGTCTGGATGGGATAGCGGTTGGGCGGCGGCGTCTGGATGACACTCAGGTCGCGCGCACCGACCAACGAGAACTGAAGCGTTCGCGGAATCGGCGTGGCTGACATCGTCAAGGTATCGACATTCGACTTCATCTGACGGAGTTTCTCCTTTGTCGAAACGCCGAACTTCTGCTCCTCATCGATGATCAGCAGACCAAGGTCCTTGAACTTTACCGTCTTTCCGATGAGTTTATGCGTACCTATAATAATATCTATCTTGCCCTCAGCCAGGTCTTTAAGCACCTGCGTGGTCTGCTTGGCGCTCTTGGCCCGAGTGAGATAATCCACCCTGACGGGCATATCTTTCAGACGACTGGAGAACGTACGGAAGTGCTGATAGGCAAGTACCGTCGTAGGCACCAGCACAGCCACCTGTTTACCGTCGCAGGCAGCCTTGAAAGCCGCACGCACCGCCACCTCCGTCTTTCCGAAGCCCACATCGCCACAAACCAGACGGTCCATCGGCTTGGCCATCTCCATGTCCGCCTTGACATCCTGCGTGGCCTTCAACTGATCGGGTGTATCCTCGTAAATAAAGCTGGCCTCGAGTTCGTGTTGCAGATAGGAGTCGGCACTAAAGGCAAAGCCTTTCTCACGGCGACGTTTGGCGTAGAGTTTGATCAGGTCGCGGGCAATATCCTTGATATGTTTCTTGGTACGCTCCTTCAGTTTCTCCCACTGACCAGTGCCGAGGGTCGAGAGACGCGGCGGTTCGCCATTATCCTGCGACTTGTATTTCGACACCTTATAAAGCGAGTGAATAGACACATAGATGCTGCCGCCACCATTGTAGAGGATTTTGATCATCTCCTGGTAGCCATCCCCTTGGGGCATTCTCACCAGCCCACCGAATTTACCGACACCATGATCGACATGCACCACGAAGTCGCCAATCTCAAACTGTTGGATTTCCTTCAGCGTAAGAGCCATCTTACCACTGCGGGCTTTGTCGCTCTTGAGATTGTATTTATGGAAACGGTCGAAGATCTGGTGGTCGGTAAAGACACAGATGTGCAGGTCGTCATCAGCGAAACCTTCGTGGAGGGTCTTCTCTACGGGGTTGAAGGATATTTTTGCAGATTCGGCGAAGATATCTTTCAGACGCTCATTCTGTTTCTGGCTGTCGGCGAGGATGTAAATTTGGTAGCCCTTCAGTTGGTAATCCTCAAATGCTTGTTTCAGCAGGTCGAAGTTCTTGTGGAAGAGAGGCTGGACGGTGATGTTGAACTTTAAAATGGCGTCAGGCTGTGCTGATGGACGATGACCGAACTCAATACGACGGAACGTGTCGGCATCAGCCATGAACTGCTCCCCTGTGATGAGCTGGGATTCTTTGTGCATCTGGCGTTCAATCTCCTGCTGTTCCATCTCGGTAGCCTGTTCAAGCTGCTCCAAACGGGCCTGAGAGGAGAAGCCGTCCTGATAGACACGGTCGATGGCATCGCGCACGAAATGATAATCTTTTGTCACCAATACCGTATTCTTCGGTACAAACGAGAGGAAAGGCACCTTGTCGTCGATGGTCACCAACTCTGGCACAATCTCAATCTTATTACGCTGTTCCTTCGATAACTGATCCTCTACCTCAAAGGTGCGGATGCTGTCAATGTCCTCGCCAAAGAAATCAATACGATAGGGGTATTCGCAACTGAAGGAATAGACGTCGAGGATAGAACCACGCAGAGCGAATTGGCCTGGTTCGTAGACATAATCGACCTCGCGGAAACCGAATTCACGCAATGTCTTTTCGATATCAGCGACGGCGATGGTCTGGTCTTTCTCCAAAATCAACGTGCGGTCGTCGAGGCTTTGCTTCGACACCACCAGTTCGGCGATAGCCTCAGGATATGTCACCATATAAAGCAACTCGCCCATTCTAGCCATCACCTCTGTTCGAAGAATCTCGCTGGCTGCATCACGCTGGGCATATTTGATGGCACGGCGATAACTCGAGGGGAAGAAAAGAACACGTCCATCCCCCATCAATTGCGTCAGGTCATGATAGAAATAGCCGGCCTCCTCAGCATCCTGTAAGATAAAAAGCATGGGATGCTTGCACTTTGACGACAGACTGCCGAAGAGCATCGGGGCACTGGAGGCCAACAAGCCCTCGAGGAAAATCGTCTTTATAGATGATTTCCCCATCGCCTGTGCCAATTCCGACACCTGCGGCAACTTGGCATAAACTTTTTCTAATTCCTGTATATTCATTAGAAATTCTGTGCAAAATTACTAAAATTTCTGTGATTAGCATGTGCTTATCCAAGTTTTTTATTAATTTTGCAGCGTAATAACTCAGATTATGTACGCAAGCGACAGTATTGTTATCATTCCGACGTATAACGAAAAGGAAAACATCGAGAAGATTATCCGGGCTGTTTTCGGACTGGAAAAGTGCTTCCATATCCTCGTCATCGACGATGGCTCCCCTGATGGTACGGCAGCCATTGTAAAAAAACTGATCAGCGAGGAGTTTGATGATCGTCTGTTTATTCTGGAACGCAGCGGTAAGCTTGGTCTTGGTACGGCATATATTGCAGGTTTCAAGTGGGCTCTGGAGCGTGATTACGGGTATGTCTTTGAGATGGATGCCGACTTCAGTCATGATCCTCACGATCTGCCGCGTCTCTATAGCGCTTGTCACGATAAGGGTTACGACCTCTCTATTGGCAGTCGTTATGTCTCTGGGGTGAATGTTGTCAACTGGCCCGTTGGTCGTGTGCTGATGAGTTATTTTGCCTCGAAATACGTCCGACTGGTGACTGGTTTCAAAGTACACGACACCACAGCAGGTTTTGTATGCTACAAGCGTCGTGTGCTGCAGACCATCGAACTCGACAAGATACGTTTCAAAGGATATGGCTTCCAGATAGAGATGAAATACACAGCCTATAAGATTGGCTTTAAGATCAAGGAAGTCAGCGTGATCTTTGTTAACCGTTGTGAAGGAACGAGCAAGATGTCGGGTGGTATCTTCGGCGAAGCTTTCTTCGGGGTGATGAAGCTTAGATGGGATGGATGGACGCGCCACTATCCGAAGATTCAGGGAAGTTAAGGAAGTTAAAGGGAAGTTAAAGAGAAGTTAAAGGGACGAATGATAAAGATTCTATATAGGATTTATCAGTTATTTATAGGGTTGCCGTTGTTGGTGATCCTTACGATTGTGACGGCATTGGAGGTGGGTATTGGAACCACCATTGGCAACGGGCACTTCTGGGGCTATTATCCCGGCCATTGGTGGGGTAAATTGATCTTGAAGTTGTTTCTGATTCCTGTCAAAGTGGAAGGTCGTGATCATCTGGAGAAAGGACAGAGCTATGTGTTTGTAGCCAACCATCAGGGGGCGTTCGACATTTTTCTCATCTATGGTCACCTGAGCCGCAATTTCAAGTGGATGATGAAGCAGTCGCTGCGTAAGATCCCCTTTGTGGGCTATGCATGTGAGAAGTCGCATCAGATATTTGTTGACAAACGGGGCCCCAGTAAGATTCGCAAGACCTATGAGGATGCCCGTGAAATACTGAAGGAAGGATATAGTGTGACGGTGTTCCCCGAGGGAGCTCGTACTTTCACTGGCCACATGGCCCATTTTAAGAAAGGCGCTTTCGCCCTGGCCGACGAACTGCAGTTGCCTGTTGTCCCTCTGACCATCAATGGCAGCTTCGACATTCTGCCACGTATGAAAGGTTTCAACTTCATCAACTGGCACCCATTGACCCTGACAATCCATCAGGCCATCTATCCTATTGGACAGGGTCCTGAGAATGTGGACGCCACACTGCGACAGGCATATGACTCGGTGATGTCTTCACTCAACCCGAAGTACCAAGGATTAGTAGAGAACCCTGACCAATGATTGCACGTGCACCCTATCTGTTTTTGTTGCTGATCATCATTCCTGATCTCTATTTCGACCTGCACTACTGGCGGCATAAGTATTCTGCTGGTCAACGGTTCTGTCGCTGGCTCCCCACCATCGGACTGGTGGCCTATACCATCTATCTGATGTATGAGAAGAATTTCATTCCCGACAATCCTACCATTATTTATATATACCTCTTTTTATTAGGTCTCATCGCCATCCCCAAGGCGGTCTATATGCTCTTTTCCCTGGCAGGTTTGTCATTCAGTCACTTGTTTCATCGCAAGAAGAGTACCCACCCGCATAAAAATTACGGCAATCTGATAGGATTGGTATTCGTGCCTATATTATGGTTTATTCTCATCTACGGCTCGTTTGTGGGATTCTCGGAGTTGGAGATCAACCGCCATACATACACCTCGCCCGATATCCCCAAGGCCTTCAATGGCTATCGCATTGTACAGTTCTCCGATGCGCATGTGGGATCGTATACCGACAGTCGGAAAGAGATTCTGCAACGGGCTGTCGACAGCATCAATGCCCTGCGTCCTGACCTGATCGTCTTCACTGGCGATCTTCAGAATGTCAAGCCTGAGGAACTCTACAGCCAAATGGATATCCTCTCACGACTGAAGGCGAAGGACGGTGTCTATTCCGTACTCGGCAATCATGACTATGCAAAATATGTGGACTGCAGCGAGGCGGAGAAAGCGGCCAACTGTCGTGAAATCGTCAGCCTGGAGAAACAATTAGGTTGGACGCTGCTACAGAACGAACATCGATATATTGAGCGTGGGAAGAGTCGGATTGTCATTGCGGGAATGGAGAACGATGGCGATGGCAAGAACTTCCCGCAGAAGGGCAATATCAGCAAAACCTTGAAAGGTGTGGACAACGATGACTTCATCCTTATGCTGGAGCACGACCCCTCTTCCTGGCGTCGTAAGATTATCCCTGACGGGCGGGCGCAATTGACCCTCAGCGGTCATACTCATAAGATGCAGTTCTCGCTCTTCGGATGGTGTCCCCTGTCACTCACTGGTAAGGAGGTCAACGGCTGGTACAATGAAGACGAGCAGTCGCTCTTCGTCTCCGCAGGCTTAGGTGGACTGATCCCCTTCCGTTTCGGCGCCCCTGGCGAGGTCGTCGTTATCACCCTCAAAACCCAGCAATAGTTCTTTGCCGCACTGCCGCGCTTTAGTTATAGATTGGCAGCAAGGAATTTACGACAGACTTCAATGGGGAGTCCGCGACGTCGGGCATAGTCTTGGAGCTGGTCTTCACCGATTTTTCCTAAATTGAAATAACGGGCCTGAGGATGCGCCATCATCAGACCGCTGACACTGGCGTGGGGTTTCATAGCACCGCTCTCCGTCAGACGGATACCGATCTGTTTCATGTCGATGAGTTCGTCGAGCACGAAGTTCAGGCTGGTGTCAGGCAGTGAAGGATAGCCTACGGCAGGACGGATGCCCTGGAATTTTTCGATGAGCATCTCTGGAATTGTCAGCTGTTCGCCTTTTGCATAACCCCAATATTCCTTTCTCACCTGCTCATGCATCCGTTCAGCAGCAGCCTCCGCCAAACGGTCAGCCAACAGTTGTGCCATCATCTTTTGATATGGGTCAGCATCGAAATCAGTTTCAAGGCCTATATCTGTGGAAGTGGCGAAGATGCCAAGTTTAGAGGTGAGAGGTGAGAGGTAAGAGGTGAGAGATGTGTTAAGAGGGGAGATAAAGTCAGAGAGACATAAGTAAGGAGACTTCCCCTGCTGCTGTCGTAAGCAAGGTATTCTCTTACCTCTTACCTCTCTCCACTCACCTTTATAAACCACAATATCATCACCATCGCCATAGGCCTCGAAGAGTTCAAAAAGCCCATAGGCATGATAGCGTCCTTCTTGTTGGGTCAGGAATGCTTCTGCTTCCTGACGAAGACGTGTTTTCTCTTCCTGGTCCTTCACTTGCCAGGCATAGAAGAAATATACCCAGTTGATATAGGGCGTTAACTCATGAATATCGTAGGTGAGGGTCATAGACAATGGATGATGGATAATGGACAATGGATAATTATCGGAAGGCGACGGGTTGACCAATGTAGGAGGTGTCAACCTTACCATTTGCGTAGACAGTATGTCCATTACAGAGGGTGCGCTCCACATGCCAAAGGAACATGTGGCCCTCCATAGGACTCCAGCCACATTTGCTCTCTATCAGACTCTTGGTGCAAACCCAGGCCGTATTGGGACGTACCAGCACCAAGTCGGCCTGATAACCCTCACGGATAAAGCCTCGATGACGAACCTCGAAAAGACGGGCTGGATTGTGGCACATCAACTCCACGAGACGCTCTAAAGAAAGGATGCCATTATCTACCAGTTCCAGCATCGTCACCAGCGAGAACTGAATCATCGGCATACCGCTGACCGCCTTCGCACAACCACCTTCTTTCTGTGATAACAGATGTGGAGCATGGTCAGTACCAATCACCGCGATACGTCCATCGGTAAGCGCTTGCTGCAGGGCCTCACGATCACGTTCGGTCTTGATGGCTGGATTACATTTGATGCGCGTGCCCAGGCTGGCATAGTCGCGATCACAGAAATAGAGATGACTCACGGTAGCCTCAGCGGTAACATTAGAGAGGTGAGAGGTAAGAGGTAAGAGGTAAGAGAAATGACTCTCGGGTATCAAATCTAATTCTTTAGCGGTGGTGAGGTGGGCGATATGCAGGCGGGCATCGTATCTCTGTGCCAATTCTACAGCCAGACGAGTGCTCTCATAACAAGCCTCCTCGCTACGGATCTCCGGATGGTGAATGACCTTGGGATCGTCGCCATATTGCTCTTTTGCCAGAGCCATATTGCGGTTGATGATGGCCGTATCCTCACAATGTGCCATAATCGGCAGTTCCGAAGAGGAAAAGAGCTGTTTCAAAGCCTCATGACGGTCGACTAGCATATTGCCTGTCGAACTACCCATAAACAGTTTGATACCAGGAATACGATGAGGATCGAGTTTATCGAACAGTGAGACATTATCATTTGTGGCACCAAAAAAGAAACTATAATTCACGTGACTCTTCTGAGCTGCCAATGCGAACTTGTCTTCCAGAGCCTCAAGCGTCGTTGTCTGAGGTATCGTGTTCGGCATATCGAAATAGGTGGTCACGCCTCCTGCTGCTGCCGCACAGCTCTCTGTGTCGATGTCGGCCTTCTCCGTCAACCCCGGCTCACGAAAATGCACATGATCGTCGATGATGCCAGGCAATACGAAACATCCCGAAGCATCAATGATCTCATCAGATGATACTTCGGGATAGGTATGTCCTTGAATAATCTGCGTTATCTTGCCCCCTTCGATGACGATGGTACCATCGAACGTCTTGCCTTCATTGACAATGGTTCCACCCTGGACAATGGTTCTCATTTCTGGGGAAGATTGGTCAGAGGCACATGCATGGAGTCTGGCAACGTATGCGGAGGCTGAATGGTGGCAGCCTCAGGTGTAGCGATTTGAGAATCGTCAACCAAGCCATTCTCACGGGCCTGAATCTCGTTGGCAGTCCTGTAATACTCGCTCACATAGGGGTCTGTCTTGAACTTCTGCGTGGCCTTGCTCATGATGTCCTCTATCTGTGGTGTCAGCACGGGATAAGGATAGCCGCTGGTCATCATCATAAAGACACCAGGTCCCAGCACATTATCGAAATTCTCCACGATGAAGTTGGTCACCAGACTGTCCTCCCTCTGAGCAATCACAGCCGCCTCAACGGTGAGCTTCTTATTGATCTCTTCTTCATCGATACCGTCGAGCAGCATCTGACTCTGCTTGTGCGACAGTTCGTTCATCTCGTTGTTCAACTGATTGTGCAAGGTGATAAAATCATAGAGCTTCTCGTTCATAGGCGTGCCACTCACGCGCTGGTTGGCAGCGTCGATTTTGATTTCTATCTCTCCCTTCTCCACCACGATGGGCAGGATGCTCTCATCGTCCATATAGAGACTGGCCAAACGGATGGTATCCAACAGTCCGGCAAAGCGGAACTTACCATGAATCACATCGCAGGAGTCAATACTCTTCAGTTCCTGATCCTTGATGGTCTTCAGGTAAAGCTTGTTGCCATCCAACGATGAAACCGTCGACGATCCCTGGATGCTATAGGACTCGGCGCACGATGTCAGGGCGACAATGGCGATGATTGTATATACGAATTTATTCATTATCTCTTCGTTTTCGCTGCAAATGTACAATGTTAAATTGAATTGGGAAAAAAAATTTGCGCATTTTAAAACAAATGCGCAATCTTTTATAGTTTTTTCATTCTTTTGCCAATTCCTGACCTATTCTATGGAAGGAATAAAGCTGCAAAATGGCTGCAATCAATAATGTCACCACCCACTTGTTATATACATATTGAAGATAGGTGATATGGTCGAGTCCGAAAATGTTGCGCTGGCTGGCAAACATCAGCAGGGCAGACACCAGAAACAGCACATCACTGATCAGCATCATCCTGCGCAGTCGACGGATAGTGACATACTGTCCGTCATAACGTTGCTTCATCTGCATGGCCGTGAAACAGAGAGCCCCCAGGGCGAAGATATACGGTGCAGCACCCCATGCCAGCAGACTGGTGCCGGCACCGATGACCATCAACAGGCCACCTACGAGAAAGATGATGTTCTCTGCCTTACTCAGTTGTCTCATTGCTTACGATTGGTTTGGCTTCGCGGTCATCATCGCTGAGCACGAAGATATCCTCGTCGTCAGCTTTCATGAAATAACGCTCACGGGCAATCTTCTCCATTGCCTTGGGATTGCGGTTCAATTCACGGATCTGAGCCTGATCGCGCTCATAATCAGCATTGTACTTCGCTATCTCCTCCTCCAAATCACTGATGCGCTGCTTGTTCTTAAAATGGCTCCAGACACTGTTCTCGTCCAAGAAACCCACAATCAGCACACCCAACAGACAGACGATCGTATATTTCGTAGCCTGCGCATGCAACACCTTTTGGGCGAAAATCTTAATGTTACTTAATACTTTCATATTCGTCTGCAAAATTACAAAATAATTATGAATTATGAATTATTTATTATGAATTATTTCGTATCTTTGCACCAAAATTATATTAAAACATATGGAATATATCGTTTCAGCACGTAAGTACCGTCCAATAACCTTCGATACCGTCGTAGGGCAGGCGGCACTCACCACCACCCTGAAGAATGCCGTGAAGAGCGGAAAACTGGCCCATGCCTACCTCTTCTGCGGACCGCGTGGCGTAGGAAAAACAACCTGTGCCCGTATTTTCGCCAAAGCCATCAACTGCCAGAATCCCACAGCAGAAGGGGAGGCCTGTAACGAGTGCGAAAGCTGTCAGTCGTTCAATGAGCAACGCTCTCTGAACATCTTCGAGCTCGATGCCGCCTCGAACAACAGTGTGGAACACATCAAGACACTGATGGAACAGACACGCATCCCGCCACAGCTTGGCCGATACAAGGTCTTTATTATCGACGAGGTGCACATGCTCTCTACAGCGGCTTTCAACGCCTTCCTTAAGACACTTGAGGAGCCGCCTGCACATGTCATCTTCATCCTCGCCACGACAGAGAAACATAAGATCCTGCCCACCATCCTCAGCCGTTGTCAGATCTATGACTTCGAGCGGATGACCGTCCGTAACACGATCGACCATCTGAAGACCGTCGCTGAGAAAGAGGGGATCCAATATGAAGAGCAGGCATTGGCTGTCATCGCAGAAAAGGCTGATGGTGGTATGCGCGACGCCCTCTCCATCTTCGACCAGGCTGCCTCGTTCTGTCAAGGGAATATCACTTACGACAAGGTGATCGAGGATCTCAACGTGTTGGATACAGAGAATTACTTCCAGATCATCGACCTCTCTATTAATAATAAGGTAAGCGATATCATGGTGCTGCTTAACTCGATTATCAATAAGGGCTTCGATGGCGGACTGCTTATTCAGGGCCTTGCCAAGCACGTGCGGAATGTGCTGATGGCGAAGGATCCGCAGACGCTCCCTTTGCTCGAGGTGAGCGATCAGCAGCGCCAGCGTTACCAGGAGCAGGCCAAGAAGAGCGACACCCGCTTCCTTTACCAGGCTCTCAAACTGATGAACCAGTGCGACATCAACTACCGTCAGTCGTCGAACAAGCGCTTGCTTGTGGAGTTGACACTCATCGAGATCGCACAGATCACACAGCCTGATGACGGTGCGAGCGCGGGGCGTTGCCCCAAGCGATTAAAATCCCTGTTTAAGAATCTGATACAGCAGTCTCAGCCCAAGTCAGCGGCCCCGCAGGTAGTCGCTGCTGAGACGTCTGTGTCCCAACCCAACCCCAAGAATCCGAATACTCAGAACACTCCGAAGACCCCGACGAATCAGCCATCCCCCGCCAAGGCTCCCAAACCGGCAGCATCAGGCACATCGCTGAACAAAATCGGCTTCTCTTGGACCAAACTCCGCAAAGACGGCAAATTATCCAAAGTGAACTTCACCGATAGCCTGGCTGATGGAAAAGATGGTCAGTCGAATGATCAGCTGTTCTCTCAGGAAGATCTTGAGTTGCAGTGGATGTCAATGTGTAACCGTATGTCTGACAATCAGCCCCAACTGATCGGCATCGCCACCCGCATGAAGAACATGAATCCTCAGATCACAGAGTTTCCGCAGGTAGAGGTGACTGTCGAAAACGAACTCATCAAGCAGGATATGGAAGCCATCTACAAGAGCATTCTCAAAACACTCCAATTACATCTGCGCAACCAGCAGATTACTTTCACTATCCTTGTCAGCGACCAAAAAGATCAGACCAAGAAACATCTCTCCCGTCGTGAGCAGTTTGAGGAGATGAGCAAAATAAATCCTGCTGTAGCAAAACTACAACAGGAATTAGAACTTGAACTAGCGTAAGTTAAATCAGGTTCATCCCCAATTTCTTACATTCATTCCGCATGTCGTCAGGCCAGATACTTGCCTGAATCTCTCCGATATGCCCTTTGTGCAGCAGCACCATACACAGACGGCTCTGTCCGATACCACCTCCGATAGAGAGTGGCAACTTGTCGTTCAGCAACTGCTGGTGGAAATAGAGCTGTTCGCGCTCTTCCTTACCCTCTATCTTCAGCTGACGCAACAGACTCTCCTTATCCACACGGATACCCATCGATGACAACTCGAAGCTACGGCCCAGCACCGGATACCAGATCAGGATGTCACCGTTCAATCCCATCTTGCCGTTCTCGGCAATCGTCGACCAGTCATCGTAGTCAGGAGCACGTCCGTCGTGCTTCTCGCCGTTCGACAGCTTACCGCCGATACCGATGATAAACACCGCACCATATGCCTCGCAGATGGCGTCCTCACGCTCCTTGGGCGTCTTGTCGGGATACATCTTCAACAACTCTTCAGCATGGATAAAGTGTATCTTCTCAGGCAGGAAGGGCTTAATCTGCGGATAGGTCTCGCAGGTCAGATACTCCGTTCTGCGGATAGCGGCATAGATACGCTCCACGATATTCTTCAGGAAGTTTAGCGTACGGTCTTCCTTGCGGATGACGGCCTCCCAGTCCCACTGGTCTACATACAGTGAATGCAGGTTGTCTAGTTCCTCATCAGCACGGATGGCGTTCATATCGGTATAGATACCATAGCCAGGCTCTATCTCATACTCCGCCAGCGACAGGCGCTTCCACTTGGCCAGCGAATGCACCACCTCTGCCTGGGCATCGCCCAGATCTTTGATGGGGAAGGTCACAGCGCGTTCCACACCATTCAGGTCGTCGTTGATACCCAGTCCCTTCAATACAAACAAGGGGGCTGTCACACGACGCAGCCGCAGTTCTGTAGAGAGGTTCTGCTGAAAGAACTCCTTAATGAGTTTGATACCCTGCTCTGTCTGCTTCGTATCGAGCAGCGCTTCATATTTTACAGGTTTGATTACTTGTCCCATTTGTCAGTTTATGTTTAATTTGCGTGCAAAAATACACAATTCTTATCAATTTGCAACCAAAAATCCAAAAATATTTGCAGAAATTTATCATTTCCTTGATATTTGCTAACAAATTGCATGCTAGAATCATTCCTTAAAAGAAATTAATTCTTCACTATTCACTATTCACTATTCACTTTTTTATCGTACCTTTGCAAAGATTTTGCGAAACCACTGGTCCCGTAGCTTAGCTGAATAGAGCGTCAGATTCCGGTTCTGAAGGTCTTGGGTTTGAATCCCAACGGGATCACTTTCTTTTCTATCATACAAATTGGGGCTCGACACTTCACAGTGTCGGGCCCCTCGCAAACTTCAAACAACCAAAAAAGGTTATCGAATGAACAGCAATTCTCTGTATTTCGGTAATGGCCAGAGAGCATCATCAACGATGAGTTCGAGTTTGTCGATCTCGTAACGAATCTCGTCAAGTTTCGGCTCTACCTTGTCGTGGTAGGCGATGGCCTTGTCGTGCTCGTCCTCAATCTTGTTGGCCAGTTTGCGGGCGTTAACGAGTTCTTCAACGCCTTTCTCGATAGCGCTGGTGCGCTCTGCAATCTCCTCGATAATCTTGATGTTACGTGCAGAGAGTTTTTCAGCCTTGTCGACGGGGAAGATGGCAGACATGTTCTCCACGTTCTTCAGCAACTGACTCTGGTAGCTGGTAGCCACGGGGATGATATGGTTCATCGACAGGTCGCCCAGTACACGGGCCTCAATCTGAATCTTCTTGGTATAGGTCTCCCATTTCACCTCGTTGCGGGCCTCGAGCTCCTTCTTGGTCATCACACCCAGGCTCTCGAACATATCGATGCTCTCCTTGTCAAGATAACGCTCGAAGATCTTCGGACAAGACTTCTCAACGTCGAGACCACGCTTTCCAGCCTCCAGAACCCACTCGTCTGAATAGCCGTTGCCGTCGAAGCGGATGGGCTTACAGGTCTTGATATCCTCGCGCAGCACGTCGATGATGGCATGGAAGGTGGCAGAGTGGTCGGTACCCTTCAGTTTCTTTTCAAACTCGGGGATCTTGGCGTCCACACGCTTCTTGAAGCTGACGAGAGCCTCAGCAACGGCGCTGTTCAGGGCTATCATGGCTGATGCGCAGTTAGCCTCAGAACCCACGGCACGGAACTCGAAACGGTTACCTGTGAAGGCAAATGGTGACGTACGGTTACGGTCGGTGTTATCAATCAACAGCTCAGGAATCTCGGGGATGTCCATCTTCAGACCCTGCTTGCCGGTCATGGCAAGGAAGTCCTTATCAGCCTTCTCGATGTGGTCGAGGAGTTCGCTGACCTGCTTGCCAAGGAATGAGGAAACGATGGCGGGAGGGGCCTCGTTGGCGCCCAGACGGTGAGCATTGGTGGCACTCATGATCGAGGCCTTCAATAGACCGTTGTGCTTGTAGACACCCATCAAAGTCTCAACGATGAAGGTGGCGAAGCGCAGGTTCTGCTCAGCAGTCTTACCGGGGGCGTGCAGCAGTACACCAGTATCAGTGCTCAACGACCAGTTGTTGTGCTTACCGCTACCATTGATGCCTGCGAATGGCTTCTCATGCAGCAGCACGCGGAAACCATGCTTGCGGGCTACTTTCTTCATCAGCGACATCAGCATCATGTTGTGGTCGACAGCCAGGTTGGTCTCTTCGAAGATAGGTGCCAGCTCAAACTGGTTGGGAGCCACCTCGTTGTGACGTGTCTTGCAAGGTACGCCGAGTTCCAAAGCCTGAATCTCGAGGTCGCGCATGAAGGCAGCTACACGCTCAGGGATAGAGCCGAAGTAGTGGTCGTCCATCTGCTGGTTCTTGGCAGAGTCGTGTCCCATCAGGGTGCGACCAGTCAGCAGCAGGTCAGGACGGGCTGCATAAAGGCCTTCATCCACGAGGAAGTACTCCTGCTCCCAGCCGAGGTTCGAAGTCACCTTCTTCACAGCGGGGTCGAAATAGTGGCATACATCCACAGCGGCCACATTCACAGCATGCAGGGCGCGCAGCAGCGGAGCCTTATAGTCGAGTGCTTCACCTGAGTATGAGATAAACACAGTGGGGATACACAGCGTGTCGTCGATGATGAATACAGGCGATGTGGGATCCCAAGCGGAGTAACCACGAGCCTCGAAGGTAGAACGGATACCACCAGAGGGGAAACTTGAAGCGTCAGGCTCCTGCTGAACGAGCAGCTTGCCTGTGAACTCTTCTACCATACCACCCTTGCCGTCGTGCTCGATAAACGAATCATGCTTCTCAGCGGTACCCTCCGTCAGGGGCTGGAACCAGTGGGTATAGTGTGTGACGCCATTCTCCACGGCCCACTGCTTCATGCCAGCAGCCACAGCATCAGCAACGGCTCTGTCGAGACGGGCGCCATTGTCGATCACGTCGATCATCTTCTCATACACGTCCTTCGGCAGGTACTTGTACATCTTCTCACGGTTGAAGACCTTTTTGCCAAAATACTCGTAAGGTCTCTCACTTGGTGCTTTTACGTCGAGCGGCTTCTTCTTGAACGCCTCACCGACAACCTGAAATCTTAATGCTTCCATAATCGTTTGTGTTTAATGTTTATTAGTCCAGTTTTCTATTCTCTTTAATGCTTCTTCTGTTTTCTCATGACTACCGAAGGCGGTAAAGCGCACGTAGCCTTCGCCTGATGGGCCGAAGCCGACACCTGGTGTGCAGACCACGTTTGCACCGTAGAGCAGGGCCTCGAAGAACTGCCACGAGCCCATGCCTTCTGAGGTGCGCATCCAGATGTAGGGCGCGTTCTCGCCACCGTAGACCTCGAAACCCAACTCCCGCAGTTTTGTGAGCATACGGTGGGCATTGTCCATATAGTAGTCGATGGTCTGTTTAATCTGCTCCTTGCCTTCAGGGGTATAGATGGCCTCGGCAGCGCGCTGCGAGATGTAGCTCGTGCCGTTGAACTTCGTACACTGACGGCGCAGCCATAACTGGTTCAGCGGAATGCGTTCACCCTCGAAGGTCGAGACTGTGACCTCCTTCGGCACTACCGTATAGCCGCAGCGCACTCCTGTAAATCCTGCTGTCTTCGAGAACGAATGGAACTCCACGGCACACTTCCTCGCTCCACGGATCTCGTAGATCGAGCGTGGTATCTCCGGATCGCGGATATAGGCCTGATAGGCGGCGTCGTAGAGGATGAGGGCATCGTTCTTCAGTGCATAGTTCACCCACTTACGCAACTCCTGCTTGGTGATCACCGTTCCCGTCGGGTTGTTGGGATAGCAGAGGTAGATTACATCTACCGGCCTGCCCTTAGGCAATTCGGGAATAAAACCGTTTTCGGCTGTCGTCGGCAGATAGCGTACGTTGGTCCAGCGTCCGTCGCGATAGGAGCCGCAGCGGCCTATCATCACGTTCGAATCGATATACACGGGGTAGATGGGGTCGGTTACGCCGATAAAGTTGTCCCAGTGCAGCAGCTCCTGGAAGTTGCCTGTATCGCTCTTCGCACCGTCGTTGATAAATATCTCGTCGATGCTGAGGTGTACACCGCGCGGCAGAAAATCGTTCTTCAGGATGGCCTCCCGCAGGAAGTCGTAGCCCTGCTCAGGACCGTATCCGCGGAATCCCTTGACGGTTCCCATCTCATGAGCGGCCTTATGCATCGCCTCCACCACGGCAGGTGCCAGCGGCTGTGTCACGTCACCAATACCCAACGAGATCACGTCAGCCTTGGGGTGCATCACCTTGAAGGCATTTACCTTCTTGGCAATGTCAGCGAACAAGTAGTTGTTCTGTAAGTTTAAGAAATGAATGTTTACTAATGCCATAGTACTTATTTTGTTTGAAGTTTGCTAATTTCTATCTCTCCGTCGAAGACAAATTCTGCAGGACCAGTCATATAGACGTGGTTATCACTCTCGCGCCACTCGATGCTGAGTGTACCGCCGTCCATAACGATGTTGCTCTTGCGTCCGGCCTTGCCTGTATAGGCGGCAGCCACAGCCGTAGCACAAGCGCCTGTACCGCAAGCCTGAGTGATGCCACTCCCTCGCTCCCAAACACGGGTACGGATGTTTCCATCGGCCTCGATACGAGCGAACTCGATGTTGCAGCGCTGCGGAAAAGCTGGATGAACCTCGAGCACGCGCCCCGTCTCGCCCACCTGATCTACGTTGTCAGTAAAGATCACGTAATGCGGATTTCCCATTGATACGAACACGCCCTTACTCACACCACGATTGGCCAGAAATTGATTATCGTCCTCAAACGCAGGCTCCAACATGTCTACTGTCACACTCTCCACCTTATTATTTATTATATGCAGCTGTAGTGTTTTCACGCCTGACAGTGTCAATAGCCGTATCTCCGTCTTCGTTGTCAGTCCACGCTCATACAGATACTTGCCGATGCAGCGGCTCGCATTGCCACACATCATGGCCTCTGAGCCGTCCGCATTATAGATATGCATCGTATAGTCGGCTTCAGGCACAGGCGACTTTCCTATCAGCACCAAGCCGTCGGAGCCGATCCCCTTATGACGGTCGCTCCAGGCGATGGCTGCAGACTGCGGGTCGGCGACTTCATACTCCATCGTATTGACATAGATGTAGTCGTTTCCGCAACCATGCATCTTGGTAAATCTGATTTTTTCTATCATTTTGCTATCTTTTTTGGAAGTTTGCTATCCTTTTGTCACGTTTTCGGGTGCAAAGGTAAGCAAAAAGTCATAAACTGCAAAGAAAACCATCTCTTTTGTTTGCAAAAAAAATAAATAACTGGCATTTTGTAAAGTCTTCTTTTGCAAAACAGGCTCATTTGCTTACATCTTGTATTTTTATCTCGTGGTTTTTGCGCAAAGTGTCAGTTTGACACTAAATAATGCTTTTTACAAGAATAGTTACTTTCAAGACAAAAGTTTTGGCGGTTTCGAGAATAATAACTATCTTTGCATGCAATACAATATGTGATGTAACTAGAAACAATAAACCAGTCTTATGAGCAACCAAGATTACAAAGTGGAGAATGAGGAGCTGTGGCAGCGTGTGGTGGATCTGGAGAAGACCAACAACGAGCTTGTCATCCACAACATGCAGCTGAGCCAGAAGATGGATGCTTATTATGACGTGCGCAGGCGTATACATATATATAAAGAACTGCTGGCGCGCCATACCGAGTTTCTGCGTCATGCCGATCTGCGCAGTGATGATGAGCTGTTGGCTGTGATTGAATCACGGCTGGAAATGGAGAGAACCTACGAGAATCCTGATTTTGGTGTGAAGGAACTGGCGGAGATGATCGATACCTCGCAGTCGCGCATCCTGGATCTGTTCAGGAATTCACCGTTGTATAAGTCGGTGGAGGATTATCTGGACTATCTGCGAATCCTGCGCTCGATGTATTATCTGATGTCGAAGCGTGAATGGAATGTGGCGGCCTGTGCTCAGGAGGCGGGCTTTTCGGCTATCAGGTCGTTTAATCGGAAGTTCCAGGATGCCATAGGTATGTCGCCGCATGAGTTCCGTAAGCTCTTAGACTCGCATCCTACATCTCAGGAGCCTGTAGGGGAAGTTTCAGAGTACTGATTCTGCACCTTATTTGGCACAAAAATAGGACGACCGCAATGATCGCCCTATTTTTAAGTGTCGTATGTTTAGATGTTATTGCTTGTCGAGTTCGGCAAGGTTCTCTGCAATCATCTCGTCGGTGACGGTATAGTTCTGTAGGTCACCCTTGATGAAGGCTTCGTACGACGGCATATCGATCAATCCGTGACCAGAGAGGTTGAAAAGAATAACCTTTTCTTCGCCTGTCTCCTTGCACTTCTGGGCTTCGCGAATGGTGGCCGCAATAGCATGACAGCTCTCAGGAGCAGGGATGATGCCCTCTGTGCGGGCGAAGATCATACCGGCCTCGAAGGTCTCCAACTGTGGGATGTCGACACCATTCATCAAACCGTCCTTGATGAGTTGGCTGATGATCATGCCTGCACCATGATAGCGCAGACCACCAGCGTGGATGTTAGAGGGGCGGAAATTGTGGCCAAGCGTGAACATTGGCAACAGTGGGGTATAGCCAGCCTCGTCACCGAAGTCATAGCGGAACTGACCGCGTGTCAACTTCGGACAACTGTCTGGTTCGGCTGCGATGAATTCTGTATGACGCTCGCCGCTCAGGTTATGACGCATGAAGGGGAACGAAATTCCACCGAAGTTTGAACCGCCACCAAAGCATCCAATGACGATATCAGGATATTCGCCTGCCATCTGCATCTGTTTCTCGGCCTCGAGACCAATGATTGTCTGATGAAGACCTACGTGATTCAGCACGGAACCGAGTGTGTATTTACAATTCGGTGTGGTGGTGGCCAGCTCGACAGCTTCTGAGATGGCAGTGCCGAGAGATCCGGAATGGGTAGGATCCTTGGTAAGAATGTCCTTTCCTGCACGGG
>Ga0247610_10002619_pt1 | contig 20498 bp, 35 predicted proteins | sample 174DNAGHGhighgp2_FD_193483 | JGI IMG/M metagenome (GOLD analysis project Ga0247610, IMG submission 193483) | Sheep rumen microbial communities from Palmerston North, Manawatu-Wanganui, New Zealand - 1742 DNA GHGhigh gp2 | ecosystem: Host-associated > Mammals > Digestive system > Stomach > Rumen...
ATGATTTATTAACTCCTAGTATTGATGAATCATCATCTATAGATACTAATTTATGTTATGATAGACTATTGGGAGTAGATCTAACAACCTCAATAGTTAATGATGTTATAGATTATTTTAGTATAAAAGGTATCAAATTTGATGAAAAGCACCTTCTAAAGGATGAATGGGTTTTAAGCAAACTAACTGAATTGGAACCAAACTCCCTCTTAGATTATTATTTAAGAACGATTTCATCTACTGTTTCTACAGCAGATTTGGTAGATGAAACAAATTATGAGGACATTTATAATACGACCTTCGATTATGATCATAAAGAACCTTTTAGTATGAAATTATTCTGGGATAATTTTTCTAAAATAAAATCTGATGTATTTTCTGATAATATAAGAAAGTATAGTCCTAGATTAATAAGATTTTTAGTATCTTTACAAATTGGATAATATGAATAAAATTTTATTTAGAAGTAAAAAGGATCCAGAAAAAACAATTTTAGTGTATGAAGAAGTCTTTCAAGGTAAATTACTTGGAGTAAACTCTGATGGTATCTCCAAGTCTTATACTACACAATATCTCAATAAAAACTTTGAACCTGAAATACCTGATTATTCTAAGTTTGGAGATCAACTACTCAGACTCGCACAGGAAGATCCTGTACTATTACAATCACTACAACAGATTTGTAGAAGATTGCATCCAGGAGGATATTTTCATAAGGGGGATAAGGTCTTTGCAGTTAAAAAGTATCCGTTCTTTGAAACAAAAGATAGAGATATTCAAGACTTAATTAATTGGCCATTGGAGATAGTGGATTTTATAAATTCAAAAACATCTACGGTAAGATTAATGATTCTGAAACCATTATATGGAATTGATGATAGTATAGTATATAAAATCCCCATATATCTAGATGGATATTATGAGGTGGATGCATTCGCTTGTCTCAGGCGATATAATATGCCTTATTAATACCAATATATTTATTATATATTAATTAGAGGGAACAATAGTGACCTCTTTTTTTTGGGTTAGGGATATATTCCTTATATATATATGAAAACAATAAATTTAATAGATTCAAGGTATAAGATCTCTTTGATTGATAAAGAGTCTTTCCCGAAGAGGAAAAAAAATCTTGTTTTTCAGCATGGTATCACTGAAGATTATATATACATAAATCTTTGTGGTATTAAATTTATAACACAGGACGTTTATGCATTAGAGAGAACAAATGAGGTTAGAACTAATGAGTACTCTGAAGATGAGATTAAAGTTTTATCTTCATTCCTAAGAGCCTCACTTATTATTAAAAATCTCAAGTTAATTGAAATTTTGGTGAGGGGAATAAGAGATGTAGAATTACTCTCTTATTTCTATGATGATGTTCTCATAGATAGGGAAAAGTGGGTTGATAGAATCTGTAAGATTGAGGATGGTTCATATGACCCAGTAGAAGTTAACCTCCCGGCTCGATTTGATAGACATAAGTATAGTGTTTATCAACTATTAACAGAATTAAAAAAATATAAAGCGAAATTATGTATTTCCGATGATTTTCTTAACTATAGGATCTTAACTCCAAATTACCGACCTAGGGAAATAGATTTAAGTAGCTTATCGTTTGGAGAAATCTGTGATGTTGTAGGAAATAGAACAAGAGCTAACTTATCCCTATTGGTTAAGCATGAAGATACCTTCTTCACGTACTCAATTATTAGAGATGGAAAACTTCATGTTAATAATCTAGTGGTCATATCCGATAATCCATATTTAAGAAAGAAGCTTTATGGAGCAAGGCTAGTAAAATTCAGTATATTTAAAAATACATTTGTCTTGGATCTAAGTAGGATTCCAGTTATTAGTCGTAGATTTTTAAATATAAAAGAGAGTCAACTTGTAGATTCTATTATAAATGAGGATATTCAAACTAAAATTCTGAGTTTATTATCAGAAAAAACAGCAAATCCTACTAAAGATACTAATACTACTACGGTGGGGGTACAAAAACCCATGAGATCCAGTAAACCAATTAATAATAATTATAAATATACAGAATTAAAAATCAAGCTGATTAATAAAGTAAATAAGAATCTAATTACAACCGATATAGCTACGGATTATAATACACAGGTATTAGAATTGAAAAAAGCAGCAAAAAAAACCAAAGATCTATCTTTTAGATATTTACTAGGTAAAAGTTTTATCCCAATTGGAACAAAATCACTGTGCTTCAGTAACCACTTTAGAAGAGATAGAAACAATCCATATATAGCCTCAATAAAACTAACATAATGTGAAATTATCTCAAAACCTTATAGTTGAATGATTACATTTATTAACATCATAAAATTAATAATAAAAAATGCCAACTGATAGAAAAAAAGTAGCACGATTCACCGTTGATGGTGAAGAAATGAGCATTACCTTCATTCCAGTGTATGACAAGGAAGATGACCCTGAGCAAGTGTTTTGTGATACCTGTCCCTTACTTAGTTTCTGTGAACTCTTGCCAGATCCAAGAGACATAACTGATAAGGAACATACTATGATGGACTTTTGCTTGGCAACTGGTGATCAATCCCCATCAGAAGTTTTAAGTTCTGATAAATATGAGAATTTAATGCCGGATGTGTCAGATGTTATTAAATTCTCTAAGAAAGTAGGTACTCCAGTGTACCAAAAGCTGATAGAGAAAAATCCCTATGTGGAACTAACAGCTGTAATAGATCAAGTATGTGGCCCAGAGGGTTTCACTTGTCCAATGTACACAAAATCACATGAGTATTGTTCAGTAGAGAACAAGATGTGCGTACTTCACAGACTATTTCCAACATTAAAATAAGATATGACGGATCACTTTATTCCTCCAGACTATGAGGAAGAGTTTAATGTAGATGATGAGGGTGATACTGACATAGATGAAGGAAAAGAAGAAACCATTATAGACACTGAATTACAAATGACTGCACCTCCATTTTCATCTATACCACCAGGGAATCCATCATCATCCCCCAGTTGGGGTATTGGTAATCAATCACAACAAAAAACATTTTCTTGGCAACAAGCAGGGTCTCATCAATGGGGTAATAATAACAACGGTTGGAAGCCCCCAACCCCAGGATCAACACCATCTTGGGGAGGAAGTAATAGTCAAGTAATGCCACTAAATAGAGACAAAAAAGTTATCTTTATTGATTTTCTTGACTGTATTGCTGAGACATTCAATTCAAATCAAATTCCTGGATATCTTCCAAGAGATATTTATGATATAACACCTAGATTTGATGTGTGGCAAAAATTAGCTGCTATCAATCCAGAAAGAGTGTATATCTTAATCCCAAGGAATTTACTCCCCACAACTAATGGTGCAAGGGGGTGGGAAGCTGCACTGACATATTATTGTTGCAGTTTAAGTTCTTTTTTAAGAGTGCCTTTTACTAATTGTCAGGTTTTAGTACAATCAGTGATAGGTCAACCTAAAGAAGATATAATGCTTTCAGTAATTGAAAATAAGGAACGACCAATTGACCGAAAGATTATCTTAAGTATAGGGATCTATTCTGGTCAAAATGGTCAATCAGATATTGATAAGATTGCAGCGGATAGATGCGGAATTGATTTCATTGACTTACCTAGTTTATTAAAAATGATTTGAAGATTATGAGTGATTTTTATAAATACTATCAATCTAGATATCCAATTAAAACAAAAACATATCTAAATGATTATGTAAATTATGTGAACAAAATGATAAGTCCCTACATAATTGAGGAACACGTAAAAAACGTGGCTCAGATGGATGTCTTTAGCCGACTAATGCAAGATCGGCAAATCTTCTTTGGAACTGATGTGAATTCAGATTCTGCCAATATTATAGTTTCTCAACTTCTATATCTAGATTCTGTTGGCAAGGGAGAAATTACTATGTATGTAAATTCTCCTGGAGGATCCGTCTATGATGGAAATGGAATTCTTGATACTATGGCTTTTATAAAGTCCGACGTGAGAACAATCTGTACCGGACTAGCAGCAAGTATGGGATCTATGATATTGATGTGTGGAACTAGAGGAAAAAGATTCGCATTGCCAATGTCTAGAATTATGATACATCAACCAAGTGGTGGTGTAAATGGACAGGCTACGGAAATAAAAATAACCTACGAAGAAATTCAAAAACTAAAAAATGAACTTGAAAGCTTAATATCCCAAAGGACTAAACAGCCTTTAGAGGTAGTTCAAGCAGATTGTGAGCGAGATCATTGGTTCACAGCTCAGGAAGCTCTTAATTATGGAATCATTGATGAGGTGATTTCAATTAAGAGAGACTAAAAAAAAGAATAAAACAACTAAAGATTAATTTCCTTAGTTGTTTTTTTCTTTCAAATCATCCCAATACTTACAAAAAAGTCCTCTATTCTTTTCCAATCAACATAGACAGACCCATCTATATCATCTTGTATTAGAGGGACTCCAACAGCTTGATCGTCAATATAGAAATGTGCATATACTTTTCTACTATTAGACCAGTTTTGTTCTGGATTTGAATTAACTCCAAAGAGTGGTATCTCATTACGATTAAACCACTCTATCGCATCTCGAAATGGTTGTCCTCCATCTCTCATCGTGAGGAGGATAATCCTATGTCCATTTTCTACTAATTTTTTAAGGACAGGTGCAGCTCCTATGTCTTTTCCTACTCTCGGGTAAGCAAATTTTACACAGGTTCCATCAAAATCTACGGCTATAATTTTTGAAGTACTCATAAGCGGATTCTGTATTAAATTTTATTTATACATATATAAAGAACTTAAGCCCCCTAAACAGAAAAAAAATAAAAAAAAATAAACACCTCACGTGGGGCGCTAGCGAGTCGAATTGTGTGAACTTCCTAGCCACACACTGACTAATTGCGGCCTCCGATGAGGTGTTGTTATTAGCGGACGATTTTATTACTTTTTTTCCGCTTTGTCTTTGTCCTTGGGGAGTTCAATCCCCAACTTGGACAAGGAGTCGAGAATCTTTTTCTCGCCTCTCTTCTTACCGACGATGAAGCCGGCAACGCCAGCTACTGCCCCGCCAACTGCGGCGGCACAGGCATAAGTCCAGGGTTTCCCCCAAGATGAATTCTTTGCGCTGTTTACGTTTACGTTTCTGTTTGCGCCATTATAGGGCGCTTGTTGCATTTCGCTCATAATAATTTAGTTTTATTGTTGTTAATAATTTTTATTACTACGTATATAAGGAATTAAACACCTTTTCATCCGGTGTTTTTTTTCTTATTTATTACATATATAAGGAATTTAGCCTATTTTCAGACGGTATGTATTTTTGTAGTAATTTTTTTAATACAGAGTTCAGTTTTAGCTGAGACTTTCTATTATTTTTATTTTTCCAGAAGTTTTAAGTTCTTCTAATACTTCCAGATTTTTGCTTTTCTGATTTAAGGTTGCGGAAAGTGGGCTAAGAAGGGTTACATTATCTTCTTTTCCAAACCCCACGAGATCCTTTATAGTTTCTGCTACACAGATATCCTTACAAAATCCGCATATATCTATATAACGATCCTCCCATTTTCTCCACTCCGGTTTTACACCAGTCAATTTTTCTTTTGTTAATGCAGAAAATGCTTCATATCCACAATCTTCTCCTTTTCTCTGATAAAAAACACCCCTTCTTTTTTTAATTTCCCATTCACTGAGGGCATCAACAAGAGAATCTGGGAAGCAATGGCCCCAAGTACCAATAATGCAATGATTTGGCCAAATATCTACACTATCTCCGTAGTATATTATAGGTAAATCCTTAGCCACTAATTCAAAGTCACTACTGACTTTTTTAACTACTTTACTTCCCGGTTCTGGCTTATGTGTCCAACCATTTGATAAGGATATGTGAATACGACGATGGGTGTCTTGAGTCACTACAATGTGATCATACTCTTCTCCATGATTTTTAATATATTCACAGAGCTTCATAACAATACTCTCAGCTCCCGGTACATACAAACTTCCTCTATAATCTACAAAATCATTCTGAGGATCTACAATTAATAAAATTTTTGTCATAGTTTTAAAATTCTATTTCTGTTTTTATTTTACTCTAATATAATTGATTACTATTTGATTAAGATGTATTTTTCCTGGGTATCTTCTATAGAGATACTCTAAGAAATCACTTTCATTTACCATTAAATATAGAGATCCTTCAAGTTCTGGATATTTGTCTACTTCATCCTCACTAACTAATTCTTCAATTTCCATCATTAGGTCATAGACTTCTACATCTTTCCCATCTTTTTGTTCAAGTAGAGAAAGTATATCTATTTTATCCAGAAGCTTAAAAGTCGCCTCCATCGAATCTATTTCATTCCAAGGCATATATTTCAAAATTTATTTCAGCCAATTTAATAGCAGCTTTAAGATCCTCCACTGTAAATTTCTTTGTTCTTGGTCTGGACTTAAGATCTTTTAAGCTTACCATTCGTTTATTACTCACATCGTTATTAAATACATCAATGCAAGCCGATTTATCTGGAGTATTTTCTAAATTTATAGAGATACTATAGTCTTTTTTATCCAGATAGTAATCGTATGATAGATTGGTATATCCATCTTTCTCAAAACCTAGAGAAACTAGAAATTCTTCTGTTAGGTCTTTATTCATATCCAATGGTATTTCTTAAACAACTTATATTTTCTATACTGTGCTCTTCTCAAATGAGTTAGTTTACATCCCATTCTGAATTTGGCACTAATAATTCCCTCTTCAGAATAATATCTGTAAAAAACGTAAGAACAACTTTTTTTATACTCTCTGTTCATAATAACCCCACTTGATTACAGTTCAGATTTTATTTCTAAGAGGTTTTTAAAGTCAGGACACATTTCATTAACCCAGTCCATTGCACTTTTCATGTCATTAAATGTTTTTGTGTTATAGCCATAAGAGTAATAAACTGTGATTATATAATCTAAATCTGACTTTATGTTCTCTGGATCTACTTTATATTCGTCGATAATTTGCTGTCGAGTCAGTATTTCCTTTTCCTCAGCCCACTCCCACCACGGATCATCTATTGAATACATTCTTTCAGTAGCAACTATTTTTTTATTCCAAAGAAGACCTTTTTTAATATAAGTCTCCCCTGGTTCGGCTATTTTTGTAATCTTATCTGTTATGTAATGTCTATACTTAGATTCGATTACCACCTTTTGTACTGTGGTATCTCTAATGTAAGTAAATATACTCATTTTGTTAATAACCTTTTATATAGTTCAACTGTAATTTCTGAGATCAATTTTTCTGCCGTAGCCGATTTTTTATCTAAACTTATTATTAGATCAATTACTTTTTCCATTGTTATTTAATTCCTAGTATCTCTTTAGCTCTTCTAACCTCGTCCGGGTCTCCTGTGTGTTTTCCAAGATCATCGGAGAGTTTAATACAGGGAATGAGGGGTTGGTTATCATTCATTCGACAATCCCGAAGTTTCATCACTATATTACAAGGTTTAACTCCAGGAACATCACAAGTCAAGGAAGTACCGATACCAGCCGAACATAGAATTTTACCCTTACAATATTCTGCAATGTCCTTATATTTTTCTACAGTAAGAGCATTAGAGAATACTATGGTTTTAGTCATTGGGTCTATTCCAAGTTCTTTGTATCGTTTAATAGCCTTATCAACAAACTCATATTCATCTCCAGAATCTTGTCGTATACCATCGAAGAGTTTAGCATGTTTTTTCGAAAAGTTTCTAAAGAATGCATCACTTCCGACTGTATCAGTTAAGTATATCCCAAGATCTCCATGGTAAGTATCGGCCCAGGTTTCCATGGTATAATAATTTCCCATTCTATACCCATGATGAGCCATATTAAACATTACCATAAAGTGAGACATAGTACCTAAAGGCTTAACTCCAAATTTTTTAGCTAGATATACGTTTGAGGTGCCGGTGAATAGTCCGGGCTGAATATTTCGAGCCATATATTCCACAACCTCTTCTTGGATTTCATAAGAGGCTCGTCTTCTACAGCCCATGTCTCCTACCTTAAGCCCAAACGTATTAATCATATCTACTTTCTTGGCGATACGATTAATAACTTCAGAATGATCAACTCCAATCAATTCCGGTTCGTGCATTACTCCTGAAATTGTAGATAATATTGGAATTTCATAAAGAGCGGTTTTATAAAGCTTTTCATAAACCTCAACGTGAAGATGGTTTTCCTTATCTAACCAAATATTAATCTTTTCTGGATCAAACCCAAATGACCATAACCACTCCCAGTAAAATCTAGGAATATATGGAATATTAGTCTCTAACCAGTTAAGCTCCTCCGGATTTAATTGTAGAGTTTCTAGTTCTTTAAGTTCCGTGATAATCTTATTAAGCTGATCCTTAGTATACTCCGTATTGTTTCTATCATTAAAAACTAAAGTCCCCGAAGCCTCAGGATAATTCTTCATAAAATAATACGAGACACTAAACAGATATAAATCTGTATCTAAAATGCTTTTTACTTTCATAATGTAATATTATAATTTATATCATTTATAAGGGTTTTAAATAAAAAAAATCCTAGAGATAACACTCTCGGATAGTATAAGTGGTTCCTGACTTACTAATCATAAAGTAGAAACAGAATTCATTAAAGATATATTCATCAGAGGTCAAGTAAGATAACATCGATTTAGACGGACATCTAAACTGATGCCAATCATTAAATGGTAATGACTGAATCGATCTTATTGAAACTTTCTTCTTTATATTAGTTGGATAATAATGTGATATTTTAAATGAGTATATTCCACTCTCGGTCTTTTCTAATGTAAAGAAAAAACAACATCTTCTCTCATTAGATGGTATAACATTTACCAAATAGAATTTTTTATTAGACATTATAATTTCGGATATTTATAGGGAGTAAAATGAACTGTTTACAAATTTCTTCTTCAAGATTGATACTCTCTAAATTACAATAAATTGAAAACCAATAGGAAAATGAGTAAAAGTGCAATATATAATCTATTAATTTTTTAGAGAGATGCTTTTTCCAATGCAAGGGGAATGCTTTAGTAACCATAAATATATAGTCCCCTTTAGATGTTTCATAATAAAAGAAGAAAAAACATATATTTATATCCGTTTTGGAACAGACATTAACTAAATATAATTTATGTATTTCTATTGCATTTAAAACATTTAACATATTATATATAAGGATTAAAACTCTTATAAAAACTGATAAACCCTTGAGAAATTAGAGAATTGTAATTGATTTCCTTATATATATATTATACATTAATGATAATGATAATACGAATAATTTGTTTTGAGAGAGAGTTAAAACAAGGACAATTTCACGACTATAAATACAATTACTTTGTTCTCGTTGGGTTTAGAGCTAAGGATTTTGATGGTTGTTTTTACAAACTAATGGCTAACAAACCAGGTTTAAAGAAAAGGCTTAGCAGAAACGTCTTAAGAAAAATAAGAGAGTGTTGGGATTATAGTGGTGGCTATGCTAAAACAGAAAGTATGATGCATTTGGTGGAATCTTGTTGGTATGGCTGGAAACAAATAACAAATATTTATTATACAACATGAAATTTTTAGAAGATCTTTGTAAAGCTTTTAGTCCTAGTTCATATGAAAAGGACGCACTATTGGTTTGGGATGGATTTTTTAATTCTATTCTAATAAAATCTTACATTCCACGTCACGAATATACTGATAATCTTAGAAATTCTGTATATTCTATAGGAAATGGAAGTAAGAAGTTGCTATTTTCTGCACATATTGACAGCGTTTGTGGAAGAATAGTCAAAATAACTGATAAGGGGACACTGATGTTTTCTCAGGATGGTGGGATTTGTTTAAAATCCTTAATTTCCAGCCATGTTATCGTCGCAGGAGATAATGGTCTTATTCCAGGCGTTGTACAAAAAGTCGCCTTACACTTAGACGAAAAAAGAAGCGACGTAGGAGATTGGCTGGATTATAGGATTAATATAGGTTGTACAAATAAGAAAGAGGTTGAAGATCTTGGAATTTATCCTGGTTGTTTATTTTCATACAAACCGGAAATAAACACTGAATTTGGAAAGGACTTAATTTGTGGGACCGGATTAGATGACAAGGCTGGGGTCTGGATAGTTGGTAATCTGGCAAAAACTATTATGGATTGTGATTTAGATCTAGATCCATACACTATCTACTTTGCGGCAATGAGTCAAGAAGAAGTCGGATGTGTTGGTGCAAAGAGAGTAGCCAGAAAACTAAACCCAGACTATTCGATTGATATAGATTGTACTTTTGCGGATACTGAGTTAGTTGGAAGCAAGTACAAAGACTTAGATATAAACCTAGGAGATGGTGCTATTATTTCTTATGGGGCCGATAAAAATCTTGAGCTTTGTAATAAAATGAGGGAGGTAGCTAAAAAACATAATATAAAATTTAAGACAAATACTACAAGATCTGGGGGAACCAATACTAAATCCATTCAAGACTTCTCCGGAGATTGTGTAACTGCTCTTCTTGGATATGGATTAATTTCTATGCATAGTAGTACTGAAATAGTAAATAAGAAAGATCTGAAGGCTTGTGTGGATCTCTTATCTGCCTGCATTAAAGATAAGATATTTTAATGAATGATAGTTGAGGTTTATATAAGAGTGTTTTTTGCTAAATCAATAGACCAATTTCTTACTTTTATAACCATTCGTGGTGAACAGTTAGAAAAGTTTTACTATAAAATATCACCAACAAAAGGAGTACTAAAGAAACGTCTTAGTTCTGAGCTCTTTAATGAACTAATTTCTACATGTAGTGTAACTAAATATGATCTTACTTCATTAAAAGGTAAGGAATTAATAAAAATACGATATAATATAAAAATATAATAAAAAAATTAATAGATAAGGATTTTAAAAATTCTTATCTATTTTTTTTCTTACACTATATTCGAGGTTTTCATTAAACCCAAGATATTTAAGTAGTTGATCTTCTGATAACTTATGGATTGCAGTTTTATAGTAAGAACAACAACCCATATAGGTAATGATGATATTATCACTTGGGAATTTCTTAAGACATCCAAAGAAAGCATCAGAAAGTATATAATCATATGAATTAGTTTCGGTTTCGTACACTAAACAAAACCAAGTATGTTGTCTACATCTGATCATATAGGTTTCAACTAACTTCATTATTTTATAAGTGTACATTTCGTATATCATATTTTTTTAATTCTATGTCAAGAATATCTACTTTAAGCCAAAGAGCTAGGAAAACCTTCACCAATCTAACTAATTGGTTATAATTATATAATCCATGTCCATCATTTAAGTAATAAGGGGGTGTGGGATTATTAAAGCACTCCTCTATTATTTTTCGATTTATTTGTTTTTTTATGTTACATCTAAAACCATAAAAACTGTATTTCCATTGCATTATATCTTTTTCACATTTTATAAAAAAGGCAGCTTTTTTGTTAACCCCCTCACAAGATATAATGATATTTATTACTAAATATTCCATGGTTTTTATATAGATCTAATTCTAATTTTATAACTATCATTTGACCAACACCAAGTATGAAATAATTGTCTTATTTCATATTTAAGCTGTGCCTGGGTCAATATACTATGATACCAATCCCAATCTAATAAAAAAATATTATTTTTAATTCTTTTGTTTTGAGTTTCATAGTTACTAAACATTTCGGTGATTGTTCTTTGGTTTATTCGCTTTTTTATATTATAATTATTAATACCAAGATAGGTATATTTCCACGTTGATTTTTGAACCGGGAGTTTTTCATATTTTACTATAAAAAAGCCTTCTTATACCTATGTTTATATTTATATTCAACTTTAACAGTTATATTTATCAACAAATAATATTCTTCTTCCATAGGTTCTATTTCATGACTTTACATTATAAATTATATTCTATAACATAATAGACATCATTATTTGGAAAACCAAAAGCTTCCCCTATCTTATCTTTAGGTAATTGATTGTGAGACTTAATTGAGGAATAATATGAGAAAAAACTAGTAGAGTTTAATAAATAGTCTAATACTGAATTAGTTAATCTTTTCTTACAATAAAGAGTAATAACTCCTATGTAATAACAATAATTAAATGGACTAATTTTAGTCTCACGTATTATATAAACCGATCTAGTTATTCTGTTTTTTACTAAAAACACCCTCATACTAAAGTTTTCTTATAAAGAGTTTTTAGTATTTCTTTTATGTCCTCTTTATTTATTTCTAGAATTTTTTTATCACTCTCCTTCATAGATTTCGGGAACCCAACCTCCTCGTACTTTGTATTATAGAATCCCGGGATATCTATTAAATACTTTTCAATAAGATCAAAACAAACAGGATCATAAGTATAGTTTAAATATATCTCGGTTATTTCTTTTGAATAATTTAGAAATGCGGGCTGATTATGTCTAGGCTGTTTTCTCAAGACACGTTTTATAGTTTCAAAACGCTTATATGGTGTCTTTTCATTCAGCCTTATAGTTTTCAGCCCATAAACAGAGAACAAAAACTCATCTCTAGCCCTGTCATATATTCGTTTATCTGGATCCATACACTCTTCATGATAAATAGGGTTATCAAGTTCTACGATAAGATGTAAGTATGGAAAGAAGAGATCAGTTATAAAAAGATTCCTATATAATCTTTCCATATTGTCGCCATTATATAATCTCTGCCAGTGTTTTAAATCCTCATCTCTTATCAAAAATATCATCTCCCTTAGGTATTCAAATTCTGGATTATTATTTGCCCAAGGTTCAAATAACTCTAAGAAAGATGTTACAGCACCAGTTTTATCTTCATTGTCTATGTGATCTTTTACAGACTTTCGTATATCATATGGTAATCCGGTCTTTCTCGATATTATTTTTGTCGGAAGAATATAAGGTCCATATCTAAAAATAAATCTAGAATCTTCTGATATACTATTTAAGATTAACTCTCTATTTATCATATATTATAACTATATAATTTTGATTTAGTTGATATCGGTATTAGACAAGATGTATCATCTTCTATTATACTTAATATTTCTTCATTAGTTAAAGATTTGGATACACACCTAGAGAATTTAATATGGGGTGTTGATATTAATTCACATACATTTTTTGCACTTAATGACTTTTTTATGTGTGTTCCTTCAAAACACATGCCAGTATAAATAAAAAAATTACCATCAAGTGTATCTCTCTTCTCTTCGAGAATTACATAGCTTAATCTAACCTGTTTCTTTTCAGGTAACAAATTAAAAAAACCTTCAATTACTAAATTAATAACAAAATACCTGGTATAATTCATTATTTCACATATAAGGGGTTAATCAATTCTTTATATATAGATGAAAATAATTATAAGCAATTTTTCGAAAAGCTGAAAAACGTGAAAAAATTAATATCAAGGAGTAGGGGAGGAATAAGGGATGTTGTTATAGATACAATAATATCATCTTTTTATCCTAATTTCATTACAAAAAGAAATATAGGAGGTGATACAGACATTATCAAAGAACTAGGTTTTACCATATTTGAAAAAGTAGAACTCATTTTTACTTTGGAGAAGATTTTTGGATCACTTCGAAGCCTCTTTTCTTCTTTTATTCAAAATACTCCTTCTTTAACCATTGATAAGATAGTTGACTTAATATTATTAGATTTAAACAATATAGGAAATGAATGATTTATATGTAATAGGAGATGTACATGGCCAATACAAGGAATTAATATTTAGACTTGTACAAAGATATAAGATAAGAGACTCTAATGTCCTAGTTCTGGGGGATTTTGGTATAGGATTTGATAAAACTATGCCAGATTTATATAAATGGTCCTCAAAAAAACTAGAAGAAAATAATATAGAGATTGATGTTCTTAGAGGAAATCATGATAATCCTGAATACTTTGATGGAGAACATGATTATCCTAGACTTAAGTTTCTAAAAGACCATGAAGTTTATAACTTAGCAGATCATGATGTTTATATAATTGGAGGAGCAAACTCAACTGATATAAATTATATAGATGAGTTTGGAAGAGAAAGACATAGGGAGGAAGGAGTAGATTGGTGGCCAGGAGAAGATATAGTTAAGAAAAAAGAAGGTCTACCAGTAAGAGTTGATATTATAGCAACACATTCTTCCCCTCTCATTTTCGATCCAATAATAATTAGACCAGAGTTTACTACAGAAGAACAATATGAAAAGATTTTAGAAGAAAGAAAATATTTGGATTTCATATTAAAAGAAATAAAAGCAGATTACTGGTATTATGGACATTACCACTTTCCCTATAGTGGTTCTTATGGTAGCCTTTTATACAGATGTTTACCTCCTTTAGAACCTTATATGTGTCCTAAAAAGAAAGAACATAATCCACAAGGAAAAATATAGCAAAGCATAAATAACATATGGAAGACATACAAATACAAAAAGATTTAATTAGTATATATTTAAATCAATTATTAAATGATCCAGATGAAGTTCTGAGATTAGTAGCTATGAAATCTAGGGATGAAGAAATAAAGTCCTTACAAAAAGAAATCGGGGAATTAAAGGAAGAGATACTAGACTTAAGACAATGTATTAATCAAATTCTCAACCTTTCTCCTTATGATTCTACAGAAGAACCTTGCATAAGTACTTATCATGGGATGGAAGACCAAGTAATAGATCAAGGTGGCCAATCAAATCAAAGCCCTTCTTTTTATATGCCATTCCTTTCCCGTAGTTTATATTATGATGGGATCCAGTAAAACCATAACTAATATCCACTACTTATTCGAGAGATAAATTTATATGAAGGATGTAACAATACACTACATAAGGTTCGTAAATGGTAAGAGTGTTTACGTACATACGAATAAACTCAATAGAGAACATAGACGTGAATATTTAAAGTATATCGAAAAAACTTATAAGAATGTTAGTATATCTAAGGCAGCATATTCTATAAGTTTTGGTTATGATAAGGTAGAAACTCACTATATTAAGGAGGTTTGTAAATACCTACATATTTGGGATTATAAAAATAGATACCCTAGGGCTATACAGATCTTGAATAGAATATGTTATCATAAAAAGAGGGATACTTGGGGAAGAGAAGTGGAACTAAAACAAAATTACATAAAGAATATATCTCTTCGAAAAGGGGAACTTATTAAGAGGTTTAATGGACTTGTAAAAAAATATTCAAACGATGAGAACAAGATCAATGAGTTGTTGCTAGACATCTTAGAATCACCTGAAAGACTTAACCTAGAAGAAATAAATCTTCTTAAGAGTAAAACCCCTAAAGATACAATTTTATATGATAATATAATATTATTCTTATCAATATATCAATGTAAAGATAAAGAGCATCATGAAAAATAATGAATATTTAGAAAGAAGGATACAGAAAGATCTCATAATATCTGAGGATGTTTATATATCTGGAATATTTGATATTACTCAATGGCTTATATTAGATTTGGAAGAGTTCATTAAAATGGAGAAAAGGTATTTTGGAATAATGCCAATTTATTTTGAATCCCTTAAAGAATATTATAAAGAATTTAATGTAGACTGTACAGAGGATATGTGTAATATATATGGGAAAATCTTTTATTTGTTCAAACCTCTAATTTTAGAAGAGTTTAGAAAATTAGAACAGAAACGTTTATCACAGGCAGATCGAGTTATCGTAATCATGAAGAGACTTCTAGATCTGATTGATTCCGTAGCTATCGATCACCCTAAGAAAGAAATATTCAAGGGGGTTAATAATATAATCTCTAAAATATACGACAGGATAAGAAATAATGGTAAATTAACTGAATTGAAATATTTAATATCTTCTATTAGAGATTATATGGAGAGAGGTGTTATTGGAAAAATAGTTATAGATGAGTTTGGATTATTGGATGAAATAAATAAAAGAATCCAAAATTCTAAACCGATAACATCAAACAACGTAATGATGGAAGAACTTGGAGGAAAAGAAATATGGACAGGAAATTAATTTCTACATTATTTGTGGGTGATGATGATTTGGAGTGTGATTGTAAAAAAGATGGGTTTAATATAGATGACCTTAATATCTCCGCCATTGGATTTAGATTAAGTGATATAGAAAACTTTGATATGATAATCTATAAAGGGAAACATGGAGAAAAGATACTAAGGTCGAAATATACAAAACTGGGAATAATAAAAAATTGAACCCAAAACCCTTATATAAAAACAAATATACTATGAGAAGTGAAAGTATACAAGAACAATTAATTGAGTATTCAACTAATTATTTAAATAGTTGTTTACCGGTTTTAGGTATAATGAATGATATAGCTCTCACAAGTAAACAAAAGACTTTAATTTCTCTTGGATTTGACAACTGTGCTGAATTAGAAGAAATAAACCATGAAATCCTCCACAACAAAAGAATATTCGAAGAGAATAGTAAGAAAGAAGAAGAGGCATGCAAACTAAGGGATTGGTTCAGGGTATTGTTAAGAGGTAGAAATCTCTTTGGATCTGATACATTATTAATCAGATTTGAGGATTTTTTCCAATTGATGAAAAAGAATAATTTAGTTTGTGGAACATTCAGTGATTATCTAGGTGAAATTCCTGATGAAAACCTTAAAGAAATAGAAAAACTAGTTACTACAGACACGATGTGTTTAGTTGATGAATTACGTCCGATTAAAGAGATTGAATGTGATGACTTTCTTCCAGGAAAAATTTATCGATTTCCATTTGTTGTGTCTCAGGGTATCCATTGGTTTGATATTCTGAATAAGAAGCCCCGAAATTGGTTTAGTGATGGTGGTGCCCCGGCCCCGTCCAATTACAGAGTATTAACTATTGGAAGTTCGTTCAGGTTCTTTATTTGTGCACCAGAAAAAAAGATGAAGTCTTTAGAGAAAAGAATCACTTTTAGAAAAGTAAAAGATCCATTCATTTGTTCTTATAATAGTAGAGTGAATTCAGTTTTTATTCACTCACGTTGGGGAGAAGAAGCTAAATCATCCACAATAAGAAGATATGAGACACTTAATAAACTGATTTTAGAAAGGATTAAAGACCTTAATTTAAAGACAGAGATTGAAAGTTCCATTTCGTTGGTCGGAGGATGGGGAATGGAATGATACCTAAGAATAAAAAAAATATAGGAATTAGAGCTATTATTCTCTAGTTTCCTATATTTATTTTTTTTTTATTTTGTCATTAGGTCTATAATTTTCATTCTTCCGAGACCTTCAAAATCATAATCTTCATCTTTAGAATCAATCATACAACACCAAGACCTATCATCATTTTCTATCCGAAGTGAATAAGAAGTTCCGTTTCTATGGGTAAGTCTTAGTTTATGTATTCTAATATAAAGTATGGTTCCGTCTTCATCTAAACGTACAGCAGCCCCAACATTTCTACTATACCTAAGTTGTACAGCCTGATCTTTCGAGCTTGATAATGTTTGTAAGTCTTCGAAGCTAAGAGTAGGCCGTGTTTCATAAAGTTCAGCTACTCTAGAAAGAAACATGCCATCTTCTATCAATTCGAACCGCTTAGATAACGGCACAAATTGTTTAGCTTCATTAGTCTCTTCGGGATTTTCAAAGCTCGCTCCTTCAGGCTGAATCCGTACATTAAGTATCTCTGGATTATCTTCTACAGTATACTCACACATGTAGGTCATAGTCATCGGTTCGAAATCAGAAATTGAAACTATATTAGCCTTCTTTTGTTCTGTATGCCAGGTTCCATTTTCTTGTTTTTTGAACTCTAGAAGGGCTACATCCATTCCAACATATTTCAAAATTTCACCACCAGGAATGAGATATTTTTTGTTATCAGTATGAAAACTATATTTCTCTTTTAATATTTCTAATCTTGTTTTTGCCATTCTTAGTATTCTTCTTTTATTAAACGTTCCACTTTATTTACAATCAAAATCCATTTTTGATAGACAGTATCTTTAATAATTTCAGATATTAATTCTGGAAGTTTATTAGTTTTACAGAAGAGATCAACTTCTTCTATTGCACTTTGAGTATCTGGGAAAAAATTATTTGGATTTAATTCTTCCCCTAATTGAGCTGTATGAATAGCTTTTTCCAGATCCATTTTTCCCGCCTTATTGTGATAGCGAGTGATGTATTTAATTATAAACAGCTGAAATCCATTTAGGTTAACTTTAGCAGCTAATTGAATTGGTTGATATGGGAGCTTTTTATAATGATCTCCTCCAACCTGCATATTAATTACATTATTCATCTTTAACAATTTGTATTTAGTTCGTCTATATGTGTTTTTTGTTTGGGCATTAATTTTAACCAGTCTAGGAATTTTTTCATAAAATCAAAGGACCATAAACTATTACTACATCCAGTCATTAGTAACGTAGTTCCAATCCACATTAGCCAGGACATACCAGAACCGAAACTGAACTCTGCATAAATGCCCACTTGCCAAATCAAACCTATAATTAGAACAATTCCGTTACATAGTAGAGAGGCAATTAGACTAAGAAGATGATTAATCCATTTTTTATCCTCCTTATTCCACCAATTTTTAAAAATCTGAGTGATAACAACAACTAGCGCACTCAGACCAGCCAAGCTATAAATTGCGCTGGTAATCATGTCAATTGTAATTACTTCCATAGTTTTATATTTTTGTTATTATTAATTATTTTTATTACAATTATTAGAGTAAAAAGGCTTATATAGTGCATTTTATTGATTTGAAAAAAAATAAAGGAATTTTATTATTCCTCTATAATTTTTCTTATTAAATATTCTACCTCATCTGCATATCCCGGAGAAAATTCTATTAAATTTATGTGTGACTGATGTCTAGCCCAAGTAATTAAAAGTGGGCTATGTAAAGACACAATTAGTTGTGTTTGTTTTTTATGAAAAGATAATATATTTTTAATATGATCTAAGTTATGCAAGTCTAAATTACGATCTGGCTCATCCATTAGAATTGTATATTCGTCTGCTGGTTCTTTTAGTTTATGACTTTGAACATATTCATAGTATTCAGGAAAAAGATCTTTAAATTGATCATAGTCAAAACTCAATTTTGCATCAGGGGAAAACATATAATTAAATAGAGAATTTAATGCTACCATAACTTTTTCTCCCTGTGAACTTTGACAACCGACTATTTGATCACAGAAGTTTTTAACATTCTTCAAAATAGTATCATCACTACGATCTTGAAAATGAGATAATTTAAAAGTATTTTTCTCATAATCAGCGAAGACATCTATGCCAGATATATCATTATCGTAGGTTTGTAGTCTATTTACATTACCATTATACTGTCCTCTCTCACAAAAAATATCCCCAACCATAAGATAATATTCAATAATCTTAAATAGTGTGGTTTTTCCGCTTCCATTTAACCCAACTAACACATTTACTCCAGGCTTAAAGATAAATTCGGTACCATTTTTGAACATATCTATTTCATCTAAATACGTTATTGGAGTTTTTGTTCTATCTTTAATTATTACTTTTTCTATCATACTTATAAGGATTATAAGGAGAAATAAAAAAAATAAGGGACAGAATTACGTTACACCTTTCGGCTCCAATTCATTCTGATTTCCCTGTTCTTATATGGCCATATAAGCTGTGAGTTTAATAATTTGAATAATACTTTGATTTGGTCGCAGTACTTTATTAATCTCACACATATAAGGAATTGGGGGTATTTTTTATACCAAATAATAAGTTTTAATATGAAATCCAACGATTGATAAATATATATCACAAAAAGTTCCTATTTCCTCTTTTAATTTTTGTTTTATAAAGTTCCTATTGATTCCTACTACTCCATAATGATTATCTATCTTATAACAATAATCTACCCAGCTCCTATCGGACTTTTCTATTTCCTCTATTATTAATTTAGAAGTATTATTATTTTCAAAAAATAGTCTTTTTTTATAATGTCTGGTATAGGTCTTTGGAAAAGAAATAGAAATAATATCTTCAGATACTTCAACCCTACAAATTACCCCAGCTATGTTTATTCTTTTGCTATCACTTATTATCAAATACTCTTTAAGTATTATGTTAATGGAAAAATAGTACATTTTTTTCATATTATATATAAGGAAGTGACTATATTAAAACCCTTATATATATTATGATAGAAAATTTAAATTTATTTAGAGTAAGAGTAATTCAACCAGAACAGATAATAGCAGGTTCTAGTAAAAATAAGGGGTATTTTCTAAAAGAGATAGTAGAACATTCGTACCCCTGTGATCTAATTATTGCACCTTATGGAGTCATTAGTGGTTGTTCAAAAAATCAGTCTATATCTTCCCTTACTCCTCTTAAAGAGAAGGTGAATAAAGATTTATTAGAAATAAACAACTCATATCAGGCAGATACCCCAATAATTATTAACGATATTACTGGGTTGTACTATCT
>Ga0247610_10002621_pt1 | contig 20493 bp, 18 predicted proteins | sample 174DNAGHGhighgp2_FD_193483 | JGI IMG/M metagenome (GOLD analysis project Ga0247610, IMG submission 193483) | Sheep rumen microbial communities from Palmerston North, Manawatu-Wanganui, New Zealand - 1742 DNA GHGhigh gp2 | ecosystem: Host-associated > Mammals > Digestive system > Stomach > Rumen...
TTATATTTATATTTAATTTTATATTTATATTTATATTTAATTTTATATTTTAATCATAATCAATTTATATTTATATTTCACATTTCAATCATATTTATATTTTTATTTATATTTTATATTTATATTTTATATTTTAATCATAATCAATTTATATTTATATTTCACATTTCAATCATATTTATATTTTTATTTATTACCATCAATTTTTTTATTACCATTAATTATTTTTTTAATATTATCCAATTCTATTTTTTGCGAACCTGTTAAATCTAAACTCATATATTCATCAATATAATCAATTAAATCATTTCTTTTTATCATATCATTAAATAATGTTTTATAAAATACTAATCCATCAAATATTTTATCTGAATTTTGACCAATAGATGAAATAGAGAATAAATAATAAGGTATTGATATAATTATATCATTATCTTTATTATATACTAAATTTCTAATATCAACTAAATTATTAACAAATATAAACAATAATATTTTTGTTGAAATTAAATTATTCATAATAATATCATTATATTCTAATTGTTTATATTTTTTAAATCTAACGTTTGAATAATTTAAATTTTGATAATATATTTCATAATCTTGATGAATTATATTCAATCTATCCATATCATTATTTAATTTAATTATTCTATTTAATGATTCATTTGATATTTGTTTAATATAATTATAATCTATTAATTGATGTGTATAACATATTATTTTAATTAATTCCAATTTTGAACTAAAACAATATTCAAAATCTTTATAATCATCAGTTTTACAAATATCAATTTTTTCTTGCTTACTTACTTTGATATGTTTAATATTTTCATTTATACTTGTTAAATTATAATATCTTTTAAAGAAATTATATAATTCTTCATGATTATTTTTAACTAATCTAGCAAAATCAAAATCACATGTTGTTTTAATAATATATTTAATTATTAATTTCCATTTTAAATTATTAAGTTCATCATTTGTTTCATATTGATGTTTGATTTGTACAAATGAATGATTTATAAATGATTTCCATAATTCAAATTCATTTAATTTAACTCTATTTTTTGGTAAATATTTTAAAATATTTTGAGATTGAAAATTAAAATCATTTAAATTATTTATTGGTATTCTTTCAATATCCATTTTATTATTTAAAAATTTTAATCATTTTACATTCATATTTCAATTTCAATTTTATATTTATATTTCAATTTATATTTTAAGTTTATATCTTGATATTTTAAGTTTATATTTTGATGTTTAATTTTACATTCAATTCATATTTATATTTCACATTTCATATTTATATTTTATTTATATTTTATATTCCATTCACATTTATATTTACATTTTATTTCAATTTTACATTCAATTCATATTTATATTTCACATTTCATATTTATATTTTATTTATATTTATATTTCACATTTCATATTTATATTTTATTTATATTTTATCATTTATATTTACATTTTATTTCAATTTTATATTCCATTCACATTTATATTTACATTTTATTTCAATTTTACATTCAATTCATATTTATATCATCAATTTCAATTTTAACCAATTAGTTATTAAACATTCTAAATTTAAACATTATTAAATGAAAAATAAATTTAAAATTATATTTTTTATTCATCAATTAAATGTTAAAACCAACTGATAAAATTCCAGATATCAGATTTAGTTTTAATCATGTAAAACCATTTGCCAACAACAGAGAATTATTTTCAAAATTAGAAACTTCAATTTATAATAATGTTGATGATTTTAAAGATACTGATTGGATTCATGATTGTCGTTCTAATAATATTTCTAACTTAAGAGGACATAAAATTGAAAATGTTTCACTTAAAAAAAAATTAGATGATATTAAACCATTAGCTAATTATACAAAAGAGATATTAAAAGAAATTAATAAAGAAGTTAAAATGGATGATGATTTGATTAAATATATTAAAACAGAAAATGTATCAATGGATGGTGGTGATGAAGTTGAAAATAATACAAATAACACAAATAATACAGAATATGATGAAAATGTTAATAATTTAGTTGAATCATCAGATGATGAATCAGATGACAATTCAAATAATGATGTAAATGATTATTATTCTTCTTATTCTTCAAATTCAGGAAAAAGAATAATTGATGATTTTAATACAGAAATGAAATATGTTGATACAGATGATATAACAACATATACAACTACACCAGGAAGATTATTATCTTATCAAACTGTTTGTAATTTAACAAAAGCAATTGCTCGTTCAAGATTAACAATGAATGTGAAAAAAGATGATTCAATTAAATATGCTGAAGAACAAGAAAGATTAAAATTAAAACAAGAATTAGAAAAATATATGAAAATGTCTCAAATTAAAACTGATTTATCTTCAAATTTCAATGTTGATATTGATGAAATGAGTTTAAAACAATTACAATATTATTCTAATGAAGCAAAAAATATGTTTGAAAAACTTAAAACAACTCAAGTAATAATTGATGGTATTGATGTAGTTGATAAAGTACAAACAACAGTTTTTAAAGATGGTATTAGAATTCCAGGAACTAAAAAAGCTGTCAAATTTAATAATATTGGAGGAGCGTTAAAATGTGCTGTGTTTGATAAAAAGTCTCCTTTATATGTTTCATATGAAAATTTAATTGAAAAATATAATTTAAGAGTATCAGATGAATTATTAGCTGTATTAACATTAATGAATACAATATTTAAGAATGCTGAAATTGTTGATGTTAAAGATAAGAAAAAGAAAAAAGAAGATTCAGATTCAGAAAATGATTCGGAAAATAAAGAAGATTCAGAAGAAGATTCAAATTCAGAAAATAAAGAAAATTCAGATTCAAATGATTCAGAAGAAGATTCTAATTCAAATGATTCAGAAAGTGAAAGTGAATAAATTTATCAAATTTTATTTTTATTAAATTGTAATTCATATACTTTATTAATTGTTTGTAAGCTTTCAACTTTACAATATAAATAAATAATTATCAATAACATGATTATTATAATTATGATTAATACATTTTTATTTGTTAATGAATTAATTGGTTGTTCAATATATGGTTGTACTGAATCAAAATATTCAGCAGCTTTTTTAATTGGATTTGATAAATTGGTATTGTTATATTGTTTTGGAATGTTGAATTGTTTTGGAATATAAAATGTTTCTGGTTTATTTCTTTTAATTTCATTTTCATTTACATTTTCATTTACATTTTCATTTACATTTTCAGATTCATTATTTTGTAAAATTTCATTGATTCTTTGATTATTAATATTTCTTTTATCACTTACAAATTTATGAATTGAATTATCAAAATCATTTTCAGTAGGTGGATAAATATCATCTGGCTTTTTAAAATGATGTTTTTTTATAGCATTTTCCATTAATATTTCTGGACTAATGAAATTCATTTATTAGAATTAAAAAGCAAATAATGAAGTGATATTTTTATAAACTTTAATTTAACACAAAATATGAGCTCAGATAGAATAATTACTATTAATTCAGAAAATATAAAACAATGTACGGAAGAAATAATTGATGAAAAAATAATTGATGAACAAGATTATGATGATTCATTAAATAATATTGAAAATCAAATTAGTTTAATTGATATTAATATAGATAAATTATCAACTGAAATTATAGATATTAAAAATGAATTAACAAGTTATAAAATTGATATTAATGACAATAATATTGCTTGGTACAATTTACAAACTAAAACTGATTCTATTGAAAATAAAATTAAAAATGAAATTGATAATAAACTTAAAAATGAAATTAAAAATGAAATTAAAAATGAAATTGAAAATATTTCTTTTGAAACATCATATTTAAAATCTAGAATTGAAAATATATTAAATGAAAAGAATGAAATTGAAAATATTTCTTTTGAAACATCATATTTAAAATCTAGAATTGAAAATATATTAAATGAAAAGAATGAGATTGAGAAAATTAAAAATGAGAATAATGAACTTAAAGATGAAATTGATATTTTAAATAAAACAATTACATTTAATTATTATACTTATATTTCATTAATTATTATAATTAGTATATTTATTAATCTTATTATGAATAAATTATTTTCACAATTTTAAATAAACAACTTAAAATATAATTTATTTTTTATTAATTAATTAATGGCATTTGATATAAATATTTATGATTGTCAAACAAATAATCAAACATTAAACATTCAGACATTAAACAATACAGAAAATCAAATATTAAAATCAGATTTTAAAGATTATTCAATTTGTAATATGTGTCATACAAAAATTAAAGATTGTGGATTATATTCAATAAATCATGATTTAATATTTTGTGATTTAATTTGTGCTAAAATATATTCTGATAATGTAGAAAAAATAAATATAGATTCTCAATTATATAGAAATAATTATGTAATGAAAAAATTATCATCAAATGCTGAGAAAATATATTTAAAATATAAATATAAATTCTTTCAACAATTACCAATACTATTAATTAAAAATGAAAATAAAAATGAATTACATCAATGTATAATTGAAAATGATATTAAAAAATATAGAACTATATTTAAAGAAATTAAATCAGAATTTTAAAGAGGTATAGGATGAAATTTTTGAGGACAACCTGATGCTAATGTATCAATATTTTTAATTTCATTCATTTGTTTTGACTGAATATTAATATAATTTAGTAAATATAATAACAATATAATAATTGTTTTAATCATGCTAAATTTATTAATATTTAATTTTAAATAAATAAATAAATTATTCAAATATTTTTTATAATTATAATCAATCAAAATAATTAAATTATTCAAATATTTTTTATAAATATAATCAATCAAAATAATTAAATTATTCAAATATTTTTTATAAATATAATCAATCAAAATATCAAACATTCAAAAATATCAAACATTCAAATATTCAAATATATTTTATAAACATAATCAATCAAAATAAATAAATTATTCAACAATCAAAATAACAAATATTCAACAATCAAAATAATTCAAATATTCAACAATCAAAATATCAATCATAAAAATATTAATCACAAAAATAATTAAATCAATTAACAATATACTTATATTTTACAAATAAATCATTCAAAAATAATTTTAAAATTAAATAAAATGAAACTTCAAAACATTGATTTATATTCAGCATTTTCATATGATGACCCATTAACTAAATATAAACTACAACAGCAAAATATTACTGCTGATAATTACTATCTTGACCCAGAAAATCCAGGAAATATTAATAATTCATATACTAAACCTCAAGTTAAAGAGTTAAATTATGATAAAAATAGAGCTTTTGAACTTGGTTTAGGTGTTCCTGATAATTCAAATATTTCAACTCAAATTGAAAATATTATGGATTATACTTATAAAACATTTGAACAAACTAAAACAACTGAATTCATGAATGAAAATCAAAATCGTTTATGGTTTTGGAAATATGTTGGTTTTATGTTTGTTAAAGGATTAATTTTAGAAGCAGAATATAAAGTTGTATTTGATGAAATTATGGAATATTTCAATAAAAGCAATCAAGCATTTCTTCCAAATGTTTATAAAATATTAACATATGATGACCCAACAGTTAAAATAATTGAACAAAATTATAATATTGCTAATGGTAATTATCATTTTTTATTAATTCCATTTGTGATGACTGATGATGATAATATTTTACAATTAGCACCTGAGAGAGCATATAGAAGATATGGACCTATTGATGTATTCACTGATACAAATCAAATTATTCAATATATGTGCGAAGTAATGTATAAATATGGAACTATGAAAAATTTACTAACTGATGCTATTGCTGATAAATTACAATTGCCAGAATCAAAAGAAGATGATAGAACATTTAAACATGCTCAAAGAGTAATGAATATTTCATCTTCTCATCCTAGAATTAATGAACCAATGAGAATGAATAGAAAAGGATATTTTGATCCAAATACAACAGATAATTTTGATTTAATTAATCCTGAAGAAGATATAACAAAATTTGCTCCTCAAAGACAATATTTTACACCAGGAGATTTAAAATGGTCTGATGTTGATAAAACAGAAGCAGAATGGACAAAAGAATCAAATTATTATAGAAAACCAGCAAGAACAATTCAAAGAACAAATTTAACAAATACAGGAAATGAATATGGTCAAAATGTTAAAAGAACTGAAGGTAAGCAAACATTATGGAATCAAATACATAATCAAAAGAAAGGTATGACAGTACCAGCAGGATTTATAGATACATCAATGAAAGGTGGAATGCTTAAAGTTAATACAATGTATGAAACTGAAACAGAAAGAAAACGTGAAGATGATAAATTCCAAGTATATGGTGATACTGATAGATTAACAGGACATGCTGAACTTGAACCATTAGGAAAATCTGGAAGTTCTATGATGTCAGGCAATAAATTAATTGCTGGTAAATTGATAAAAGATTCAGATGAACAAGTATATATTGATACTGTAGCACAACGTGAAAATATTCCTGTATGGAATCAAACATCAATAAATAAAGTATTAGAAAGTGAAAATGTCAGTAAAAGAATTAAAATGCCTGCTGAATGTGTTGGAATATTTGCTCAAAATTACAGAAATATTAATATAGGACTACAATAAACAATATTTTTTTAAATCATAATTAATCATGAATTGGACAAAACATATTATAAAATTTGATAATTATGAATTTAGGAGTTTTGAATATGAAAATGAATATTATGTTAATATAAGTGATTTATCAAAATTTGTTGGAACCATAAGTGAAAAAGGAATATTAAATAGTATTTCAGGAATTAATTATAATATTAACACAAATATAAATATAAAACATAATCGCATTTATGATAATTGTATAGCTTATATTAATTGGTATTATGTTGTTATGATAACTATGATGTTTAATAATGAAAAATATATTAAATATAAAAATATTCTTGAAAAATATTTATGTTTAAAGATTGATTAAGTTGATATTTTTGAATGTTATATTTATGTTTAAAGATTGATTAAGTTGATATTTTTGAATGTTATAATTATGTTTAAAGATTGATATTTTTGATTTTATTTTTGAATGTTATAATTATTTTTGAATGATTGATATTTTTGATTTTATTTTTGAATGTTATAATTATTTTTGAATGATTGATATTTTTAAATGTTATAATTATTTTTGAATGTTATAATTATTTTTGAATATTATAATTATTTTTGAATGATTGATAAATTTGAATGACTGATAAATTTAAATATTTTTGATTTTATTTTTGAATGTTATAATTATTTTTGAATGATTGATATTTTTAAATGTTATAATTATTTTTGAATGATTGATATTTTTAAATGTTATAATTATTTTTGAATGTTATAATTATTTTTGAATGATTGATATTTTTAAATGTTATAATTATTTTTGAATGATTGATATTTTTAAATGTTATAATTATTTTTGAATGATTGATAAATTTGAATATTTTTGAATGTTTGAAATTAAATAAAACATTAAATTTTGAATATATTTTCATATTTCTCATTTTTTTCATATTTTGATATTTCAATAGATTTTGTAAAAATGATTTTTTTATTAATAATATAAATTACAATGTCCGCATTCGTACAACCAACCATCCAACCAACTATCCCAGCTGCTGCTAAATCAAAAGTAGTAAGCAAACCAACTAAAAGTTTGGAAAAATTCTTGCAATCCTACATTGCAAGAGATTTATATAGAGGTGATAAATTGGTCAGAAGAGCACCAAGAGTTATTATTAAAGCTTTGAAAGATATTGATGCTAAATCACTTAAGAATGGATATCAAGCTAAAGTTAAAGCTTTGAAAGATAAACAAGATTCACTTCCACAAAATGATGCTGAAGGTAGAAAATCACTTCAAGAACAAATTGATAAAGTTAAGAAAGAAGAAGCAAGATTATATGAAAATCTTACTGTTATTAGTAAATTTGACTTTATCAAAGAATTTGAAGAATCAAATGGTGATATCTCTAAAATCTATGACCCAGAACTTAGAGGTTATCTTGCTATTATTGGAAATAAAATTGATAAAGAAACATTCAAGAGAATGATTGATAAATTTGGATTTGCTAAATCACAAACTAAAAATTATCCAAAAATTCTTGCTGATATGCTTAAGAAAGATAAATATAAGATGAAGATTTTCAATGCTTCATTTACTCATCCAGATATGAAAGATAAAAGTGGTAAAGTAATTATGAGAAAAATTAAATCTAAAAATAGTGTTGGTGAAGAACCAATGAAATTATATCTTAAGAGATTCTGCAAACACTTTGAATTTGTATTGAATGAAGTAGTTAAAGGCAGTAAATCAGATTCTATAATTTATACTGCTATGAATGAATATGCTAAAGAACAAAAATATCAAGTAAATATTCAAGATATTTGGGTTAAAGCAGGTGCTCAAATTCCAGGTCAAAAAGTTAAATATGATAAACCAACTAGAGAATTAATTGGTGTTTATAATTCAGTCAAATCAATGATTGAAGAATTGAGACAATATCCAAATCTTGCTGCTGAATATCAAACTTATGCTACAAGAATTCAACAATTTGAATCGATTAAGAAAATGGAATTAAGAAGTGCTGATAGTATTTCATTACTTCAATCATTCTGTCAAATTGTTAAAGCATGTGAAGCATTAAGAATTGACCAATTCCAAGATTTAGTATTCAATGATTTTATTCATGAATCAGGTATGAAACTTAAGGCAGATATTAAGAAGAAATTGAGAGAATGTGCCTTATCTGGACAAATGATTCAACAAGTAGAACAACAATTTGAAACTAAAGAATTGAAAGTTAAGGATAAAGAAACTGGAAAGAATAAAACTAAATCAGTAGCTAAAGATATGACTCTTGCTGCTAATCAATTCCTTAAAGAAGATATTAGTATTCTTGAAACTGTTGAAAATGTATATGATACTGATAAATATGATAGAATTGGTAGAATTGTAGAATTCAAGACTTCTAAAGCTTGGCATGTTGCTCTTGCTCTTAGATTACTTAAAGAAATTAAATATACTATTGCTGAAGGTCAAGCTAAAGGACAAACACAATTTGTATTTGCTCTTTAAGTAATCTAAACATAAATATTAAATTAAATTAATTTATATTTTTGATTTAATTGATTCATATTCATTCTTATTTTTGATTCTTAATTTATATTTTTGATTTATATTCATTCATTCTTATTTTTGATTCATTCATTCTTATTTCTAATTGATTGACTTTGACTTATATTCATTCATTCTTATTTTTGATTCATTCATTTATATTTATTCATATTTTTGATTTAATTGATTTTGATTTATATTTATTTATTCAATTTATATTTATATTTTTAATTATATTTATATTTTTAATTATTCAATTCATATTCATTCATATTTTTGATTTAAATGATAATTGATTTGATAATAAATATTTGAGGAGGTTGTGGGCAGGGCCAACTCACTGTATATACAGTAAGCTACTAAACCCGTTAATCAAGGTATAAAGGATTATAATTAGCCGGCATAATTATAATCATTGGGATATCTTTTAACGTCAATAAAATCCTATTTTTGTTTTTATTTCAATTCATATTTATATTTAGATTTATATTTCAAATTTCTTTAAATTAATTGATTTTTATATTCATACATGTATATGATTATTAGATGGTTGGTGTAAATAATTATATACCTTATAATTTCTATTTTTGTATTTTTTTATTTAAATTTAATGTCTGAAAATATATTAAAAATAATTGAAAGATTATTAATAGAAGCTGAAATGATTAAACACAAAAAACCAACAATTAAGAAAGGAAAAGCTGGTGTTGAAATATGGAATAATGATTGTGAAGATATAATAAATGAATTGAAAAATATACAAGCATTGTATGATATTGACCCAAGAAGAGCAATAGGAAATTTTCGTTCATTAGAAATATCACATTATGAATCATTTGGTGATTATATTAAATCAAAAAATGCTGCTGCTGCTGGTTGTAAATTTAGTACTACTGCTAAACAGACTAAAAGAAAAAAATGTTGTCCTAATTGTTTATCAACAAAATTTGAATATGATAATTCAAATGGTATTTATATTTGTTCAGTATGTAAAACAAATATAGGTAAAAAACAATCAAATCAATTAATAACTAAAGACACAAATAATGAATCAAAACATATTATGAAACAAATTAATATTATTTCAGGAAATATAAGTAATCCACCACAACAAGTTATTAAAGTATTACCATTTATAAATACATGGTTTGTTGATAAATCACATATATTAGAATGGTTAAAATATTCAGGAAGATATCAATTATTCATTGATAAATATTATGAAGAAACAAAAAATAAAATAGATGAATCATTTTTCAAAGAGCCATTAAAATATGGTATTGAAAATTTATGTTCATATGCTGTATTTAAAATGTTTACAGATGAATTCTATATGCTTACTGACCGTGTGAGAAGTTATAATGTTTTTAATAGTAATGTATTATTATTAACCCCAGAACAACAATTTGAATTATGTAATGCTTATATTTCAAAATATGGTCAAACATTACCATCTGATAATTTTATATTTGAATATTCATTTAATGGTAATCCTGAAAAATTAGCTTGTGACCTAGGTTCTTCGAACTTACAAAAATATGAACTGGGAACATATTTCATATATTGGAAAATTAATGATATTCATTTTAATAATCCAATTCATCAACAATTAAATAAAATGTTTAATCAAAATATTATACTACCAGGATTAATATTTGAATATCCTGAAATTTGCGGAACTAAAGGTAAAATATTACAAAAATATAATTATCAACAAAATTATATATTTATTATTAAAAATGTATATAAAATTGATTTAATTGAAATTATTCCACATGATAAACAAAAAATAATTGAATTAATGATTGACTTTAATAATTTTGTTAAACAATTAAAGTCAATTGAAGAAAATAAAAAACATAATGCTTGTTTATGGCAAGTTGTTTTAATGTTAATATTAAAAATGCCATATTATAGATGTTATTCAAATATAATTCCTATTTTACCAATTAAATCATTAATGACTACTTTAGAAATTCAAGAACATTGGGCATTTTATAGATTAATGAATAAAGAAAAATTAAAACCATATTTAACCACATTAAGAACAAAAGTTGATAATTCAACAACAGCAAAAACTATAATATGTAAAGAAGAAGTTAATATTAATAATGTTTATAATTTCATTAATGGTAAAGGTGAATATTTTGGAGCAGATAAAGAAGATAAATATTTGGAAGAAAAATTACATATACAAACTAAAAAACAAGATATGATTTATACTGATTTAGATACTGAATTATATAAATCAAAATTAAAAAATCAAGAATTTGAAACTGAAAATGAATCTAAAGAAAATGAAACTGAATTTGAAAATGAATTTGAAAATGAATCTAAAGAAAATGAAAATGAATTTGAAACTGAATCTAAAGAAAATGAAAATGAATTTGAAACTGAAGATGATTATTATAATATTTCTGAAAGTAATGAATTTAAAGAAGATGGAAGCGATACTTCAGAAACTAATTATTCTGATAATGATTGGTAATTTTAATGAATTATTGAATTTATATTTTTACTTAATTTGAGTATTTTAAACAATTTGAATTTGAAGTATTGAATAATTATTAAATATTTGAAGTATTAATTATTTTAAATTTGAATTATTAATGAATTATTGAATTTATATTTTTACTTAATTTGAATATTTTAAACAATTTGAATTTGAAGTATTTTAACATATAAGCAATTTGAATTATTAAATATTTTAAACATATAAATAATTTGAATGATGATTGATTTATTTATATACATATAGCAACAATGATGTCAACAAGACGTGGTTATGAAATTGAAATTTTACAAGGATATAATAATGATGAAAGTGAATTATATAAAATTCGAGAACCAATAGAAAAACGAATAAGACAAGCAAGAGAAAAAGAAGAAAGAAAAATGGAAATTAATAGAATAAATAAAGAATTTATTACATTATTTAATGATGGCGCAACTAATGGCATTAATACAATATATGATATACTTAAAGATTTAAAAGATAGAATTGAAAATGCTAATGATTATACTGATTTTAAACCATATCAAGCATTAGTCTTAAAAAATAAAAGAAAACGTTATATTCAATATTGTAATGATTGGATTCATGAGTTGAGACAAAATCATGAAATTAGCTCACATCCTGACAAATTTATATATGTAATAAATTCTTATTGGAACGAAACTTATTAGATGAAATTCTTAATAAGAAAGAAGAAAGAAAAAAATGTAATACCTATTTTTGTTTTTATTTTAAATGAATTTCTTTTCATTTTCATTAATTCTTTCAATTATTATTCTATTAATTATTATTTTAATTATAATAATTATTTTAAAGAATTATAAAATGAGTAGATATTTAAATTATAATTCATCTTTTGTTGGTGGTAATAAATCAACATTTAATCCATCAGATATTTATTATACTGATAATATTGATTTAAAAACAAAAGAAAATATGATTAAAACATATTTATTAACATATTTTAATGCTCCTGATAATGCTAAAATAATATTTAATTCTGGTGCTTCTGAATCAATTGCTAATTGTATGTTTTGGGCAAAATCTATTTCAAAATTTGGAACTGTTATTGGTTCTGAATTAGACCATCCATCAGTTAAAGAAAATGCTGATAATATTGGAATTAATTACAAAGTATTAACATATAAAGATTTGAAAAATCCTAGTAGAATTGAATATCCACAAGATACAGTAGCATTATTTATAACTGGTGTATGTCCAAAAACAGGAGAAATATATCCAATGTCTAATTTAAAAGAATATACATATTTAAATGAAAATTCAAATTTATCAGACATGAAATCAACAAGACAAATAAAACCTTTAAAAATTCTTGATGCTTCACAGATGCTAGGTAAAGTTAAAATTGATATGATTAATGATGATTTAAATGCTGTATTCTTCTCTTGTCATAAAATAGGAGGTGAATTTAATACAGGTGTTTTAATTATCAATGAACCCAAATATGCTAAATTTAAACCATTAATTTCAGGTTCTCAACAAGATAATTTAAGAGGTGGAACTTATAATTCATATGCTTATCAAAATATACCACAATTATTAAAAGAATATTGTTCATTAATCAAAGAGGATGAATGTAAAGAAATATATGATAAATTTACAAAAGAATTAGATAAAAGAGAAATTAAATATTATAAACCAACATTACCTCATACACATGGAACAATATTAATACAATTAAATAATTGTAATGCTAAAGCTATACATGCTTTATCTGAATATGGTATTTATGTTGGTTCTGCTACTGCTTGCCAAAGTAATAACACAGTTAATGAATTAAGAATTTCATATTTAAACAAAGATGAATTTGGAAAGAATACAATTAATAAAATATGTGATGTAATTCAAGAAATTGAAAATGATGATGTAAATGAAGATTCTGATAATGATAATGAGAATAAAGATGAAAATGAGAATAAAAATAAAGATGAAAATAAAGATAAAGATGAAGAATTAGATATTGAAAAAGAAAAAGTTGATGAATTGAATAAAGAATTAGAATTTGAAGAAACTTACATTTAATTTTAAATCATTCAAATCATTAAATAATATTTTTATTAACATATAACAATGAGCGATTTGATTATTTCACAAAAACTTTATGTTCAATATTATAATAAATTTATTAATTTACCATATTTAGATTTTAAAAATCATATTATTAATTTTAATCAAGATATGATTTTAGATATTATGGAACATATACAATTACAATCATTGAAAGAATATTCATCAAAAACAAGAATAATATATATTCAACATGAACTTAATGAAATAACAATTGTATATAACAATTTAATTAATTATTTAAGAACAAAAAATATTAATCCTATATGGACAATATATGATTTTAAAAATAAAATTGATGTTTTAATAAAATATTTCCAAATAGATACAAATAAGATGAATCAAAATATTATAAATAGATTATTATCAATTAATATTGATTTAGTTAATATTAAAGATTATTATTTTGATGAAAATATTAATAATTATATTAATACTATTAAAGACCAAATGAAAAATATTGAACATGATTATAGTAGAATAGATATAGAAAATTTTGGAAAAGAATTTAAAACAAATGAATCAAATAATGAAATATATACACCACAAGTAATAAATTTACAACATTCAAAATCTCCTGGTTTTATGAAATCACCATCACCATTAATTCATGAAGATGAAATTGATTCTGATAATGAAAATGAAATTAGAAATGATGATAAATATGAGAATGAAATTAAAAATAAAAATGAAAATGAAAATAAAGATGAAAATGAAATTGAAAATAAAAATGAAAATAAAATTAAAGATGAAATTAAAGATGAAAATAAAATTAGAAATAAACAATTAACAATTGAAGACCTTAATTTAATTAATCCTTTAACTCCAGAAATAGTTCAAACACAAAATATTATAATACCTGTTGATACATATAATCAATTATCTAAAGATGCTGAAGATTATAATAAATTAGTACCATTTAAAACATTTTCATCACAAAAATTAGGTGTTATTGGTGAAACTTTCATTTGTGATATATTAAATCAATTACATTATAAATATGAAAATACAACAAAAATACCACATGTAGGAGATATTAGAATAACATTTGATAATTTTATTGTAATGTTTGAAATTAAAAATAAAAAAGTAATAACTCAAGAGGATATAAATAAATTTAAATATGATATTAATAATTTGAAAAATATAAGTAATAAAACAATTTGTGGATGTTTTATTTCATTAGTATCAAATTCAATTTTAAATATTTCAAATTTACAATTTAATATATATGAAACATATATACCACATGATTCATTAAATATATCAACAATTCAAATTTATATTGAATCAATTAAATCTATTATGTCTTTTGATAACAATAAATTAATTGAAATTAAAAATAAATTAAACAATGAAATAATTAATTATGATAATGAATTAAATATTTGTAAGAAACATATTAAATATTCATTAGAATTAAATAAAGATATGATTAATTTAAAATTATCACTTGAAAATAAATTAGATATATTAAAATCAATTTTATCAGGAATTAATCCTGAATTTAATAAAGAATTAGAAGTTAAACAAGAATTAATTAATTATATTAACGATAATAAAAATTGGACATTAAAAGAATGTAAAAATATAATTAATAATCATGGTTTAATTAGAAATATGAAAAATAAAACTGATATTTTAATATATTGTGGATTGAATGATGAAAATTGAATTTTGAATTTTGAATGAATAAATTGATTTATATTTATATTTTTAATTTATATTTATATTTTTAATTTATATTTATATTTTTAATTTATATTTATATTTTTAATTTATATTTATAATTTTGATTTATATTTATATTTTTGAATTATATTTATATTTTAGAATAATAATAAACTCAATTTAAACATTATTTTTTTATTCATAATTAATAATAATGGCTTCAAATGTTGAAACGTTAATCCTTTTATTAAAAGATATTAATATTCATTCAAATTTAAATCTTTATAATGATAATATTAATCAAATAAAAATATATTATAACATTGATTATTCACAATCAAATATAAATGTAATATTATATTTAATTAGTTTAATTTATAATGATTTTAATAATTCTTTATATATTGATGTATTTGTAATTAAAGATTTAATAAATGAATTAAATAAATTATTAATACTTATTGAAAATCAAATTACATTATTAGAACAAATATATCAATTTATACAATTTTTAAACAATCAAATAAATAAAATTAATAAAGCCAATTTATCAAATTCATTATTACCAAATTATTTCTCTCAAAATCAATCTCAAAATCAATCTCAAAATCAATGTCAATTAATATTTACAAATTCAAATGATGCTATAGAAGTACCAATTAAAACAAACAATTCAAATAAAAATTGTAAATGTAGTATATGTCAATATATTTGTATAATATTAATATTTACAATTTCATTTATAATTGCTGTAGGATTATTTGCTTTTGGTGCTATGTTATATAATGTATTTCATGATTAAATGTTTATTTTTCAATAATTTTTTTAATTAAAATATAATTATAATGAATTTTACATTATCAATTAAACCAAATAAAATTAATAATAATAATACAGAAAATAATGAATTTGAAAAATTATATAAATTAATATATTCAATATGTGATAATTATTATAAAAATAAATTAAGTGATAATCAAATAAAACAATCATTTGAAAAACTTCCAAATTTATATAATTTATTTAATTCAATAATATTAAAAGAAATTAAATCTTGCTATATTACATATATTGAAGCAATATTAATATTATATTTAGAAAACAGAAAACCAAAATATATAAAATTATTATCATCTGGAACTTTTAATGTTGTATTTGAAATATCATTATGTTTTAATAATAACAAATCTAAAAATTATGCTTTACGATTATCAAAAAATGCTATTTGTAAAATGAATTTAATTGAAATTTCAAAACAAAATTGGTATGATAATATGTTATATTATAATGATATTTCATTAATTAAATATTTAAATAGATATCCAAATATTTGTGATAGTTGTTATTATCCTCATATTTTAAATTCAAATTCAAATACAATATATTATACTCATTGGTCAGTATCAAACATATATCAACAAATAACAGATATTAAAAAATATAAAATAAAATATATTCAAAAAGTTTGTGAATTAATAACATATTTTAATAAAAATGATTTATTATATTTTGATTGGAAGATTACAAATTTTTTACTTGATAATAATGATAATTTAATATTAGTAGATAATGATTTTGAAAATTTATATTCTTTAATGGCTGTATGTTCTACACATAGATTAACTCCAGACCCAGCAATTAATTTAAATAAAATAGATATAAAATATAAACATATACGTTCAATGATATTAATGTATATTTCAGCTTATTTATCAATATTATCAATTATAAAAAGTAAATCAATAAATGAATATTATATGTCATTTAAACATATTGATAAAATAGGAATTAATATTGATAGTCAAAAAACAATTAATTCAACAATTTTAATGATATCTAATAATAGATATCAATCTTTACCATCAAACATTAATGATTTAAAAATATTATTAAATATTTTGAAAGATAAATTTGAAGAATTTGAATTAAAATATTTAAATGAAAATATTGAAATGATTGATGTTTGAAATATTCAAATGAAAATATTGAAATGAAAATAATTAAAATATAAATAATTGAAATGAAAATATTGAAATGAAAATATAAATCACAATAAAATAATTGAAATGAAAATATAAATCACAATAAAATGATTGAAATGAAAATATAAATCACAATAAAATGATTGAAATGAAAATATAAATCACAATAAAATGATTGAAATATTCAAATGAAAATATTGAAATATAAATGATTAATAGTTTTAAATATATTCTAAATCACAATAAAATGATTAAAATATTCAAGATGAAATTATAAAATATTCTAAATCATAATTAATTAAAAATAAATTAATATTTTTATATTTTAATCAAATAATATTTTATTTGAAAAATAAATGCCCATTCTTAATTTAACATTTGATGAATTTACAAAATTATATTCCAATACAACAGAATTCATTATTCCTGATTCATTCACTAATTCATTAAAATCAGCAAAATTATTAATTGAAAGTATTCCAAAAAATTCAAAAATATTAATATTCACAGATTCAAATGATTTAGATGGAATGAGTGGAGGAGCTATTCAATATTTATCACTTATTAATTTAGGATTTGAACAATCAAATATTTCAATTTATGGAACTAATGACCGTTCAACAATTCCATCAAATATTAATGATTTTGATTTAGTAATTACTAATGATGTAGGCATTAATATTAATTTTTCAGAATACAAAAATAATTTAATTGTAACTGACCATCATATAATAAATACAGAATTTATTCAAAATGAAAGTAAAAATAGAATATTTATCGATTTACCTAATATATGTGGAGCATACATATCATATTTATTATTTATACAATTTGATTTATCAGAATATATTAAAAATTTAATATTTGAATATGCTGTTCTTGCTACAATATCAGATTCAATGCCTATTAATTCATTTAATAAAATAAATATTCAAAAATTATATTCTAATATTAAATCAAAACATATTACATCAAAAGCATTTTATTATCTAATTAAAAAATTTATTAATAAATTTGATTCATCAACAATATCTTTTAATGTTATTCCTAGATTAAATGCTCCAATGAAATTAAATAATTCAATGACAAATCCTGGTGAATACTTTGATTTTATTAATTCAATGAATATGAATAATTGGCAATTGATAATGTATTATTTAATTGGTCCAGATGATATATCAAAATATAATTTATATTTAAAAATTAATGATATAAATGAACAACGTAAAATAATTACAACATCAATTTATAATGATATAACTAAATTATTACCTAAAACAAAATTTAATAATGCTACTGAAGACATTCAAACCATTAAATTAGAAAATATAACTATTGAATACACAAAATATATAGTTGAAGTATATGCTCCAATTCAAAATCATATTAGTGGATTAATAGCATCAAAAATGACTGAATATTATAATGTTCCTTCAATAGTTCATTCAAAATATACATCATCGATTAGAGGTGAAAATGCTTTAAAGTTTTTAGAAATACCTGAAATTAAAAATAATTTAATAGCATATGGAGGTCATGAAGAAGCAGCAGGATTTAAAGTAAAGTCCGATTTAAAATTAAATTTGAAAATATATAAACCTAATGATAATTTGAAAGATGAAAAATTAGAAAAGAATGAAAATTTAAATGATAAGGATTTGAAAAATATTATAATAAATTTTGATAATTTAACATATTCAGAAGTTAAATATTGGATTTTTAATAATATGCCTTTTCAATATGAGCCAATTTTTATTAAAAATATTACAATTAAAAATATTAGAATATTTAAAGAATTACATACTCAAATAATTGATTCAGATGGTTTATCTTACATGTATTTCTTTCATCCTGTTAAAAATTATAATATTGGTGATAATATTAAAATTACTTTTAAAATAGGTAATACAAATATTATAAATGAAATTATAAATTGTAATAATCAAAACATAAATTATTCAAATGTTAATTTTGGAAATATAAATCAAAATATAAATTATTCAAATGTTAATTTTGGAAATATAAATTGTAATAATCAAAACATAAATTATTCAAATATTAATTTTGGAAATATAAATTATAATAATCAAAATATAAATCATTCAAATCAAAATAAAACACAAAATATAAATTATTCAAATCAAAATATAAATTATAATAATCAAAATATAAATTATTCAAATCAAAATAAAACACAAAATATAAATCAAAATATACCTTTACAACTTCCATTAATAGATATTGATTATTCAAAAATTAAATTTTAATTATTATTATTATTTTTCTTAAAATTTTTAAATCGGATGATTTTTTTATTTATAATTGTGTTATCCATAATTCAAGTAAATGGCGCATTATGGAACACATTTTATTTTCTATTTTTGTTTTATTTTATTAAATTCTTTATATTTTTTTATCATAAAAAAATGAATAATAATACCATAAGCGAATTTTATGAATTATTAAGTAAGCATATAGCAGGAATATTTCGTGATGTATCATATTTACCTGATGAATTTTTTGATTTATTATTGGAATATTCAAATAAATATTCAGGATTTGACAATGAAATTATTGAATTAACAATTGAAAATATTTATATTGATTATATAAAATCATTACTTGATGAATATAAATTCGAAATTCAACCTCAAATCGATGAAATTGATGAATACATTTTAAATTATCCTGAAGATTTATCAATATTTCATTCATTTACAATATTTGCTATGGTATTTGAAGATAAACAAATAAATGATATTACATTAATAACACAATTAATACAAAATAAAATTCAAAATAATCCTCATAAAATTGTAAATTATTTGATTAATAATATTGATAAATATAAATAAATATTTTATATTTTATATTTTCAATTTTCAATTTATATTTCATAATTTCAATTTTGTATTTTATATTTATATTTTCAATTTCAATTTATATTTCATAATTTCAATTTTGTATTTTATATTTTTCAATTTCAATTTTGTATTTTATATTTATATTTTCA
>Ga0247610_10002623_pt1 | contig 20485 bp, 10 predicted proteins | sample 174DNAGHGhighgp2_FD_193483 | JGI IMG/M metagenome (GOLD analysis project Ga0247610, IMG submission 193483) | Sheep rumen microbial communities from Palmerston North, Manawatu-Wanganui, New Zealand - 1742 DNA GHGhigh gp2 | ecosystem: Host-associated > Mammals > Digestive system > Stomach > Rumen...
TAATATAATACGTACCGCCGGACGTAATATTATAAGAAGCTGTCTTTAGTGTCGGTGCGGACCAACTGCCTGCATCTGCATTTGTTGTTGTGCTGTTTAAATTCTGCGAAGCTAATACGGTACCGCCGCTGTTTGTTATTGCTATAGTTGCTGCGCCACCATTATATGTAGCCGCGCTCACAGAAATAGTTCCGCTCGTTGCTCCGGCGGGAATGTTAATTTGTATTAAGGTTTTGTTTTTAGCACCCTTGATAGCCGGTTTTGTCATTGGATGGTCATTATCCACAGAGCAATTAGTCAACGAATAGGTTGCACCACCGGAGGTTGTGATATCTCCTGCCACCCAGGCAGTATTGTATTTTCCTGCTACATTATTATTAAATGTAATTGACGCAGTAGTCGGCGTACAACCTTCTTCCTCGCCCGTTATGGTAATGACGATTGCGCCGGTTACATAAGCAGCCGGAATGGTCAGTGTACCTGTGCCTTGATTCCAAGTATAGCCGGTACCTGCCGTTTGCGTTGCACCGCCAATAGTTACCGTTACCGTTGCCGGCAAGGTATAACCCGACGAAGCTGCAAACACTACGCTATATTCTGTTCCATAAGTAGCTTTGTTGCTTCCTGCTTCACCGCCGCTTGACCGACTAACATTACTCAGCGTGTGCGTTACATCAAACTTATTGGCAGTCCATTGTGCATAGAGAGTAATAGACGCTCCATCGTATGACCAATGCCCATCATCAAGAATATCTCCCTTATTACCGGAGTTAAGCGAGCCATCATCTTTAATAATGATAGATCCTCCGCTTGTTTCCGTCTTGTAGGAAGAAATTGTATATCCCGTACGCGTTGCAGCGGTATAAGTTGCCAACTCATCACTTCCATAAGTCACGGTTGCACTACCGTTTGTCGAACCCGATGCATCGGAGTTGTTCTTGTCCAACGTAATAGTCGTTGTTTTCGGCGTCCATTGAGCGGTGAGAGTAATATCGTTGTTGATTTCTTGGAGCGTTGCGCCGCCGGCTATGTCGCCTCCGGCAGAAATAGTACTACCGCCCACTTTGACAGCCTTATCTGCATGCCAACAATTGAACGTGTATCCCGTCTTCTCAAAAGCATTTGCCGTAATCGCTTGACTGCTATTCGGACAAAGACCCTCAATCGCACTCATCGTTCCCGTTCCACCACCTGCATCGAACGAAATACTATAAGTAGAGAAATCATGCCATCCCCAACTTCCATCATTGGTGATATATTTGCCACCATTGGCAGTAGAGACTTGGTCACCGGTTGTATTGCCTGCATCTCCTGTGGCATCTTTAGCTATGAACTTATTATAGGTTGCTATCACAGGGAAATACCAATAGTTCGTGCCGCAAATTTCAACGTAGCGGTCACTATTGAGTTTCGGGTCATTTCCCCAAGCAGTTAAATCGTTATTTGTTCCTTCCCAATAATGGATATAGCAATCCCACCACTTGGTAATATACATGTATCCTGCATTCGGGTGCGTTACTTCAGGATACCCCACACTGATATTAACATAAGGAGAGCCTTCGGCTGCGTGCTGTATATTGATGGTGAATGTATAATCACCCGCAGGACCGGTAAACAAGCGAATATCACTATTCTCTGTCCCGCAGTCCCTTGCCTGTGGCTGAATAATAAAGTTATTTGCTGTGTATCCGAACCATTTACCGTCATTGTCCGTCACTTTGAACATATAGGTCGAACTGGCATTCAAATTAATGGTCGCAACACCGGTATTCGCTCCAGTCCAGACAATAGGATTCTCTGTCCAAGCAGAACCAGAGTAGTTTCCGTTCAATGTGAAAACGCGTACCCAATATCCGTCACTTGCCAATGAACATGTTGCACCTGTGCTTACTACACAACGATAACTACCACCGTTGGAAGAGGTAAGATTACTGATGACCAAGTTAGCACTTGTTGCACCGGAGATATCACCACCGTTTGAGAGGTTCACCCATTCGTTACCAACGTATTTCTGCCATTGATAACCGGTTATACCGGATGTTATCGGCGAACTTGTGCCTTCACTGGAATAAGGAGTGGCAGTCAGTTTCAGCGTCTCGCCGATGGTATAACGCCATCCGTAGTTCCCCGCCTCCGCTGTCGGAGTTACATCCACATGATTCGGCGCCGTACAACCTGCTATAGCTGCGATTGCAATTTGCTTGATGGTTATTGTACTCGAAGTACTCATAGTTAAGGTAACCATCGTACCCCCCTTAACCGAATAAGTACTACTATTGCCAGAAGTTATTGTTGGTGTTTGACTTGCACCGGCGGTATTTGTATAACTTACATTTAGCGTATTATCTCGGCCAATAGAAATAGTTACTTCACTATCGTTTTCAACAAAGAATTTAATGGTCGCGTTATTCTTTTTTATTTTCCATCCTTTGTAATCAGATCCTGTTGCGGTTGACCCTCCTTCATATGCCATGTTGATGGCGCTGAAGAATATATTATCTATGCGGAAAGCATTGTAATCAGCGTATTCTGTTGTTATAGTCTTTTGATTTGGAGAAGTTCCTAACGTAGCATTGTTATAGAAATTATATGTCCCACTTGCATAAACTTTTGTCCATGTAGCAGTATAAGTAGCATCATCCGCAGGCATCGTTGCCGGTAAGGAAGGACTCCAACCTGCAAAATCATATCCAGCTTTATATACAGTTGGAGCAGTTAAAGTTGCGCCTTCTGCAACGGCTCCGGCTGCTGTTCCGCCAGTAGCCGTGCCACCATCCAAATTCCATGTTAACGTGTGAGTTGGATTAGTAATTGTATAGGTAGCTTTTACTACATCGCTATAATCACTGCCATTCTTTGCCACAGCATAGAGATACCATGTTCCGGCCGTCGAAGGAGCAGTAGCATTCACCGGAGATGTGCCGCTACCGTCTGCTGCGCCAGCCAATGTGGCACCTGCTCCACTCGCGTATTGATTATTGGTTTGGCTCCATTTGTAATAAACCGTGTTTCCGGAAGATGAGAGCGTCACTGTTCCGGTGCTCTTCACTAAAGAACTTCCCGTGGCAGGACTAAAAGAAGGATTAGTCACACCACTGGCAGCCTCAAAAGCAATCTTTGTGATGGATGCCCTATTACCTGCATTAGTATTAATAATCCAATAAGTCGTACTTGCTGCTAATGCCTGAGCTGTGTTTGAAACTAAACTTGTTCCCCCAGACGTACTTTTAGAAGTATTGACAATCAGACTTCCTGCAGAAAATGTGACTTTCAAATTTACAGCAGATGTACCAGTTGTAAACTTAATATAAGTATTAGCAGAATTCTTCTCTAATTGTATCGCGGAAGAAGATGTACAAACGATCTTGTCGTATGTAGCAAGTTCAATATTATCTATTGACCCTGATTTTCCGGAATTAGAACTTGCTTTATTTCCTGCATAACGTCCTTTATTTAAATTCAACTGATAACCTGCTTCTCCCGCTTGCTTATGAGTTGTTCCTGTTTCCTCAGCTATAATTTGGTATATGTACATGCTTGTGCTGCTAACAGAAAATCCGACACAAGTATTTGTTGTACTACTGAGCGTGAATTCTATTTTTTGAGGATTCGAAGATATTGTTTTGTTTTCCACGGTAGTCGATGTAGCTCCTTCTGCGATTTTCGAGAAATACAATGTTCCAGTCGCTCCGGCAACATAAACAGTGAACTTTGTAGATGTTGTTTTAACATCATACATGATATTATTATCTCCTGCTTCTTTTCCGCTAATAGAAGAAAGAGTGCTACCAAAACCTATTCCCTTTTTAAAACCAATACCATCAATGGTTGCGGCAGTACTTTTATTCAAGGTAAGATTTCCATATCTAAAATTAGTGGTTAAAGCTGGAGTTCCTGTTGGATTACTTACCAACGCATATTCCGCTCCCCACACCTGTCCGATACTCAGAGTGAGTACGGCAAAAATCATGGCTACGTAGCGCAAGGGTAGCGCAAGGGTAGCGCAAGGGTAGCGGTTTGGCCTCGGATTACCACGTAATGAATTTGAACTTGAATCGGTTTTTATCCGATCAAATACGTTGTTCGGCAAATCCAAGTTTTGCTCTGCCGTGAGTGCAGAATAACTTTGATGGGTGTTCTTTACCGCCGCGAGGGCTTGATTAACTACGTGTAGAAAGTATCTCATTGTATTTGGTATTTTATGTTTCGTTATGTTGGTCATTTCCTTATGCGTACGCGTATTATACGCACAAAGAGAAAATCGGGTGCAAAGATACAACATTTATTTTACAAAAATGTGTAAAAATTAACGCAAATTGCGTACATATCGCCGTTTTTGCTATGTTGACTTTGCAAAATGGTACTTTTTATGCAAAATCACACGTTTACGCGCGCGTGCGTTCCATATATAATATATAAAAAAGAACCGTTTAACGCGGTCCTTTTTTTTATGGGATACTAGGATACTAGAACCCTAGGATACTAGAGGCCTAGGAGCCTGGTTCTTTACAAACTTGCTTGATATGCGGCAGCGTCCATCAGGTTGTCCAGTTCTGCTGCATCCTTGACGGCGATGCGGATGATCCATCCTTCTCCGTACGGGTCGTTGTTGACGAGTTCAGGCTGCACGTCGAGTGCACCGTTGACTTCGAGCACCTCGCCGGAAACGGGCATATTGAGGTCGCTGACTGTTTTGACCGCCTCGATGGAGCCGAACACTTCGCCTTGTCCCACTGTTTCGCCTAATGTAGGCACATCGACAAACACGATTTCGCCCAATTCCGACTGCGCGTAGTCGGTAATACCTACAAAGGCCTCATCGCCTTCCACTCTAATCCACTCATGTTCGCTGGTATAGCGAATATCTTCAGGAAATTGCATAATTGTTAGTATTAAGTTATCAGTTATCAGTATTCAGTTGTCAGTAATCAGTATTCAGTTGTCAGTAATCAGTATTCAGTTGTCAGTGTTCAGTAATCAGTTTACTTAATAACCGGTGTACCCGGTATTTGGTCACCGAGCGTTGACATAGCGCAGCGGAAGCCGATTTTGGACGAAGCCTTGTCCTGGTCGAGATAGCGACGCGTGGATGGGTTGAGCCAGTAAATACGGTCCGCCCAAGAGCCGCCTTTATAGACACGGCTTTTCTTGGTGATATGCGGAGCCAGCACGTCAGTCGGGTCGAACTTGACCGCTTCGAGGTTCTCTACGCCGACTGTATCCAGCGGGTAGTCGGTATCGATGAGGCTTGCGAAATCACCGTCCTTGGCGTCGCGCTTATCGTCCTCTTTACCCCAGCTGATTTTGATGCAGCCGGTACTGTCCACCTGGAACTTGCCGTCCTCGCCGAGCACCGGATGGCTGTAGATATTACCACGATAGGAGTTGTACTCGCTTGTTTCCTGGAATGTGGTCTCGCGATAAACGTCGAGCACCCATTCGTTCACGTTACCCGCCATGTTATAGAGTCCGAAATCGTTCGGAGCGAACTCGTTCACGGGGTTGGTGATGACGCGGCGGTCGTTCAGTGCTCCGCTGACACCCATCATATCGCCTCGTCCACGAACGAAGTTGGCGCTCAGTTGTCCGAGGTTCTTCTTCGACATGTCGCGCGGGTGGTAACCGCTCCACGGATAGACCTTGCCTTCAATCGTCAGACCGTCCTCTCCTGCCACCGGTGCATAAGCGGCGAACTCCCACTCAGCCTCTGTCGGCAAGCGGTAGCCCGTAACAAAGATACCATCCGATATCTTTACCTTGCGCTCCTCGCCGTAGCTGTCACGCATCGGGCGACGGCCGTACTCAGGGATGTAGCTGGATTCCAGCAAATACTTATCTGTGTTGAAAACAAACTTGTCTCTAATCCACTCGAAGCTCGGACGATACATAGTAACGGTCTCTTCGGGGTCTTCGGGGCTAACCTCCTCATAGGAGTCCATGGTATAACCTGTCTGTTGCTCCCACTCGTCCTTGTAAGCCTCGTCGTCAGTCGGTTGCAAGTCTCCGAACGGAGGAACGACGATTGCGCCGGCGTTAATGAGAGCCATCTCGTTAACGCGGTCGGTACGCCACTGGCAGTACGCCATAGCCTGCTCCCAAGTAATACCCACGATAGGGTAGAAGGAGAAAGCGGGGTGCTCAAAATAATTGTCCTCGTACGGGTCGTTGTAGGCCAAATCCTCTCGCCAAACCTTATGGTCGGGGCGTGCCTGGTCCACCAACTCCGGAGCCACAGCGCCGAACACGAACTCCAGCCAGTGGAGATACTCGTTCCAGTTCAGGTTCGTAATCTCGTACTTGTCCATATAGAAGGAGCTGACCGTGAGGCTACGTGTCTCGTTGTTGCGCGGAGCAGTCAGGAATTCATCCTTCTCACCTACGGTAAACGTACCACCCTGAATAGGTACCATACCGACGGGGTTCACGTTACCAACGCCTTCATTGGCTTCGAAATTCGTCGTACGTTGGTCAAAATAGTTCCAACCGGTGGTGTTGCTCACTTTGGTGTTCAAGTCCGGCTGTGCACACGATGCAAAACCGAACACCACCGAAACAATCATTAAGTACTTTACTACGTTTTTCATATTATTTGATATATATTTTTATACGAATAAAAATCGTTTTCGGGCACATGTGTCAGCCCTTTTACACATTTCAGCCTGCAAATGTACTGCTTTTTTCCCACATATGCAAATTTTTGTTGCTTTTTTTTGCATATTTGCAGTTTTTTTTGTAATTTTGCAGCGTGAAAGCGCAAATTATGGCCATAGGCAACGTCACTCCGGACAGTTTTTACGCTTCGTCTCGTTTGTCCGGTTGCTCCGAAGTTCTCCGTTGGGCGCAGTCGTCCATAGAGGCGGGTGCCGACATTTTGGATATCGGCGCATGTTCGACCCGTCCGGACAGCGAGCCAGTCGGCGAAGAGGACGAATGGCGTCGTATCGAACCGGCATTGGAGGCTCTCAAGACCGCTTTGCCGGATGTGCGGTTGTCGCTGGATACATTCAGACCGGAGATAGCGCGCCGTGCGTTGGACACCTTCGGACCGATGATGATTAATGATGTATCCGGCGGGTGCGAGGAGATGTACCATCTTGTGCGTGCGCGCGCTATTCCTTATATTTGGACGTTACGCGGCGCGTACGATTTGCCGGAACGCAGGCCTGATTTGCAGGAACTGGAGCTCATCCTCGATCCGGGTTTCGGCTTCATCGGTTCGACCGATAAGGATTACGAGTGCTTGCACCGTTTGGATGAACTGAAACGTTACAACCGTCCTGTCTTAGTAGGAATCAGCCGCAAATCCATGGTGTACAAGCCTCTTGGTCTTGCGCCGGAAACCTGTCTGACCGCCACGCAAGCACTACAATTGTTTGCGCTGGAACACGGCGCTACCATCCTGCGTACACATGACGTCAAAGAAACCAAACAAACCGTTTCTCTGTGGGAAAGACTTTCGGCCGCAGGCGGAGGTTTGGTTTGTTAAGCCGTTAAACTGTTAAACCGTTAAATCGCAAATATACTTATGCATCTTCTTGCTTTCTCTTTCGGATTTAAGGACTTGATAGACATCCTTCTTGTCGCCGGTATTCTGTACGAGACCTATCGTCTGCTCCGCAAAACAGGGGCGGCAAACCTGTTCTGGGGTATTCTGGCGTTTATCGTTGTGTGGTTCCTTGTTTCCTATGTGTTCCAACTGGACCTGACGGGCGCTCTGTTTGACCGGATTATTTCGGTCGGAGCTATCGCTCTCATCGTTATTTTCCAGGAGGAGATACGTCTGTTCTTTTACCGCGTGGGTTCGCGTTTCTCGTCTGTCCAGTTGTTCCGTCACAGGACGACCGAAGATACCGGTTCCCGTCAGCAGGTAATGGAAATCATTCAGGCCTGCCGTCATATGGCTTCCACCAAGACGGGTGCGCTCATTGTGCTTGCCGGAGAGAGCAATCTGAAAGAGGTGGTGGATACGGGTGAGAAACTCGATGCTCTTGTCTCCGCGCGGCTGATTGAAAATATCTTCTTCAAGAATACGCCTCTCCACGACGGAGCGCTGGTTATCAAGGAAGGCAAAATGCTTGCTGCGGCGTGTATTCTTCCAGTCAGCCGTGACCAGACCATCCCTCAGCACTACGGCCTCCGGCATCGCGCGGCATTGGGCCTGACAGAAAAAACGGACGCCACTTGTATTGTGGTGTCCGAAGAGACAGGTTTGATTTCCGTTGCCAAAGACAGTCAGATCCGCGAGGTCAAAGAGGATGAGTTATTCCTCCTCATACTTCACTCCTCGCCCGCTGCGGCTTGACTTGACCGTTGAACGGTAGGAGTCCTGGCAGATGACGCACTGACCCGGTTTCGGCAGTTCGAAGAGGATGGTGAACTTGATTCCCGCAAACAGATTGCGGACGAATTTGTCACCAAACACCGGCTTGCCCGACAGCGCATCTTTGTCTATCGCCAGGATATCGTTTAACTCGACATTTTCCACCATCGACCTGTTCGAACCGTCCGTTGTGCAGTTCTCTGCCGTCACGTCGTATGCTTGCGGCATGTTAAGCAGCAGGCCTTTTTCTACAGCCGCTTTGCGCCAGTTGGTCACACCAAAATCCGCAAAAGCAGCAATTCGGTACTCGATTTTGCGTTTGGGTACATCGAAGCCCGTGTCGTCAAACACATCTCCCAAGCGGTAGCCCAACTCAAGCGTTGCGTCAATCGACCACTGCGCGATACTCGACGGAGCATGAGTCCCGTCTTTCGGCAGGTTCTCGAAGAACTGGTAACCGGGGATGTCGCGCCACTGGTAGTCAGGCGGAACAGCGTGGCTATGGATATAATCATCAAAAATACCAAAGGTGGACATATCGCCCATGGAACGTGCTCTGCTGAACACATTAACGTTGAACTTGGCACCCGCTAACCCATAGAAATGATAGTATTGCATACCTATCATTACCGGAATCTGCAATGCCACATTGAGATAATTGTCCTGACGGTTGCTGGTCTCGTAGAAATAGCTGAAAAGGTTCGTTAAATCCGGATAAGGGTTCGGGTTCGGCCATACCGTATCAAAATCCACACAATTCTCTATCTTGTCCGTCAGATTGACGCCTCGCCCTTTGAGGAAACTGGTCCAACCGGCCCGCGCGCCTATTCCTGCATCTACCAGCAGCGTTGCATGGCTGTAAGCATGAGGACGGTAGCGGAACTCATATTGGAATGACAAATTACCTGCGCCGCCAACGCTCGGCTTGTACTGAATAGGTTCGTACGTGTTACCGGAGGCATCTGAAACGCCGTTCTGCATCGGAAGCAGAGTCCATTCTCCCAAACTGACACTCCCGCCTGCGAAGTGGTTGATTTCAGCCTTCATCGCGCCGCTAAAGAACATTACGGCGGCCAAAACTGAATATGTTAGAAGTTTTTTCACAAATAATTTGTTTTTTCAAAAAAAATGTAGTAACTTTGCACCCGATTTTGCAAAGTAACTCAAATTGCGGTGCAAAAGTACTAAAAAAAATCAACATACGCAAGAAAAATATCATTTTTTTTGAATTTAGTACAAAATTTACACAAAATATGTCATTTAATCGCACTTTAATCACAGCCGCACTGCCTTATGCGAACGGTCCCGTCCATATCGGACACCTTGCCGGAGTGTATGTGCCGGCGGACATTTACGCACGCTATTTGCGTCTGAAAGGAAAAAAAGTACTCTTCGTTTGCGGAAGCGACGAACACGGTGTGCCGGTTACTATCCGCGCACGGAAAGAAGGAATAACAACGCAGCAGGTTGTGGATAGATACCATGAACTGATCAAGCGTTCGTTCGCTGACTTCGGCATTTCGTTCGATATCTACTCACGCACGACCTCCGACATCCATCATAAGTTTGCCGCCGACTATTTCCGCAAGATGTACGACGCGGGACAATTCGTGGAAGAGACGTCCGAGCAGTTCTACGACCCTGAGACGGGGCATTTCCTCACCGACCGGAACATCCGTGGCGAGTGTCCGAGATGCCATTCGCTCGGCGCGTACGGTGACCAGTGCGAGAAATGCGGAGCAACACTCTCGCCGGACGAACTGATTAATCCCTATAACGCCGAGACGGGCAATCCGCTCACCAAGAAAGCGACCAAACACTGGTACTTGCCGCTCGACCAATACCAAGCTTGGCTGGAGGACTGGATTCTCAACAACCACAAGGAATGGCGTCCGAACGTCTATGGACAGTGCAAGTCCTGGTTGGACGGCGGACTCAAACCGCGTGCTGTGACGCGTGACCTCGACTGGGGAATACCCGTCCCGGTTGATGGAGCGGAAGGTAAAGTGCTCTATGTCTGGTTCGACGCACCCATCGGCTATATCTCCAACACCATCGAGCTGTGCGAAAAAGAACCGGACAAGTTCGGCAACTGGGAACAATGGTGGAAGAACAGCGACACGCGAATGATTCATTTCATCGGGAAGGACAATATCGTCTTCCATTGCATCGTCTTCCCCGCTATGCTCAAAGCGCAGGGCTACAACTTGCCGGACAATGTACCTTCCAACGAGTTCCTCAACCTCGAAGGAGACAAGATTTCCACTTCGCGCAACTGGGCGGTTTGGCTCAACGAGTACCTCGACGATTTCCCGTCCAAGCAGGATGTGCTGCGGTACGTGCTCACAGCCAACGCACCCGAAACAAAGGATAACGACTTCACATGGGCGGACTTCCAGGCACGAAACAACAACGAACTCGTAGCCATCTACGGCAATTTCGTCAACCGCGCGCTCGTGCTCACAAATAAATATTGTAACGGGCGCGTACCCGCGTGCGGACAACTCAACGATTACGACAAACAGACCATCGAGGAGTTCAAAAACGTCAAGGCGACATTGGAGGAACTGCTCAATAACTTCCGCTTCCGCGATGCACAGAAAGAGGCGATGAATCTGGCGCGTATCGGCAACAAATACCTCGCCGACACCGAGCCTTGGAAACTGGCAAAGACCGATATGGAACGGACAGCCACCGTCCTGCATCTCGCTCTGCAAATAGCTGCAAACCTGGCGATTGCATTCGAACCCTTCCTTCCGTTCTCATCAGACAAACTCCGGCATATGCTGCGGCTGGAGAACTCTGTCGGATGGGACGATTTGGGACGTATCGATATCCTGCACGAGGGACAGCAGCTCGGCGAAGTATCGCTCCTCTTCGAGAAAATAGAGGACGCAGCTATCCAGGCGCAACTCGACAAACTCGCGCGGATCAAAGCCGAAAACGAAAAAGCGGCACAAGAGGAAGCACTCAAGAACTGGCGCCCCGAACCGATTAAAGAAGCAACGAACATCGACGAATTTGCCAAGATGGACATCCGCGTGGCTACGGTACTCGACTGCCAGCCCGTGAAGAAATCCGAGCGGCTTCTGCAGTTCAAACTCGACGACGGAATGGGCGGCAGAACAATCCTCTCCGGCATCGCGCAGTCTTATCCCGACCCCTCCGTGCTCATCGGCAAACAGGTGCTCTTTATAGCCAATTTCCCGCCGCGCAAAATGATGGGAATCGAATCGCAGGGAATGATTCTTTCCGCTGTGGACGCTGACGGCAAACTCGTCGTCACTTCGCTCACGGCTCCTGTACGCCCCGGTGCACAAGTCGGATAAACACAGGCGATACGCAACAAAAAAACGTCCAACCGGACGTTTTTTTGTGTGTAAGTCGCGACTCACAAAGCGTGTCTCGCTTACTTTCTGATACCGAGTTCTTTGATGATAGCACGGTAACGCTCGATGTCTTTCGACTTCAGGTAGTCCAGCAGACGACGGCGTTTTCCTACCAGCGATGTCAGCGCACGCTCTGTTCCGAAGTCCTTACGGTTAACCTTCAGGTGCTCGGTCAGGTGGTTGATACGGAAGGTGAACAACGCAATCTGGCTCTCTGCCGAACCCGTGTTCTTGGCGTCGTTGCCGTACTTGGCGAACAACTCGGCTTTCTTTTCAGATGTTAAATACATAATGTTGTTTGTGCTTTGCTCATTTGCTCTACGGCCGTTTATCCTTTCTATGGTCCGCACGCAAATGAATGTTTTACAATTACCACTAAAGCAGCATTTACCATGACAACTTCGTGGCATTAATTCATTTACCATTTGGCCATTTACGATGTACCATTTGGCAAAAACGGCTGCAAAGGTACTGCTTTTTTCTCAAATACGCAAGAAAAATGAAAAAAAAGTGAAAAATATTTGCATATTTACAAAAATTGTAGTAATTTTGCACGATTTTTACTCCTCAAAGCCTTTTGGGGACCCCGACGAACGCCAACAAAGTGCGTTCGGTGGGGAGAGCGGAGGCACAAGTTGCTCGTCCATTAAGCGGAGCGGTATGGACTATCGCACACTTGTTGCCGAACGCGAGGGGCTACTTGGTTTTGACAGCAGGTAGAATGGTCATGTAAGCACGCCGAGCAATGAGGCAACGCTCGTTAATCTCGCTTCAAAAAGTAACTGGCGAAAGAACTTATGCTCTCGCTGCCTAATCGAAGTATAGTAGATTGGCTTATTCGGGCGCAAGGCGCCTGAACGGGACGTCGCTCCAAGCCGAGTCTGTGGGCTCAAGGATTTAAGCGGCGCAGGAATACACAGAATAGAGTGCGCGGGCTGCGACACGTACTCGAATTTCAAGCAGATAAGCCGGAGGTTGGTGGCTTGGGTCTTCCCTCCGGTCGAAAAACAAGGCCAAGATAAGCGTGTAGAAAGCATGGGTGTTCCTTGTTTGGACGCGGGTTCGACTCCCGCTAGCTCCACTAACGTTTTGCTATCGGGAATCTCGCCCGCGGGGTCTTAACCCTAAAGGGTACGATTATTGCTTAAGCAATTTTCGACTCCCGCTAGCTCCACAAGACATTTGTTCATTTACACATTTACAATTTGTCCATTGATGGAGCCATTTAGTGATTTAACCATCTGCGCGATAAGTGCCTAAATGATTAAATGAACAAAAGGTAAATGGCACGGGGCATTAGCTCATCTGGTAGAGCGTAACGTTCGCAATGTTAAGGTAGGGGGTTCGAGTCCCCCATGCTCCACTAAGCACCTCCTAAGGGTGCTTTTTTTGTATCCCCGACTCTCCATTCTCAATTCTCCATTCTCAATTCCCAACACAGGATTAACACAGCATTAACACAGGATTAACACAGGATAGCAAGTAGGCTACCATGAGGCTGTCCTGCTTAAAGCAATTTTTTGAACCATTGTGGGTGTTTTTTTATTGTGTGTTTGGTGCGTTATGGTTAGTTTTTTCGATGCTTATTTTACCATAAATTGTTGAAATTAAACACCTAAATCATGTAATTTTATAATTAGTAACAATTTTATTACTAATTTTTGAGCCAAGCCTGAACAACTGTCGATTTTCGTTCTTTCGTGCTTTTTTTGATAAAAAACGCACTTTTATTTGCATATGTCATAAATTTGTTGTAACTTTGCGCCCGAATTTGCGGAAGTGGGCTTTTCCCGATTTTCGTAAGTTCATGTTGTCATCACGCCGAAACGGGGGTTTTCGTTTCGGGGAGTGGCAATTTTATTGACATAGAAGGCGTTTATTGACGCTGTTTGCGACTTGCCAAAATCTTCGCAGGATCTTAAGTTTGTAGTCACAACAGTAAGCAATGAATGTCCTCGGGATATGCATTCATACCCCTTTTCGTGCTTGTTAAGGTACGAATGGGTTTGCATATTCGGCGTGAGGCATCATTTGTTTTTCTACTACAAACGGGGATTGCGAAGCCCTAGGCAAGCGTGAAGAGCAATTAGCTTCACGCTTTTCTTGTATTTATAACTATACTACTATACTATGATTATACTATAATATAACAAACTATAATTAACTAACTTATTAACAAACAATTTAATGATTATGAGAAAGACATTACTCATGTGGCTCGCTATGATGCTGAGCATTAGTGGCTGGGCAGCCCACAAGGTTACTGTCTCGACCTCCGACTCTGATGCCGGGTATGTCGAAATCACCATTTCCGGTAATGGAGATGTGGAAGGAGAAACGTATCGCGACACCTATGAGAATGGTTATTATGTCGAGTTTGAAGTAGCCAACAAAAGAAAGTTGACCCTTACGGCTGTACCCGAAGACGAAAGTGTCTATCGGTTCACAGGCTGGTCGGATGGTTCGAAAGCCAATCCGCATCCTACCGTTACTGTCACGGGGCCTTATGAAATCACGGCGAACTTTGAGGTTATCCCAACCTACTTCGTGTATGCGGGCGCACAACCTGCGGGGGCTGTTAGCGAAATCTCCGTTTCAGCCAGCGAAAGTGTTGACGAAGGAGACGGCTATGCAGAAGTCTATGAAGGGACAACCGTGACTATGGAAATCGATCCCGATTACATAACTGCAGGCTATCGTTTCCTCGGCTGGTATGACGGAGAAGAATTAATTAGTTCCGATTATTCATGCCAGATTACAAGTGGAGCAGCGGATAAAACTTATACCGCCAAGTTCGAAGAGATTCCTACTTTCACCATCACTGTAGAAAAGAACATAGATGGCGGCGAGGCGTCTGTCTGGCTTTATGGTGGTGAGGAAGCAGATGGAGATGACGATTTCGGTTCATGGATTACTGTGAACGAAAATAGCGAAGTATATTTATATGCGGAAGCATCTGAAGGCTATCGTTTCCTCGGCTGGTTTATAGGAGACGAAATGGTCTATGGACCTGAAACGGAGAAACAAGATATGCATTTCATCCCGACCAAAGATGAAACCTATACAGCCAAGTTTGAATTTATCCCAACTTTCACCATACAAGTGGATGTCACTCCAAACGATGTGGAAGATGTGTCTGTATATATAGATTACATTGATTCCAATTCAAGTCAGTATGAAAGTGCAGATGGTAATGGTACAACCGAAGCCGAACTGGTGGTTATGGAGAAAGAGGGTTGGCAAGTAAATGTAGAAGCATATTATGACGATGGAGATAATAATGCTTATAATGACATGTGGATTTTCAAAGAATGGAGCGATGGCGTAACCGATAACCCGCGTGTCTTTACTCCTACCAAAGACGAGCATTTTACGGCAGTATTTGAATATCGTCCTAATTTCACGATTACCACAGAAGCGAATCCAGTGGATGGAGGTTATGCCGAAGTGGGTACCGTAAATAGTGATGAAGATTTGAATCCGGATGAAGATTACCAAAACGTAACAGTAAAAGAAAATGTGGAGGTTGAATTCTATGCAGAGCCCTATGTTGGTCATCGTTTCCTCGGTTGGTACTACAACGAAGAGTTAGTCAATGAAAATGAAGTATGGAGAGAAACGGTTACTGCTGATAAAACCTATACGGCTAAATTCGAAAAGAAACCGGGTATTACCATCGAAGTTCGTAGTTGGCTAGCAGCAAACATTTTTGCAATTACGTGGAATGAAGAAGATGATCTGGAACCCAATGATGGGGATAATAAGACCGTGACTGTACGGGACGGAGCAGAGGTACAGATTTACGCACCCAATGTAGAAGGATACAAATTTAAAGGTTGGGGTCAATACACGTATGATGATAATTATGTGGGAATGATATCTTCTCGTGATTATTCTTTTGTTCCTGAAGAAAGCGGATGCTTTTATGCAGTATACGAAAAGATACCGGTCAACTATTACATTCTGTCATCCAATACCGAAGCAGATAGCTATGGAGGTTGGGTTTCGATGGATATAATAAGCGGAGAAATGTCTGATTCAGGCGACGGCTGGATTGAAGTAAAAAAAGGTTCAGTGGTTCGCCTTACTGCTCAGCCGAAAGGTGAATACCGGTTCGATGGGTGGTCTGATGGCAATACGGAACTAAGCCGGACCGTTACAATAAACAGCAGCAGGTATATTGGAGCATATTTCAATTTGGATCCTGAGGCTGGCGGATACGAACAAATAGGAAGTACCGACCTTTATTCCAAAACTCTCTCCGATGCAATAGATATCAAGGGCGCTGACTATGACAAAGGAAGGGTTTATCAATCAACATTCAATTACAGTGGATATAAAGGAGCTATTCAGGTAAACGGTGGTGAAGCGCAGTTCTTCAATCCAGAAGGAACGGAAATAGATGGTGTTTATGTAGAAGCATACACCGTACAATCCGGTATGCTTGCACGCGTTGTGTATGTGGTTTCCAATGACAATAACCAACCGGCTACCGTGTCGCTCGGTACCTATGCAGATGTTCAGATTGGAGACAATGATCAAGCACCTATCGAGAAGATTACCGATGTGGAAGGAAAGACATTCGGCGTGGTTATGAAAGACGGCGAAGGAGGACAACTCTATGTGTCGTTTGGTATGGGAGTAGCAGGATTGTCTCTTATTGATGACTATTGGTTCGGTATGTACGATAATAACAATGAACCCGAAAAAATTGTAGGTAACTATGACACGAACATAGCCAACTATATGGAAGAGAATGGCAATTACGATAGTGGTATGGGTTGGTGCTGGAAGAACCGCACGATTCAGCCGGGCGAGAGCCTTACATTCTCATTCTTGGTAGGTATAGGTGAAGTGGTTCTCAAGCCGACATGTTCGATTGAACTGACACCGGTTAATCCAAGCACATGGAATGACGTTGCCGCTACACATACGATGGTAGTGGAAGGATTGTATGACCATAGTGCAGGTCTGGACGGACGTATCCAGTATGCAGTGGAAGAACTTCCTGCAACCGATGAAGGATGGACTACACTGCCTGTATCAAGTGCATGGATTAAGCAGGGCGATCATTTCAGTGCCAATATTGATGTGAACTTCAATACGGCAAAGGCTGTACATACCATTCATTTCCGTGCTATGGATATTTTGGGTAATGTGGCAAGTATTCCGTCTCGCCAGTTCGAAGACATCAGCTCGTTCGAATTGTCAGGAACAATTTACGACAGGACCTATACCGGTGCAGCACAAAAGCAGGCAGCTACGCTGAACGGACTGGATGCAAATAAATATGCGATACGCTATACTAACAATGTCAATGCAGGAACTGCATATATGTACTTTGAAGGTGTATTCCCAAATACCATCGGACGCCAAGGATATTCATTCACTATCAACCCGGCAGCGTTGGATGGTGAAATAATATGGCTCCAAAACGATATTGTATATAATGGTAGTGCGAAGACACCGACATGGAAATTCTCTGACTATAGTAATCTGCACGAAGGAACAGACTACACCGCTACATGGAAGGACAATATCCTGCCCGGTACGGCTTCACTTACTGTCAAAGGTAAAGGTAACTACACCGGTACACTGAAAGCTTATTTCCAAATCAAGAAGATTACGGTTACCAGTAGCATGTACTCTGTCATGCTTCCTATGAACGCAATGTTCGATGGCGAGCAACACCTCGCTTCTGCACAAACTAATAGTGGCTTAGGTGCGGTGACATTCACATACCTTGTGAACAACGTTGAACAAGAGCCTGTCGATGGTGGTCAGTATGACGTACTGCTGTCTATCGCAGAGAGCGATTTCTACTACGGACTCAGTGATGTTAATGTAGGCTCGTTCAATATTTGGCGTATGGATCCGGAAGAATGGGCTGCGCTGCAAGCTATCTATGCGGAACTCAGCACACGCTCTTGGGCGAACCCGTGGGATATGTCGAAGGGTGAAGCAGGAGCAGGTAAGTTCGCAGGACTGACCTTCAAAGAGGGACATATTACCGCACTGAACCTCTCCAACAACGGTATAGACGGTAACTTCCCGCTCTCAACACTAACGTTGCCGTACATGACAAGTCTCAACCTCTCGCAGAACAGCCTGAGCGGTAACGTAGAGAACGGACTCGGAATGGCGGAGATTGCGGCATTGAACGCAAGCAGCAATCTGCAGACACTCAATATCTCCTATAACCAACTGGAGGGTAACATCGGTATTTTTGCACAGGCATTGCCGAAACTCGTTTCGCTCAATGCTTCATTCAACCATATCTCTGATGTGGCTCCGATGCTGTCAACGGCTATTACACAACTCAATCTGGATAACCAGATTATCCTTGGTACGCGTGTAATTGACCTTCCGGCTGTGGCAGGTGATTATGAAGCCTTGTTGCCGATCTTCCCGTCTATTATGCTCTACAACCACGACGCGCAGAACTACCTGCCGACATCGAACACAATCGTTTCTGTCAAGGATGACTTGGAAGAACCGCAGTTCGAGGCGGAAGTGGTAGTTACCGACTGGATCAACCATGAGTGGGAGTTTGCATGCAACGAAAATGCGAATGTATTCAGATACACAGCAGAGGACGAGCTCTTCGTAACGAAAGAGAATACCGCTTCCCGCTTCGCCGTTAAGATCAATTTCGGTAATGGTGATGCTAACTTCAGCGGTACGACTGACGTGCTCGACCTCCAGGCAAGTATCAACTTCATCTTCGGTGAATACAGCAACCTGCGTCCGTTCAACTTTACTGCGGCTAACCTGTTCAAAGACGAGACAATCAACGTACAGGATATCGTCTTGTTGACCGAACTGCTGCTCGCTGATGAACAACAGCAGTCTGCTCCACGCCGTGTCATAGCGGATGAGGCCGATGAACAGGCTACTGCCGAGTTGCGTTGGGAGAATGGTGAATTGCACTTGACAAGCGAGACGCCTGTTGCGGCTCTGGATATTACTATCAGTGCCAATGCAGCTATCGAATGGCTCGTGCCGACACACGATGTCCTTACAAAGGAAACAGCCCGCGGACACCATGCCGTAATCTATTCGCTCGAAGGCAATACACTCGCCGGAAAGGGTGATGTAGTGATTGCCCGCAGCAATGATCTGGCGCCTGTGACCGTTAAGGCTGTCCTCGCGGATAGTGATGCAATGCCGATTTCTGTTCGCAGAATAACGGTTGATGCGAAAGTTCCGACCGGAACCGAGAACGCGCAAGACGATAGTGTCCGTAGTATGAAGGTTATGCGCGACGGTGTGCTCTATATCGAGCGCGGCGGTAACACGTATGACGCAACAGGAAGACTTATTAAAAAGTAATTAATAAACAATTACCGATATGAAAACTATCAGAAAGTATCTATTCATGCTGTTTGCCCTCGCCGTGACTCTCACGGCGACGGCGCAAACCGCCAACAAGTTGTCGGTGGGTCAAGTGCAACTGGAACCTAACACATCCATCGCACTGCCTTTCTCTATGGACAACAACTCGGAGATTGTGGCTATGCAGTTTGATTTGACTGTGCCGCAGGGAGTGACGCTCAACACCTCCTCTCTTGCTTTCTCCGAACGAAAAGCCGACCACAAAGCTGTCGTGAAGAAAAAGAATGGAACAAACATCTACACCTTTATGGTTTATTCGCCTTCCAATGCGGCTATTCAGGGCAATGAAGGGGAAGTGTTCAACATCCAATTGTCTATTGACAATTCACTGACGCTGGGAACGGTCAATCCGCTTTCACTGTCTTCCGTCGTGCTGTCTATGCGCAATGGTACTAATGTGGTTACGGCTGTGCAAGACGGCTCAGTTCAGGCAATCACGTTCATTACCATTACTGCGGCTGCGTGCGAGCACGGACATATCGAAGGAGCAGGTATCTATGTGGCAGGACTGCCTGTTACACTGACTGCCGTGCCGGATCCTACCTACCACCTCCTCCAATGGGAAGACGGTAGCAACGAGGCGGTGCGCGTGGTCACTCCGCAAACTGATATGGAAGTGTCTGCTACCTTCTCTCGTGACCAGTTCTCATTAACCGTCCTCGCTTCCGATCCCGTTATGGGTTCCGTTTCCGGAAACGGTGTATATGACTACGAACAACAGGTTAACGTCAAAGCGCAAGCGAATACCGGTTATCATTTCGTAGAGTGGTCCGACGGAAACAAGAATGCGGAACGAATCTATGTAATGGGATATGAAAACGTTACTCTTACCGCGCAATTTGCACCCAACCAGTACAAAATCTCTGTCTCCTCGCTCAATACCCAAATGGGTACGGTAGCCGGTGGTGGTTCGTTTGACTTTGCTACCGAACATGAGATTACGGCTACTGCTAAGGAGGGATATCACTTCGTAGCATGGAATGATGCTAACGAGCAGAATCCGAGAAAGGTAACGGTCATTGCGGAAGACCAGAGTTTTACTGCCTCTTTCGCTCCGAACAAATACACCATTGCCGTTTCTTCCTCCAATGATGAAATGGGTACGGTTAGCGGAGCAGGCGAGTTTGACTACAAGGCAAATGTGCAAATAGCAGCACAGCCTGAAACGGGCTATCGCTTCCTCCAATGGAATGACGGAGACAAATCGAATCCCCGTACGGTGCAAGTGCCCGTTGGGGGCAAGTCGTTCGTGGCTCAATTCGGCCCGGCGGAGTATGTTATCAATGTTCTTTCCTCCAATGCCGAAATGGGTCTTGCCACCGGCGGCGGAGTGTTCCCCTTCAAATCGGAGATAGAGATTTCGGCTACTGCCAATGAGGGA
>Ga0247610_10002625_pt1 | contig 20479 bp, 19 predicted proteins | sample 174DNAGHGhighgp2_FD_193483 | JGI IMG/M metagenome (GOLD analysis project Ga0247610, IMG submission 193483) | Sheep rumen microbial communities from Palmerston North, Manawatu-Wanganui, New Zealand - 1742 DNA GHGhigh gp2 | ecosystem: Host-associated > Mammals > Digestive system > Stomach > Rumen...
ACCGCCGGCAGCACCGCCAGCCCGACTACCGCCGCCTGCTGCTGTGGGGCCTGCTGGCCCCAGCCCTCATGGGCGGTCTGCTGGAGCTGTTGCAGGAATACGCAACAACCACCCGCAGTGGCGAGTGGTTGGATGCTGTGGCCGATGCTGTCGGAGCCCTGCTGGGCAGTACCCTCGGTCTGCTCTTACTGCATGTCGGCAGGTTCGGTTCCAAAGACCGATAAGTCCATAGAGTTATTGGGCCCTTTTCCAGGTCTGTGTCTCGTAGAACATACCCAGATATCCGCGCACTTTCAGTTGGTTGCCCTCCATCCAGATGGCGCATTTGTAGTTCTTGCCGTTCTTGGGGTTATAGATGCGTCCTCCCTCCCATTTCTGCTGTTTCTTTACCAGTCCTGAGAGAATGTTGACCCCCATCAGCTTACGGCTCTGCAGCTTCTCGTCGCTGTTGTGGATGTCCTTGGTGTCGGGACCCTTCTCAAGCCACACAATCTTGCCGTTCACCTTGCCGTTGGCTTCGTAAATCTCCACTTTGGCGTCGCCGGCCTCGGTCAGCCATTTGCCCATGATGTCCTGTGAATAGCCTGTCAGTGCAGCCAGCATAAGAATCATGCTAAGAATCGTTCTTTTCATACTTTTATTGTTTTTTGTTTTGAGGTTTTGCAAGCACGCTGCAAAGGTACAAACTATTTCGACCTGTAAGGTTGAAAATGACAAAAATTCGTAGTTAAATAATCATAAAGTCGGTGTAAAACTCATATAGCTCTGTCATCTGGTCAACCGTCAGAAATTCCGACCTGCGAGATGAACCAGAGGAAATCTTCACCTTTGTCGAGTCTGTTGCACTGAAAGGATAGTCTTTCTCACGCATATAACCGCTGCTGATACAGGCTTTGAACACCACTCTGATAGCGCGAAGATAGATGCCTATTGTAGTTTGAGCATAGCGCATCTCCTTCATGTATGCAACCCATGCCTTAATCATATCCACATCCACATTGTAACCATTCCTTACATTGTACACACCGCTTTTGATGAAACAGTCACGTGCGTTACGATAAGACTCTGCGGTACTGGCTTTCTTCTGTGCTATGACCTCATTCCACAAGCCGATAAAGGTGTTTGTGTATGGCAGCGCTGCTTCTTCTACATTCCCATACGTGGAGATACGTCCAGTGAGAACGGCACGAATGTTGTCAATGGACTTTAGCGTTCCCTTGTTCGACATGTCTCTTGCGAGATCCACGTATTGGTTGTAAAGCTCCACCAACTTTGTCCTGTCAATGTAGTTCTGACTCTGATTGCCACCACGCCCACGCCCATCAGATTTGCATATGCCATCCCATTCTTCTGACGTATATTTGCGCCCAAGGTGAAAGTAGTACCTGGCAGTGTTCACCGTAAAGCGGATAGATACATGGTACTTTTCGTTCTCATCCTTATATCGGGTATCAAGCGTGAGTGTAATATTGCAGTTGCCCAGAGTCAACGACTCCAAATTAGCTATCTTGCTTCTTGTCTTTCTCTCTTCCATGTGTTATCCTATTTAAACAGGTCATCCACTGCTGCAAAGATATATAAAAAATATGATACGGGCAAATAAAACCCAAATAAATTTGCCCACATCTCGATAATTCTTTTTGATGTGGGCAGGAATCTTCGTCGAGCATGTCAAAAGTTTTCAATCTGAACAAATTTTGGTTAAGCGTCGAACCTTTGATGCTTCGGAATGCCGATAAACACATCTTCGACTACATTCCCCCGCAGAAGACCAACCAGATTTTTACGCCCAAGTGGGTGGTCAGGAAGATGGTGGACCTGTTGGAACAGAAGAACCCGCACGTCTTTGAAGACCCTGAGAAGACATTTGCCGACCTCTATATGAAGTCGGGTCTGTACATCACCGAGATTGTGCGTCGACTCTATAATAACGCAGAGATGCGACGGCAGATACCAGACGATCACGAGCGTATTCAGCACATCCTGAGGCATCAGGTTTATGGCTTTGCCCCAACACGCATCATCTACCTTATCGCTACCCGCTTCATCCTCGGCTTCGACTCGTCGCTGCAGCCTGAGCAGAGCAATTTCCGACAGGTGGACACCGTCCCCTACGCCAAGGAAGGACGTATGGAAGAACTCATAAAGAAGGAACTCGGGATATAGCGGGAAGCCGTTAGGGACACAGCCATTGACCTGATACGTCATACTGCGCTTGTCTCCGGTTCCCAGAGATGACGGTCCATGTCCACGTGGCCGTTAGGTTTGAAGGTCACGCCCTCCTCTTCCAGCAAAGGGCGCTGGCGCGACCAGCCTGGAGCCGTCCGCCCTGCTTTGTTCACCACCCGGTGGCAAGGCAATTGCTCTGCCCCGGGGGCATACCTTAGCGTCCTACCTACCATCCTTGAATGACTGGGCCAGCCTGCCCACGCAGCGATATGCCCGTAGGTGGTCACCTTCCCTCGCGGAATCTGGCTGACGATATTCAGCACATCATTGCCAAAGGCCCTTGCCTGCTCCGGCGTCATCTTGTCGGGATAGTCCTTGTAATTCATACCGCTCATTCCTACTCCATCTGTCCGCTGTAACTGATGGGTTCGCGCTGCTGGGCTGACAGGTCGATGGTGGTGCTGCCGTTGTCGAATACCTCCAGCCTGAAGGAATAGGTGTCCTCCTCGTTGATGGCCTTCAGCGTAACCAGCGTAGTGCCATGCCGTCCTTTGGCTGCGTGGTACTCGCTGATGGGAGCCGTGAAGTTCAGTCCCTTTCCACCGCCATACGGCACGCTATAAGCCCGCCCGAAGTAGGGCAGATACGACACCAGGGTGTCACCCTTTACCTCTAACGAGAAGTCGGGCGACACATGGACAGCCTTTCCCCGTCGGGGGTTCATCATGCTGATGGCTACTTTGTAGTGGCGTTCGGCCAGAGCCTTCTCCACAGCCAGAGCCGTTTTGGCGTCACGCTCTGCCCGTTCGGCGCTCGTCAGTGTGCTGCAGCCACAGACGGCCAGCGACAGAGTCATGAAAAAGAGTATTTTCCTCATATGCGGAGTGTATTATCCAACGATTTCGCTAATTGCTTGTTACCGTTTGCAAAGTTAATCATTTTTTGCAGAAAAACGATATGTCAATACTGAAAAGTGGGATTCCATTCTATTAAAAGATGTGTAAATTTGTGACTATCTGTTTAAGTCTCGATTATTATTTGTACTTTTGCAAAGATAAAGAAAGTTGATGACCAATGGAGATTCTTTCACATTTCCGAACTATAGAGGAGTTGACGAAAACGCTCTCACGCGAGCAAGGACTGCTGAGTGAGATGTTTGAGAAGCGAAAACTGATGAAGTTTCCGCTAGGTCTGGCCTTGGAGCTGGTGGGAGGAAACGAGACACGGCTCCGCAGGTTGCTGGACTATGGTGTATTGGTAGAGACAGGTAATACCATAGAGATAGAAAGGCCATGAGTCGCAGAAGAACTTTGAGGGTTACATCCGCATAGGTATATCGGAGCAGGCCCTAAGAGTAGGCGACAAGATTAAGGCTGCGATGGAAGCGAAAATACTGGTTGACAAGTAGAAAAACACTAAGCGGTTTTCCGCTCGGCTTAGCCGCTTTGCTCTGCAAAGAACTGTCAACAACGACGCCACCAGCACCTTAGGAATCTACAAAAGACAGAAAAAGTACACAAAATGAAAGTTTTTATCCCATTTTGCTTGTTGGTATGAATAATTTTTGTACCTTTGCAAAAGTAATGACGGTTACCGTAATAGCGAATACTATTTTAAGATATGAAGTTCTACGATAGGGAAAACGAACGACAGGTGCTTGGCGAGGTTTTGCAGCAGAGCCGACGCGAAGCAAGGATGACGGTGCTGATGGGACGCAGACGTATTGGAAAGACAGAGCTATCACAGCGATGTGGTGATGACACTGTACTTTATTTCTTTGTAGGAAAGAAAGCAGAGGCGCTGCTGTGCCAGGACTATGTACGTGAGATACGTGAGAAGCTGGATGCACCGATTCTTGGTACACCAACCTCCTTCTCCGAAGTATTTAGGTTTGTACTCCAATTGTCTGAGAGCCGTCCGTTCACGCTCATTATCGACGAATTTCAGAACTTCCTAAAGATAAACCCTGCCATCTTCAGCGACATTCAGCGTGACTGGGACTTACACAAACGCACGAGTCGCTTGAACCTGATCATCAGCGGCTCGATATTTACGCTGATGACGAAGATCTTCGAAGACAAGGAAGAACCATTGTTCGGACGTGCTGGCAATATGATGACCCTTGAGCCCTTTACTACCGATGTGCTGAAGCAGATTCTGGCAGACTTCAATCCGAAATACGCCCCAGAGGACTTGCTGGCTCTATATAGTATTACAGGTGGTGTCCCCTGGTATGTCACGCTGTTGCTTGACAAAGGCAAGGCCACCAAAAACAAAATGCTGGCAGCACTGACAGAGGAGAACTCGCCATTCATCAATGAGGGCAAGAATATTTTGATAGAAGAGTTCGGTACTGATTACGTCACCTATTTCTCTATTCTCACCTGCATAGCCAGTGGCATGAAGACCCGTGCAGAGATAGAGAACGAGCTTCAAAATAATAACATTGGCCCCTACCTGGTGAAACTGGAGGACTATTATAAGGTAATTACCAAGTCGCTGCCCATCTTTGCCAAGGAGGGCAGTAAGAAGGTACGATATGTGCTGAACGACTGCTTCCTGATATTCTGGTTCCGCTTCTTCTACAAGTATCAGGCATTGGTTGAGAACAAGGCTCTGAAGTCACTTGGCGATATTATCAAACGCGACTACAGCGGGGTGTCAGGCCTGATGATGGAGCGTTACTTCACGAAGAAGTTCCAGGAAGAGGGCCGCTATATCGTCGGAAAATGGTGGGACAGGAAAGGCGATAACGAAATCGACCTCATAGTCGTTGACATCATCGAGAAAGAGGCGTGGATCTATGAGCTAAAAAAACAAGGCTACCGCTACAAAGAAGATGTCTTCCGCGAAAAGGTTGACAAAGTTCTGGAACAGACACCTGAGCTTCGCAAGATGACGATTCATGTCGGGTCATTGTCTCTTGAAGATATGTAAGGACAAAAGGCATGAACTATCGAGTTTAGCTGCAAATGGTGTAGAGGTCGCGCTTTACACAAGAGAAGAAAATGATGATACATGTCGTTTGCAAAATCAAGGCATTAGTGTTATCACCATCAACCACCTTTCACTACATGCTGCCATTATCGACAAAAGTACAATATGGTACGGCAGCGTCAATATTCTTGGCTATCACTCTGTTGAAGACAATCTGATCAGGTTTAGGAATCCAGAAATAGCCACAAATCTGCTGGAATCTATACAGAAATAAGAAACTCAAAAAATGAAGTCAAAATCTGGCACACCCAACTATGCGAGTAGGAAGCGCTGTATTGAAACATGCTTCATTGATTCTTGACGCACCTAAAAAGCAGTTCGTATTTGTACCTCATAACGGACAAGAAATCACGGTCAGCAACAGTGAGGCTGGCAGTGTTTCGTTCATCCCGTCAGAGTCTGGCGACACGCTTGGAGTCCTCAAAGCTGTCATCCGCAAGGTGTCAGCGGCCTATCAGAAAGGTATCCGTACAGGTGATTACTTGATAGAAGTAAATGGTGAGAATTGGGTTTCAATCCACGCCCCCCATGCGGGGAGCGACATGGCTGAAAAAGGTCTACCCGTCAGTGCCCAGATGTTTCAATCCACGCCCCCCATGCGGGGAGCGACTACCCACCCATAGCGTATGAAAACTATAAACTGTGTTTCAATCCACGCCCCCCATGCGGGGAGCGACACGATGCCTTCAAACGAGTGGTCGGTGATGTCCTGGTTTCAATCCACGCCCCCCATGCGGGGAGCGACTCCATGTACCAGTCTGGAAAGAGATCGATCCTTTTGTTTCAATCCACGCCCCCCATGCGGGGAGCGACCTGGCCGGTAAGTCAAGGTGATAAACATAGGAGGTTTCAATCCACGCCCCCCATGCGGGGAGCGACTTTAGAATAGTTTTCGTACATCCCTGCCTGCTGTGTTTCAATCCACGCCCCCCATGCGGGGAGCGACCTGGGCAATGTCAATACCACGCTGTTCTTCAAGAGGTTTCAATCCACGCCCCCCATGCGGGGAGCGACGACGTATCTCGCTGAAGTTGCGGGCGGAGAAGCTGTTTCAATCCACGCCCCCCATGCGGGGAGCGACCTGACGGATTTACCCATACGCATGTAAAAAAAACGGTTTCAATCCACGCCCCCATGCGGGGAGCGACTCAACACGGTCGGGCGGCTCATTCTGTCTCTTCCAGTTTCAATCCACGCCCCCCATGCGGGGAGCGACGTGTTAACTCGTTAACCCACCCGTAGTAGTAGTATGTTTCAATCCACGCCCCCCATGCGGGGAGCGACCAGCCCGAGGCCTGCAGCAGCGTGGCGCAGTCGTGGTTTCAATCCACGCCCCCCATGCGGGGAGCGACTTATTCTATTGCTGGCTCTTATAACCTTTCATTAGTTTCAATCCACGCCCCCCATGCGGGGAGCGACTTCCGTTGATGAGTTTGTTTTTCCGATTACACGTGTTTCAATCCACGCCCCCCATGCGGGGAGCGACTTGCTGACGTCGTTGCCGTTGGCGTCCTTCTTCGAGTTTCAATCCACGCCCCCCATGCGGGGAGCGACTGGATTTAGTCTTTTCTGATTTCCAACTGTTTATGTTTCAATCCACGCCCCCCATGCGGGGAGCGACGACACAAACGACAATGACCACAAGGCACTAAACGGTTTCAATCCACGCCCCCCATGCGGGGAGCGACTCCGTCAAACTCTCGCAAACCGCCGGAATAGATGTTTCAATCCACGCCCCCCATGCGGGGAGCGACGGTGGTTATGTTGCCACTAATACCTGCCCCTATATGTTTCAATCCACGCCCCCCATGCGGGGAGCGACAGTCAGATGATTGATGGTCATACACATTCCGACTGGTTTCAATCCACGCCCCCCATGCGGGGAGCGACCCGCCGTCAACTCAAAGTGAATGCCGATACTCTTGTTTCAATCCACGCCCCCCATGCGGGGAGCGACAGAAGAAATCGATATGCTGACGCATACGAGCATAGGTTTCAATCCACGCCCCCCATGCGGGGAGCGACAAAATATTGCTCAAAATTTTCGGCGAATGTTTTTGTTTCAATCCACGCCCCCCATGCGGGGAGCGACTTACGGTGAGTAATATCTAAAACTTTCCGCTGAGTTTCAATCCACGCCCCCCATGCGGGGAGCGACGGGACAACGTGTAATGTTAGCTACACCATTAAGGCGTTTCAATCCACGCCCCCCATGCGGGGAGCGACTTTGTTTCCCGCTAAGGTAAATAAAGCAATTAAGTTTCAATCCACGCCCCCCATGCGGGGAGCGACCCGAGCAAGACATCAGGAAGCGGCAATGACACCGTGTTTCAATCCACGCCCCCCATGCGGGGAGCGACTGCCGATTGTATCAGTCAGGCAAACGCCAATGAGGTTTCAATCCACGCCCCCCATGCGGGGAGCGACCGGAGACGAACACGCAAGAGAGCCAAGATGACTGTTTCAATCCACGCCCCCCATGCGGGGAGCGACTGGCTGAAAAAGGGTTACCAGTCTCTGCACAGATGTTTCAATCCACGCCCCCCATGCGGGGAGCGACGCCTTGACTATTTGACAAATTCGGTAGGAATCAGAGTTTCAATCCACGCCCCCCATGCGGGGAGCGACCGCGTATTCGGCAGGCACGGGTCGCTGGTGAAGGTGTTTCAATCCACGCCCCCCATGCGGGGAGCGACCGGCAACGGGAATGTTGTCGGTATCGTCGCTCTTGTTTCAATCCACGCCCCCCATGCGGGGAGCGACCCCACGCATCAGTATTCAGCGGAATAGGAGGCCCCGTTTCAATCCACGCCCCCCATGCGGGGAGCGACGAATATTGAATCACCACTATCTTCAAATAATCTAGTTTCAATCCACGCCCCCCATGCGGGGAGCGACTTAACTTTTTCGCGGAAAACCTTAGCTTTTTTCCGTTTCAATCCACGCCCCCCATGCGGGGAGCGACTGTTATTTTATAATATCTTGATTCTCATTGTAGAAAAAGAGATTATTCGCGAACCAATCATTGTTGACGTTGGTGGGTGACTTTGATAGGGCGTTTCAGTGTCTAACCATTTGTAAATCAGCCGCTGCGAAAACCTTTATTTTGTTGCATTGCTTCATGTTCGCAATCATATAATCAGTGCCTCCGTTGGGTCGTATGATGTTTCTTTCCCAATCCTCTCTATACGGCGTTGCCAATTGTTTCCAAGGAAATAGAATCGGATACTGTCCGTAGTATTGTTGATGATCGCTTCCAGAGTTGCTTTCAGCCCCACGAATTGTGCTTCAGTGATGAGGCATTCAAAGACAGAGTTCTGTACCCGTTGACCATAGTTGACACACTCTTTAGCCACTTTTCGCAATCGCTTTTCACCAGCCTTTGTCGTGGTGTCTACATCGTATGTTATCAATACCAGCATATCGTTTATCTCATTAAGAACACAGGGTAATCGTCTAATTCGTCGCGAAGAAAGCGAGAAAGAAGTTTTGCTTGCACGAAAGGCAATAATCCAACGGGTATTTTCTCCTTCAAGTACGGATGCTCAATTATTTCTTTCTTGCGTTTCTGCCATGTGGAAATCAGTTCTTTCCGGCAACTATCTGTCATAAGCACACTTTCGTCACCTTGTCGGATAAAATCCTTCTTGTTGACTTGCCTGCGGTTGATCAAGGAGAGAACAAGGCGGTCGCCAAGATATGCTCGCAGTTCCTCCATCATGTCTAAGGCAAGAGAGGTGCGACCAGGTCTTAGTGTATGCATAAAACCAACGTAGGGGTCTAACCCCACGGATTCCAAAGCTGCAGCCACATCATTGGCAATGAGCGTATAGACAAACGATAACATAGCATTTACTTCGTCCTTAGGAGGCCTTCGGTTGCGTCCGTCAAAAGGGAAGTCCGCTTTTTGATGGAGGATTAGGTGGTCAAACACTCCGAAATAGATATTTGCTGCGCGCCCTTCTTCGCCGCGAAGGGTATCCATGCAGTCGGCTTCTGCAACGCATTTTCTGCTCCAATCCAGTTGCTTGGCAGCACGTTCAACATCTTCGTTCACACCATTGTCGCGAATGAAACGCCTGAGGATGTTTCTTGAGTTGAATATTTTGCCCGCTACGAACAACTTGCTCAAGTGCAAGGCCACATTCTCATCTTCCGAAAGTGTATATTGCTTTTTTCGTAAAAGGACATTGCCTTTGGTAGCCCCTTGGACACGTCCAATAAAACGACCTTGTGGAGACATAAATACCAGCGACACATTGTTGTCCATGCAAAGTTTCATCAGTCCGGGGCTGGCTCCCATGTAACCAAATGTCACTATACCTTCTATATTAATAATAGGTATGCGGAACAACTCTTCTTTGTTCACCGACACAACCACATTCAACCCATCTTTGGCAAGATAGGCTTCTGGAGTCGTGACATAAAGCGTGTTAAGCAGTTTCCTCATCTAATGATGTCTTTAGGTAGTATGATACGCTTGTTTTCTTAGTCCACTCTGGGGCGCAGACATCTATGAGCGAACAATTCCTGCACCCCCTCTGTTCTATAGCCTTGGGTGTGATGCCATTTGTAAAGGTCTTGTGCATGGCCTCGCTAAGTTCGTAGGTTAACTGGCGCAACCGTTCGTCAATTGTTACAGTTTCCCGATGGCGTGTCTCATGATAGAACAATGCCGCCTCTGGAATATTAATGTCATACATTTCCTCCAGACAGATAACCTGTGCAGCCAACTGTACCTCGTCACGTTCGTCCGGTTTCCGATGCCCTCGCTTATACTCTATCGGGTAAGGTCTCCAATAGCCTGCATATCGGGGATGTGTGATGGCATCTTCTTCCGTGTCAGACGGAATGAGTTCGATGGCATCGCAGATTCCATATAGCCCCAAAGAGTGAGATGCTATATGCACTGTCCGCAAGGTAATGGTGTCACCGTTCTTCTGGCGGTAGGCTGGATTATCCACATTTCGGTGTAACAACTCGCCTTCAGCCGTAAGCTTGTTGTCATCCCACTGCTGCTCGATATGAATCAGTGCCCATTGCCGGGGACAGTACATGTAGTGCTGAATCCCCGACAACATGAGCATATCGTCATCGTCGTAATACATGATGTTATTCTTTGTTTTCAGTATCATCCTCCTCAAAGGGTAAAGTCCCAAGGAATTTGTCGAAGTCGCTTTGGAACAGGCGGTCTTGAATGATGCGGTAGCGCTCAAACTCAGTCTCAGCATGAAGCACCGCTTCCTCGTGGCTCACGCTCCCGGCGTTGTCAAGCAGCGGGCGCTCGTCACTTGCCAGGTAAGCGTCGATACGCTTAGCCCAGTCCTCCATCGTCATTGGGATATGCCTTTTGGCACGACTCTCGGCAAACTCCAGCACGGCCGTCACGATGCGTCCCATGTCCTCCAGTTCCAGCTGCTTCAGGTAGTTCTTTGCGATAGAGACATCCGTCTTGACAATCTTCCCGTCAGGAGCATTCTCCCAAGTGGTCAGTCCCATGTGTTCCTTGTCGGCATCGGCCCGTTCTACGATGAGTTCTGCCGCTGTGCGGCCATGCACTGCATAATGCATCTTGTTCTGGATGCGTTTGAAGAACAGTCGCGTCGTCGGGGCGTCCTTGTTGTAGTCCATGCTGGTAGCGTAGATGTCCGTCAGTTTCTGGTAGAACCGCCGCTCGCTAAGGCGAATCTCCCTAATTTCTGCTAACAGGTGCTCGAAGTAGTCCTCACTCAAGAAAGTACCGTTCTCCATCCGTTTCCTGTCGAGCACATAGCCTCGGATGGCATACTGGCGCAGTACGCTTGTAGCCCATTGGCGGAACTGGGTGGCACGTAGGCTGTTCACACGGTATCCTACGGCAATGATGGCATCGAGGCTATAGAACTTGGTGTCGTAAGTTTTACCATCACCGGCAGTATGTGCAAATTTTGCACATACTCGTTCTTCCAGGAGTTCTCCCGATTCGAAGATGTTGCCCAAGTGCTTTGTTACTACACTTCTGTCGCAGTCAAACAAGGTGGAAATAGCTTTCTGAGTTGCCCAGATATTCTCATCCTTGTAGTACACCTCCACGCCTTGTTCCTTTCCTTCCGCCTGGAAAATCAGGAACTCCGCCGTGCTGTTTCTTATCTCCCGTTTTTTAGTCATAAGCGGTTAAATCATTTCTTCTATGGTCACGCCAGTTGGTAGTTTATTCTTGTCTACGCTAATAACATAATCGTCAAATTGTCGAGGGAACTCTACACCTTCTTTTTTGCTGATTTTGACTAAATCGAACAGTTGGGAAGCACGGGCATTTCCTAATTTTGATTCATGCTTGAACACAATGAGAGCTCGGGCATTCATCTCACCCCGGGCTGCTGCATGGTCATGTTCGAAGGCATTTGCAAGAGCTTCCCAAAGGAGTTTCAGATCATCTTCCGTAAAATGGCATTTATTCCCATCAAATGCAGAAACATATCCATGCATGCGATAAAGACCATAACTTACGGTCGATTTATTGCCGAAGGTTGTGGAATCGGCATTGTCAACTACACAACATCTCGTTAAAGAATGAGTTCGACTATCAATCTCATCAATACTGCGGGAAAAGACGAATTGTACAGGCCCTCTAACAACGCCAAGTCCTTCACCAGTACTTAACACAGCACCGAAAGTCCGGATGTCAAAGTACTTGTCACACATACTTAAACGCCCTTTTTTCTCGTCATTATTGGCTTTACCCTTTTCACCATTTATAATGTCATTCAAGATTTGTCCTTGCCTGATAAAAATGTCGTAGTTGTCAGAAGACAATTCTCCTGCTTCGACTTTTAATTGAATATAGTTACGAACTTTGCGCTTAATGCATACATCTGATACCAGACCTTCTCTTGTCTCGAAATCAATTCTTGGTTGGTTGTCAAAATCTGGGTCACCATTGGGATTTCCATCCTTAACATCGAAAAGGAACACGAAATCAAACCTGTTCTTAATGTAATTGTCCATGATTGCTTTTATTTATGAGTTAGTAACTTCTAATTTCTCAGTACTGGATTTGTGATTCTTCTGGAAATAATAGCCCAGCGCAAATTCTCCTTGCTCTACAACTGTAAACCGCTGGGGTAGGCTTCCGCTCTCACTTAGTAATCCAGCGATTTCATTTAGTTCCTTTGCAAGGTACCCTCCTATCTTTTTTTGATATACAGGAACATTCTTTGTTAGTAATATACCGCCAAGGATATATGCAGGCTGTGATGCCGCAGCAGCAAAATAGCGCTCCTTGACTCCACTATTAACATTGCCTATTGCCTTCCACTGCATTGATTCAATGACAGCGAACAATCTGCCACACAGGTAGGCTACACTTCTGTTGGCTTCGTCTAATGTAGATTTCATTTCATTATTTGTATTTCTGATAATAATCAATTTCAAAAGAGCGGCTCTCTCTGGGGAGAACTTGTCTCCTATAAATATACGATTGAATACGAATTGTAACACTTCCTTTGGTAACTTATACTTTCTTCCTTTTATTGCAGCATTCCACAACACGGAGCCTATTCTTGCTTTAGAATTTAGGTCACTTTTCTGTTTTTCACCTAGCTTTTTGTCCCGTTGTGTTGCATTAATGAGGAAACGTAAAGGACTATAGAGCATCTTACCTTCCCTGTCCTGTATCTCAATGTCTCGAAACCAATCTGCGATATTGTGTTTGTATTCATCCAAACTCATTGCTGTCCAGTCACGAACTGCAATACGGGCAGCAGCAGAAGACAATGTGCAGCTAAAGAACATATTATTATCCACAACAGTTCCAAGTCTGTGATCACCACTCCATGCTGACTCTAACAGTTTCTTTACATTTTCTTCATCAGGTTCGTCTAGAATGTCAAAGCCGTTCTCGTCGCCTGTTATGTCCCTTGTCCAAAACAGGACCAGCGTATTATCGCTAATATTGAGTCGGTGTTTATACTGATAGTGTTCTTTACGTTTCTTTTCCTCGTCTTGAGGGACCATGTGCCCTTCAGAAAGCATATAACTAAGTCCTTCAGTAAGGTTTCTGGCACAATCTCTGCATATAGATGCGTTCAGGTTGCCTTTCAATCCATACGACTCAAAGGCTGGCTCGTTAAAAGAAACCAGCGCACAGCCCGCAGTCTGTCCCTTTGGCATTTTCACTAATCCATAGGGTTCGTCGAGGACAGGCGCGTCGGATTTACCGCATACAGAACATACTTTGCCGTTAGAAAGTTGTTTTTCTTCTTCCTTATAATGGTCTATTATGGCATCCTTTACCTCCTCGGTTTTTAACAATAGCGTACTGCCGACCATGAACGTAATGTTCTCTGTCTTCGATTTTTTGTCGAAAGAGAATACAGACTCTACAATAGCCTTGGATAATCCCAGTCCATTTTCGTCAGCGTAGAACTTCTCTATTGGCAATAGTGATGGTGTACTTTTATACAAATCTATTTTTTGCATAAACCATTTGTGCTTCTTATCTACTCCTTCTTTTGTGACACCAATTACTTCTTCAATATTGCCAACCAATAAACGTCCTTTTACTTGTTTATTGCCTTCTATTGTAACTTCCGTTGTTACTTTTTTGCCATCAACTTCTCTAAAATCCAAGAACTCACCATCTTTGTTGATGACTATTTCAACGTCATAGTGTATTTCTTTCAGAACTTCCTTCCTTTTGCTTACTTTTTTTACTGTTGTTTCATTGATGTGTTTGTTGATAGCGTCCTTGATTTCTGCGCTATCCAGCAATAAAGTGTCATCCACCACAAAAGTTACGCTTCCCCCTGAAATATCCGAAAGATTGTATGCTCTTAAAGCTTTTCGTAACCCCTTCTCGTTTTTTGAGTCATAAAACTTAAAGATAGGAAGGAGGTCTTGAACTTCTTTAAATGGCTCAATAGATTGTTTGAAAAGATCAAGTTTGTTTGCGTCGACAGAAATGCCAAGGACCTCTTCGCTTTTGTCAAGAAGGAAGCGTGCCTTGCCCTTTTTGGCAGTTAGCGCTTCTGCCAGAATTGTTTTCTTCTCTGAAATGATAAACTTTTGGAACTCACCTTCTTCGTTGATAGCAATAACGATTGAGAAAGTCTCATCTTTTAATGCGCGACTTTTCCCTTCCGTTATTCGCTTTCCGAACTCAACCAACTCTTGTATCATAAATCAGTCTCCTCTTCTTTGTAATGTTCGTAAACCACACGGTTGTATTCATCACTTTGTGCTGGCTGAATATGTGTTGATGACAATATCCTTAATGCTTTTTCCTCAGGGCAGTCAAGAATTCCATTGACAATGGCGACATCATAGAAGAAAATGGGAGTTGCTTTTCCTTTTTTGTCATAGAACATGTCATAGAGCATGCTGCCAATAGGATAGGTTATCTCCAAAGGTATGTCTTCTTTTGTTGGAACAGAAAAATCCGCAGCAAACTCTCTTGTGCCCAGGCATGGTTGATGCCAACATTGTCCATTACTCACACGACGTTCAAACATGGTGCGATACTTTTTTACCGTCAGTGGGTTGGCAGTATCCTTACTTTGTTTGATGCGCTCTTCATCAACAAAGACAGATGCTTCAATAATATATGCAACATCCTTAAGCACAATACTATTACGCTGAACTCGATTTTTTTCTATTTCAATATGCTCAACACCTCTGCTGCCCTTCTTGCTTATCTCGTTCCTTTTTATTGAGGTAAACTTGATGGGGTTCAGTACTAGTATTCTTCTGACAACCCATTGGAATTCGGGTTTCCACAGTATGGCTTCCAATATACCTCGTGCAGAAGAAGGGGTCATGCAGGGGTAGCTCATCCGTTCCACTTTTAAGTCTGGACGGGTGAAACAAGCGAAGTCGCCTGTCACTTTCAATCTCACAATCTCTTTGTCTAACATATCGCGCTCCTTATATTATTATTGGTTTCAAGTCTTCAGCGAAAGGCAATCCAAATGCCATGTCATACGATCCGTGCCACACACTGATGCCACTTTTCTCCGGCAAGATATACGCTTTATTGTCATGTGCAAAATTCTCGTAAACCTGAACACAATACTGTGAAACAAGTTGATAATCTTGTCTTGATATGAAATCTTGGCCTTTTATTCTGTTATAAAGCATTTTACTATCCTCGTTATATTTGTAAACAAACAAGGTCTGAGTCTTTTTGTCGATTATCTTGTATTTATCTGCAACTGTCTGATACAGCTGCTTTCTTCTGTCCTCAGTTATTTTCAGTTTGTCGGTATCAACGAACGATTTGGTCAGTTCTCTATAATAATAGCTGTAGAAGTCATGTGTGTGTAGTTGTTCTTCTTTTCCCTTATAGAGTAAGTTGGCAAATTGTGACCATGAGTTGTATTCTTTGCTGGGTTGGCCCACCTCCGTTAAAGCGAACAAATATACATCTCCTTTAATTTCTTGGCCGTCATCATCTCTTCTCTTGCCTTCCCTGTTGCATCTTCCTGCTGACTGAATAATTGATTCTAAAGGAGCAATCTCTCTATATACAGAAGGGAAATCCATATCCACTCCTGCTTCAATAAGTTGTGTAGAGCATACTATTAGTGACTCCTTTTTCTTTAAAACTTCTTGTATCTCCTTGATGACAGACTTTCTATGTTCTGGGCACATCGATGTTGACAAGTGAAAATAATGCTTGAAAGCCAGGCCACCTTTTATCTCCTCAAAGAAGGTACGTGCTTTCTTCTTTGTGTTGAATACAACAAGTGCTGATTGTTTGTTACCAATTACAGTATCTGCAAGTTCTGATATACTTACTTCATTATATTCATTTACAGGATGATAAGTCACACGTCTTGTCTGTTCAAACACTATTTCTGGATTCTCAACTAATGGTTCTATGTGGTTGATTCCCTTAAAGCCTTCCCTTGTTGTGAAGTCTGGCTGAGTTGCAGTACAGAATAGCATGCTGCATCTACACAATTGCTGAAGGTTGTCAAGCATGGTTAGAGTGGGCTCGGTGATACCTGTAGGCAACGTTTGTATCTCATCAAAGATAATCACTGAATCTTGAATGTTGTGCAATTTCCGGCAGTCAGACCGTTTGTTGCTGAACAGCGATTCGAAAAACTGAACGTTAGTCGTAACAATGATTGGATAATCCCAGTTTTCCGTTGCCAGCAATTTCGGGTTATACTCTTCTTTATTCTCATTATCTGCGTATATCACGTTTGAATGGTGTTCAAGAACATAGTCATTCTTCTCATCACAGAATATCTCTTTCAGTTTTCCTGCCGTCTGGTCTATGATGCTGACAAATGGTAGTACAATGATGATTCGCCTGATATTCTTATGATATTGAGCATGACATAAGGCCCAATTTATACTACAGAGCGTCTTCCCAAGACCAGTGGGAAGTGTTAGAGAGTAAAACCCCTGAGGAAGATTTGCTTTAGATACTGCATACAAGCGCACTTTATTACGCAGTTGATTTATTGGCAAAATATTCATCTCCGGGTCTTGTATAAATTTAGTAAACTCCTGATTTAATTTGGCTAATAGTATAGCGGAGTCTAATGCAGTTCTCTTCCTCTGTTCAAACTTTTTCTTCGCAAAGTGCCTTTCTGTATCAAGGCTGTCGGCATCAACAAGTGAACTATACAGTATCCTAACGAAACATTCCTTTTGAAGTATGTCTGACAACCCCCTATACGCTTCATCACTTGGGGGAATAAGATGCATTTTGTTCTCGTTGTGCCAACATTCATAGATGGAATCGTAATAGACCCTATTTGTATTTAACTCGGCTTTTATGTCTCCTGCCATTGATGGCTTATTAGGCAACCCGGCATGATGACCATAAACAGGGAACATGACCTCTATTAAGGACATGTCTTTAGCAAGAATGGCTCCATATATCGAATGTCTTGTCTTGCTACCCTGTCCACTAATATACTTCTGAAAACTATCAGAATACTTGCCCATATCATGTATTAGTCCACAAAACTCATAAAGGTCAGCAAAAGAATCCGACAAAGCAAATTCTCTCATGAATTTGCTCACGCTTATACAATGCTCTTTAAGCGTTTGCTTTTCACCTTTAAGATTTTCTGAGTGGGCAATATATGTGCTATTGTTGTATTCCATTATTATGCAGATATGTTTCTTTCTTACTGTTGCGTTTGTTTTAAAAATAGGTTATTAGTTATAGGCGCGTCGGACAATGAAGCGATGCGCCTACAAAGTTACAAAGAAAAACGCAAAAAACAAATAAATGTGTACGTTTTTTTGTTGCTGTTTGATTGCCTGCAAGGCGAGACTGTCAGACTGTTCGGTGCTGGCAGCAGATGGAGACGTGCTATTTTCTTGCAAAGTTCACCAGTTTGTGAAGTTTTCGATGAGAAAACTGGGCAGTCTCAGTTATTTGTTGTATTTTTGCACTAAAAATGAATCAACGGGTTACCGGCATGAAGACTATGACAATCAGGAATGAAAAGGAGTACAAGGATTACGAAGCCCGCGTTGAGAAGCTGATTGAGCGAGGAACGGAACTTGGCAACATGGAGTTGCTTAGTCCGGAGGAAAAGACTGAGTTCACAATGCTGAGCGAAGCCCTCGACGAGTATGGCCGTGCCTATCATCCCCTGCCAGGCAGAATGAGCACGCTGCTTACCGATGCTATTCTGACTCAGGTGAAAGAGCGTGGGCTGAAGCAGAAAGATGCTGCTCGGATGATTGGCATCAGCGCCACGACTTTTAGCGACCTACTGCATGGTCGTAGGTCGATGAGTTTCGATATTGCCCGTAGCCTTTATAAAGTGCTGGGCGTACCAGCGGAAGTGGTGCTTGCGTAGAGTGATATATCGCTCTACGCAAGCAGGTTAGGTGTCAGGCTATTCTTCGTACATCTTGTCGATCTGCACCTTGTAGTTCTCGTTCAGCACGCGGCGCTTGATCTTCAGGGTGTTAGTCAGCTCGCCGCGCTCCATGCTGAAGGCGTGGGGCAGCAGGGTGAAGCGCTTGATCTGCTCGTAGTGGGCCAGCTGCTGCTGCAGGGTGTCGATACGGTCCATCATCATCTGGTAGATCTCTGCGTTCTGGCAGAGGTCCTCACGGCTCTCGAACTTGATGCCGTGCTCGCGGGCGTACTCCTCCAGGAGCGGGTAGACGGGGATGATGAGTGCCGAGACGAACTTGCGCTGGTCGGCAATAATGGCGATTTGATCGACATATTTGTCGACCAGGATCTTCGACTCAATCATCTGCGGGGCGATGTACTTGCCGTTGCTGGTCTTGAACAGGTCCTTGATGCGCTCCTTGAGGAACAGCTCGCCATCCTTCAGATAGCCGGAGTCGCCGGTGCGGAAGTAGCCGTCTTCAGTAAACGCCTGGCGTGTCAGGTCGTCGCGGTTATAGTAGCCACGGGTAATCGTCGGACCCTTGAGCAGCACCTCGCCCTCGTCGCTGATCTTCACGCTCAGCCCCTCGATGGGAATGCCTACAGAGCCTACCGTCCAAGGCTCGCCGATGTGGTTGCAGCTGACGGTGGCCAGACTCTCGGTCAAACCGTAACCTACGTCCATGGTGATGCCGATGCTGTGCACGAACTCCTCGATGACGGGATTGACGGCGGCGCCGGCCGTGGGGAAGAAGTGGGCGTTCTCAAGACCCAGCTCCTTGCGCACGAGCGAGAAGATGGTCTTGTTCAGAATCTCGTATTCCAGGTGGAGACCTACGGGAGGCTTGATGCCCTTCGACAGGTAGTCGATGTTATGTCGCTTGCCTATGCTGATGGCATGGCGGAAAATCTTGCGCTGCATGGCGCTGCTGCTGTCAATCTTAGCCTGCACGCCCTGGTAGACCTTCTCCCAGAAACGGGGCACCGACGACATGCACGTGGGGTGCTGCTCCTTCATGGTCTGCTGTACCTGCTGCGGATAGGTGTTGACAATGAGCCGGGCACCCTCCGTCAGGCAGAGAATCTTCCACGCCTTCTCAAAGATATGGGTGAAGGGCAGGAAGTTCAGCACGCGGTCGTCCTCGGTCACGGGCACGCATTTGTGGTTGGCCTCAAAGGCGGCATGGTACTGTCCGCAGGTCAGAATGACACCCTTGGAGTCGCCGGTAGTGCCGCTGGTATAAAGAATGTTGGCAATGTCGTCCATCGATGCCTGTGCCTGCAGCCCTTCCACCTCCGTCTGGCGGGGCAGTCCGTCGCCCAGCTTCAGGAAGTCGTCGAAATACATGGCCATCGTGTCCTCATCGTTTAACTTGACGCCGCGGTCGAAGACGATGATGCGCTCCAGGGTGTGACAGGTGGCCTGTACACGGCGTGCCTTGTCGTACTGCTCCTGCTCGCCCACAAAGAGCAGGCGGATGCGGGCATCGGTCAGCATGAACTGAATCTGCTGTTCCGAACTGGTGGCATAGAACGGGATGGTGACCGCACGGATGCCCCAGGCTCCGAAGTCGCAGAACAGATACTGTACTGAGTTCTGCGAGAAGACGCCGATGTTCTCCTGGATGCCTACGCCCAGGTTGAGCAAGGCGTTTGACACGCGCTTGACGGTGTCAGAGAACTGATTCCATGAATACGATTTCCACTCTGTGCCGCCGAAGTCTTTGTAAATCAGCACTTCGCGGTCGCCGTAGGTCTTGGCCTGCTCGTGGATGAGTAAGGCCAGATGGCTGTTGTTCTGCATAGCTGTACAAAATTTTCTGCAAAAGTAAACAAAAAATGTGAGATATTGAAATAAATAGCGGATTTTTTTATACCTTTGCACCATGCAACAATATGTAAACGATGCTGTTGAGCTGCTCTGCCAGCTTATTGCAACCCCTTCCGTCAGCCGTGATGAGGGCCGGGCAGCAGATGCTATGGCCAGTCACCTGCAGAGATGGGGACTGCCCTTTGGCCGTGAAGGCAACAACCTGTGGGTGGGCTGTCCTGACTGGGACAACAACCGGCCGACGGTGATGCTCAATGCCCATATCGACACCGTGAAACCGGTGGCCACATGGACCCGTGACCCCTTCCAGCCCACCATTGAGGGCGATACTCTCTACGGTCTGGGAGCCAACGACTGTGGCGGCGGACTGGTGGCCACACTCCAGGCCTACCGCATCCTGCTTGACAGACCGCGTGCCTACAATCTGCTTTGGGTGTGCTCGGCCGAGGAGGAGGTGTCGGGCAAGGACGGCTTCAGCCGCGTGCTGCCGCTGTTGCCTCCTGTCAGTGTGGCCATTGTGGGCGAACCCACGGGGCTGCAGCCCGCCACGGCTGAGAAGGGACTGATGGTGATCGACGGCTATGCCTACGGTCGTTCGGGCCATGCTGCGCGCAATGAGGGCCTGA
>Ga0247610_10002626_pt1 | contig 20476 bp, 16 predicted proteins | sample 174DNAGHGhighgp2_FD_193483 | JGI IMG/M metagenome (GOLD analysis project Ga0247610, IMG submission 193483) | Sheep rumen microbial communities from Palmerston North, Manawatu-Wanganui, New Zealand - 1742 DNA GHGhigh gp2 | ecosystem: Host-associated > Mammals > Digestive system > Stomach > Rumen...
CCATGCTGGTGCCACGTTGCGGGAAACGGACGATAGCCAGTCCGTTCTCGTCAGTGAAGCCAGTATGGTTATCAGCGATATATGGGAAGAAACTGCTTACAGCCAAGCACACAATCTTTGTGGAAGTCTTGTTAGCCTCCCAGTTAAGGATATGCACCCGTACCGTTGTGGTATCCATTTCAAACGATGGTTCCGGCAGCGGTGCCTCCATATTCATCTGGTAATTTTTTACGTGTTCAGGCAATCCTGTTGGTATCTGCCCCTGCCCCGCCATTGCGACGAGGGCGAACAGGATGGTGATGATGGTTTTCTTCATATTCATTTTTATTTTTAAATCACATGTTCGGCCTCGAGAAATGCCTTTAATCTGTGGTAACGCTCAAGTTTGAAATCCCATTCTCTATCGTCGTCACCTTCCGTGGTAGCCTTCTTCATACAATCAGCAATGAACTCTTGGCTTAACGGTTGGCTCGGCTCGTCAACATCCGTGAACTGAAGACTGATACTGTCACCGACATTCATTCTTCCTCCGTTCCAAGAGAGACTCTTGCCTTCAGGCATCGTCATTGCTCCTATACCCCAGACAACCTCTTCATTGCGTGAAATCGACAGCGCAGCGGTTGCAACCCCGTTTGGAATTGCCACCTTAATAATGTCATTCTTTCCCGCCACGCGGTTTTTTACAATTATACCTTTCATATCAGACCCTTGTGTTTTAGTTCTTGTTGGAGTTTCCCATATTTCTCTTTCAAGCGTTCCAGACTCTCTTTTGTTGTCTTTAATGGAACTGATACCTTCTCCTTGTCAACATTGACCACGCGGATATGGACTTCATCATTATGATGTATTTCCCCGTCAAGCCAGACATATCTGTGGAAGTCGTCAAATCCTGCGATTACGACGCTGTTGGGGTTAACTGCCCCAACGCCGTATATAAAATCTGCAATCACATGATTATCCGCAGCAACTATCATAGGCGCAGAATTATTTATTCTTATCTCAAATGCTAACATACAGATTAATTGTTTTTATTGTATATACGATTTTTACACGGAAAAATCCCGTTCGGGGCATTCATGTCATGCTGTAACCGCCTCCAAGAGTCATTCCGAGCCACAAAGTTACAGAAAGTCCCACGAAAAAGCCCCCGACAAGACCGAAAATCGGATGCCGGGGGTGAAACTCTGAAACTAGTTTCAGTGAATTTTTGTAAAAATGCTATTTTTGTGCTCCGAAAGAGATGTTTTTGCGAATTTTGGAGAGCATCTGCGGGGTGATGCAGAGGAACGAGGCGAGGTCTTGCAAGGCAAGATGCTCAACAATACCGGGACAACGCTGCAGCAGCAACTCATAGCGTTCGCGGGCTGTGGCGCGGTGGAGGTCGATGTAGCACTGATTGCGCTGCCTTAGCACATGCTCGGCACAGATACTGCGCAACTCCATCTTTTCAGCGTCTTGACGGAAAAAGTCCATCAACTGTTCGCCGCTCACACGGAGCAAGCGGCTGGGCATCATCGCCTTGATCGTAGTCTGAGCTGGACGACCGTCGAGACAGTTGGGATAATCGGTCACAAACTCGCCCTCGAACGAGAACCATGTGATATGCTCCCTATCATCGCTGATGCCATACGTTACATACTTGAAGCACCCCTCGGTGACGAAGCCGAACCAGCGTGCGGGGTCGCCCTCGCGCTCCAGCTGGTCGCCCTTGCGGTAAGTTACCTCCTTGCCCTCGCGCTCGCAAAACTCGCGCAGCACCTGAAGGTCAATACTGTTATTGCTGAATTTCTGTTCCATAAGTCAGTCGTATCGTTTAGAAACATGCTGCCATCATTTCCTTGCCCAACTTGTGGATGTGAGCAAGGATGGCGTTAGCGTCGTTTTATATTGCCTTTAATGTGAATGCCATGTCGAAATTGATCATCAAAGGCCGAGACACCTCCCTGCAGCATACGTTATTTCTTGTCGTAGGCGTGGACGGGGTAGTCGATGGTGTAGTGGAGACCACGGCACTCCTTGCGCTCGAGGGCCCAGCGGGTGATGAGATAACCCACGTTGATCATGTTACGCAGTTCGCAGATATCCTTCGAGGCCTTGACGCGCTTGAAGAGGCGCTCCGTCTCCTCGTATAGCATATCCAGACGGTCCCAGGCACGGTGCAATCTTAAATCAGAACGCACGATACCCACATAGTTAGCCATGATCTGATTGACCTCACGCACGCTCTGCGTAATGAGCACCTTCTCCTCGTTGGTCATCGTTCCCTCGTCGTTCCATTCAGGCACCTTCTCGTTGAAATCATAGAGATCGACATGTGCCAGCGAGTCCTTCGCCGCCGTATCGGCATAGACGACGGCCTCGATGAGCGAGTTCGACGCCAGACGGTTGCCACCATGCAGACCCGTGCAGGAGCACTCGCCGAGGGCATAGAGCCGCTCGATGGACGACTGACCGTTCAGGTCGACCTTGATACCGCCGCACATATAGTGGGCCGCAGGACGGACGGGGATATAGTCGGTGGTGATGTCGATACCCATCGAGAGACACTTCTGGTAGATGTTGGGGAAGTGATGGCGCGTCTCCTCAGGATCCTTATGGGTGACATCGAGACAGACATGGTCGATGCCGTGGATCTTCATCTCCTTATCGATGGCACGCGCTACGATGTCACGAGGCGCCAGCGACAGCCGCTCGTCGTACTTCTGCATGAACTCCTCGCCATTGGGCAGTTTCAGGATACCGCCATAGCCGCGCATGGCCTCGGTGATGAGGTAGGCGGGATGCGTCTCACGGGGGTTATGCAGCACCGTCGGGTGGAACTGCACAAACTCCATGTCGGCCACCGTACCCTTGGCACGATAGACCATCGCGATGCCGTCGCCCGTAGCAATGACAGGGTTCGACGTGGTGAGATAGACTGCACCACAGCCACCCGTACACATCACCGTCACCTTCGAGAGATAAGTATCCACCTTCTCCGTCACTGGGTTCAGCACATAGGCACCATAACACTGGATATTCGGTGAACGACGCGTGACGCGGACACCCAGATGGTGCTGGGTGATGATCTCGACGGCGAAATGGTTCTCCTTGATCTCAATATCAGGATTACTGCGTACGGCCTCCACCAGTCCACGCTGGATCTCGGCACCCGTATCATCGGCATGGTGCAGGATACGGAACTCAGAGTGTCCACCCTCACGATGCAGGTCGAAGGTGCCGTCGTCCTTCTTGTCGAAGTTCACACCCCAGTTCACCAGTTCCTTGATCTGCTCAGGGGCATGACGCACCACCTGCTCCACGGCCTTACGGTCGGAAATATAGTCGCCCGCAATCATCGTATCCTCGATGTGCTTGTCGAAGTTGTCCACCTCGAGGTTCGTCACACTGGCGACACCACCCTGCGCGAAGGAGGTATTAGCCTCATCGAGGGCCGTCTTACAGATCAGACACACACGGCCCTTCTTGGCGCGGGCCACCTTCAGCGCGTAACTCATGCCAGCCACACCAGCACCAATTACCAGAAAGTCGTACTTGTAAACCATATCTTATATCAAAAATCTGCTGCAAAGATACAAAATAATTCATAATTCATAATTCATAATTCATAATTATTTTGTATTTTTGCCGATGAATATGAAGAAATTACTGTTTATCATAGGATATTTGTGCCTTGTCACAGGATTAAAGGCACAGACGGAGCCACAGGAAGTAGGCAACTACAAGGTGGCACTTCAGGAACCCATCGACTCTTTGTCTCCCGACTCTTGCCTCCTGTCTCCTGACTCCCTCGCCCTCCCCTGGCCGGAGAATGTCATCACACGTCTCGACAAGCTGCTCGACGAGCCACTGCTGAAGCGGTCGCAACTCGGACTGATGGTCTGGGACCTCACCGCCGACACCATCATCTTCCGCTATGGTGAGCGTCAGACGATGCGTCCTGCCTCTGTCATGAAACTCGTCACAGCCATCACGGCCCTCGACCGTCTGGACAGCAACTACCAGTTCCGCACCTCTTTATATTATACAGGACAGCTGATCGGCAACGTGCTGCAGGGCGACCTCTACTGTGTGGGCGGTATGGATCCGAGGTTCAACAACGACGACATGAACGCCTTCGTGGAGCGCGTTCGCGGCATGGGCATCGACACGATACGCGGCCGACTCGTCGCCGACTATTCCATGAAAGAAGAGTCGCGACTGGGTGAAGGCTGGTGCTGGGATGACGACAACCCCATCCTCTCGCCACTGCTCATCTCGAAGAACGCCGACTTCCTCCAGCAGTTTGCTGCGGAACTCCGCAAGAAGGGTATCGTGGTGGCCGACAACTTTGCAGAGGGTCCGTTGCCCAACGGTGCCTACACCGTAGGATCGCGTTTCCACGCCATCGACCAGGTGCTGACGAAGATGCTGAAGGAGAGCGACAACCTCTACGCCGAGTCGATGATGTACCAGGTGGCCGCCTCAGGCGGTGTGAAGCACGCTACAGCCGCCAACGCCCGTACACACGTGAAGAAACTCGTGAAGAAACTCGGTCTGAATGCCGACAACTATAAGTTTGCCGACGGCAGCGGACTATCGCTCTACAACTACGTCAGTCCAGAACTGTTGGTCATGCTGCTGCGCTATGCCTACAGGACGTCAGAGATCTACTCGAACCTCTACCCTGCCCTGCCGGTTGCAGGTGTGGACGGTACGTTGGAGAAACGTATGAAAGGACCCTATACGAAGGGAAACGTACACGCCAAGACAGGCACGCTGACAGGTGTATCGTCGCTGGCAGGCTATTGCCGTGCGGCCAACAACCATCTGCTGGCCTTCTGCATCATCAACCAGGGCGTGATGAAGAATGCCGACGGCAGAGGATTCCAGGATCGGGTGTGTACGGCGCTCTGTCAACCCTGACGCGCCGTCGTACACTCATTCACCAGATACACGATACTCATATAAGGTATCCCCGTATTCGTCTCCAAGCCGATCTCACAGGTGCGGCTATTAGAATAACCCACCTCAATGTGATTGGCCTCAATCTGCGGACGGAGCTTTCTCAGACCGTACTTGTTCAGCTCTGGGAAGGTAAAGCCGCGATCGCCAGCGAAACCGCAACAGCCCACACCCTCAGGCAGATAGACATTCGTCGAACACATCTTCGCCAGGGCGATGAGATCGTCGGCCACGCCCATCTGTCGTGTAGAACAGGTGATATGCAGGGCGATATGCTTGTCGATAGGATGGAAGTCGAGACGAGGCACGAGGTACTTCATGATAAACTCCGCAGGCTCGTAGAGCTTCATCTTATGCATGACCTTCTTCATGCGATGCAGACACGGACTCTGGGCACAGAGCACAGGGTACTTGCCCTTTTCTGAGGCCTCCCAGAGGGCTGCCTCGAGTTCGGCACTCTTACGGTCGGCGATGTCGAGCATACCCTTCGACTCCCAGATCTGTCCGCAGCACATCTTCTCCATACCCTTAGGGAAGATGACCTCATAACCCGCCTTCGCCATCAGCTGGATGACTTCATCGACAAGGTCGTGAATCTTGCCACCCTGTTTCGACTGGCCCATCGTCTGGTTGATACAACTGGGGAAGTAGACGACCTTTGGAGATTGAACATTGACCATTGAAGATTGAACATTATTGGCATCCGCATCCTTTTGCGCAGCAGAATGTTCAATGTTCAATGTTGAATGTTCAATAGAATTAATGATAAACTGCGTCAGGTCGGAGGGTTTCGGCTGGCGCTTCTTCTTGGGCATAGCGGTGGTCCAGAGCGGAAGACCCATCTTATTCATCGTACGACAGACGGTGGTCATCAGCGTAGGCCCGAGGGTAACGTGGGCCGCATGCGCCACATCGAGAACAACACGCAGACCGCTCTTGATGCCAGCCATGTGGTTGGCGGCGAACTCGCCCACCTGATAGCCGAGTTTCGATTTATTCATATCCAACTGTCTGATGAGATGTGTCAACTCACCCGTATTGATCTTCATCGGACACGAGGTGGAGCACAGACCGTCCGTCGCACAGGTCTGGTCACCATAATACTTATATTGCTTGCGCAAGGTAGCGACGCGCTCAGGATTTGAGCCCGCAGCCTCCAACGCACGGATCTCCCGCTGCACGGCGATACGCATTCTCGAACTCAAAGTGAGTCCACATGACATACAGTTGACCTCGCAGAAGCCGCACTCGATACACTTGTTGGCACGCTTCACCTGTTCGATGGTCTCCTTAGCGGTGGAGAGCGAAGGATCCATCAGATAGTGTCCGCCATCGGGGACACTGTCGAAATCGAAGTCGAGTACAGGCAGTGGTTTCAGGCACTTGATGAAACAGTCAGGATCGTCATTGAAGATGACGCCCTGATTCAGCAGACCTTCAGGATCGAAGATCGCCTTCAGTTCCTTCATCGCCTCGTAGGCCTTCTCACCCCACTCGTATTTCACGAAGGGCGCCATATTACGACCTGTACCGTGTTCGGCCTTCAGCGAGCCGTCATAGCCCTCGACCACCAGCTTCGCCACATCGCGCATCATCTCAGCATAACGCACCACCTCGTGCTCGTCGGCAAAGCTCTGGTTCAGGATGAAGTGGTAGTTGCCCTCGAAGGCATGGCCATAGATACAGGCATCACTGTAACCATGATCGGCAATCATCTTCTGAAGTTTGACGGTAGCCTCAGGCAACGTCTCGATGGGGAAGGCCACATCCTCGATGAGACAAGAGGTGCCCACAGGACGCGTACCACCCACACTGGGGAAGATGCCAGAACGGATGGCCCAGTACTTGCCGTAGACCTTCGGATCCTCTGTGAACTCCGCAGGGATATACAGACGGAACTGTCCCAGACACGCCTTGATCTTCTCGATCTTCTCGAGGAGTTGCTCGTGGGTGATGCCCTTGGTCTCTGTGAGTATCGCCGTCAGGTTGTGATAGTCGCCTGGCTCCACACCTTCTATCTTGCCTGCATCCACATCTTTCTTATATTGCAGGAACACGGGATCGTCGACACTGTTAAGCGACATGTAGTCGAGCATCTCAGCCGACTTCACCATCAGGTTCTCGGCACTCATCTCCAGATCCTCGTCGCCAGCCTTCAGCTTCTTCATGGCCACCACAGCCTCACAACTCTCTTTCATCGTGAGGAAGTAGACCATCGCCGAAGCCTTGAACTTGTAGTCGTGGAGCGTCTTCATCGTCACCTCAGAGAGGAAGGCCAACGTACCCTCGCTGCCCACCATCGAATGGGCTATGATATCAAAGGGATCATCGTAGGCAACGAGCGGACGGAGGTTCAGACCCGTCACATTCTTGATGCTGTATTTCCTGGCGATGCGATCGGCCAATTCCTTGTCGGCTCGTACCTTATCGCGCAAGTCCTCAATCTTCTTGAGGAACTCAGGATGACTCTTGCGGAAAGCCTCACGACTCTTTTCGTCGCCTGTATCCAAGACTGTTCCATCCGTCAGGATAATTCTGGCCGAAATCATCATACGGTCGCTATTGGCATGGACACCACAGTTCATGCCTGAGGCATTGTTGATGACGATACCACCCACCATCGCCGAACCTATCGAGGCTGGATCAGGTGGGAACACACGACCATAGGGTTTCAGGATCTCATTCACGCGAGCCCCCACGATGCCAGGCTGGAGTTTTATGCTTTCGCCATCAGGGGAAAGCGTAAATTTTTCCCAATGCTTGCCCGCCACGATGAGCACGGAGTCCGTACAACTCTGACCAGAGAGCGACGTGCCTGCAGCACGGAAGGTAAAGGGCAGCTTATGTTTCTTACACAACTGTACGATCCTGGAGATCTCCTCCTCGCCATCGCTGCGGATGACGGCCTTTGGGATCTGACGATAGAAACTGGCATCCGTTCCCCATCCGAGGGTACGAAGCTCGTCGGTATAAATACGTTCTGACGGAAGGAATTGTCTGAGGTCAGCCAAGAATTGATTCATCATAGGGCTCTTTTAGTTTTAGTGAATGATTACGTATATTATTATGGCGCAAATATACGAAAAAAAATGAAGAACGAAGGGTGTGAAGTGGAGTATTTTTCCAGATTTTTGTTTTTTTTACTAAAATAAAGCGGATATCTCGCGAAAAGTTCGTATATTTGCGACAAATTCCAACATCGAATAAACTTATATAGTATTCACGCATAACTCAAAACCTATGTCAGCATTAGTATCTGCCATCCCCATTCTGTTGCTCATTGTCCTGATGATGGGCTTCAAGGTTTCAGGCTACAAGAGTGCGATGATCACACTCGTCGTCACTATCATCCTAGCCCTGTTCGCGGTACCCTCCATGGGCATCATCCCTGAGAAGTTTGCCGATGTTTCCATCTATGGCATCACACTGTGGTCCGTCGTAGAGGGATTCCTGAAGGCGTGTTTCCCCATCATCCTGATTATCATCTGCGCCATCTTCAGCTACAACATCCTCTGCGAGACGAAGGAGATCGAGACCATCAAGACGCAGTTCATCCAGATGACCTCTGACAAGGGGCTTTTGGTGTTGCTGCTGACGTGGGGTCTAGGCGGTGTGCTCGAAGGTATGGCCGGCTTTGGTACGGCTGTGGCTATTCCTGCCGCCATCCTCATCGGACTGGGCTTCAAGCCGATGTTCTCGGCCGTCATCTGTCTGGTGGCCAATACGGTGGCAGTAGGTTTCGGCGCCGTAGGTCTGCCTGCCACAACGCTCGCCAACCAGGTTGCCGCCAGTGGTGTGGCTACGCCTGAGGAGCTCTGCGAGGTAGCCACCTTTATCATATTGCAGCTCTCGCTGATGTTCTTCATCACGCCGTTCCTCATCCTGATGATGACGGATCGCACGAAGATTGTGAAGAACATCACCATCGCCCTCTTCGTGGGTACATGCTCTATCATCGTACAGTTCTGCTGCGCCCACTTCATTGGTCCTGAGACACCCGCCATCCTGGGATCGGTAGCCGCCATCATCGCGATGCTCATCTACAACAAGCTCTTCATCAAGGACGAGAATCCTGCCGACGAGGTTATTGTCGAGAAGAAGAAATTCGGTCTGGCAAAGACCCTCAAGGCCTGGAGCGTCTATGGCCTCATCATTTTCTTCATCCTGATTTCAAGCAAAATCGTTCCCCCTATCAACGAACTGCTGAACCAGACCTTAGTGACGAAGTTCGATCTGCCCGTCATTGGCAACACCTTTAAGTTTGGTTGGCTATCGAATGCGGGTCTGATGATCTTCCTGGGTGCTGTCATCGGCGGTATGATACAGGGACTGAGTCTGGGCAAGCTGATGACGCTGTTGGCCAAGACCACCCTCAATCTCCAGAAGACGGTGGTGACCATCTGCTGCCTCGTGGCAATGGCCATGCTGATGAACAATACTGGTATGACCAACGATATCGCCAAGGGACTTGTACTGCTCACTGGTGCAGCATTCCCGTTCTTCGCACCACTCATCGGCTCTATCGGCACCTTCGTCACAGGTAGTGCCACGAATGCCAATATCCTCTTTGGTAAGTTGCAGGCCACTGCCGCCAGCGACCTCGGACTGGTGAATCAGGGCACATTCTTTGGTGTCACAGGTAACGAGACCAATTGGCTCGCCGCTGCCAACTGCGCAGGTTCCGAGGGCGGTAAACTGCTCTCACCACAGTCGATAGCCATCGCTACCGCTGCCTGCGATATGGAAGGTCAGGATGGTGACATCATGAGAAAGACCATGCCGTTCGCCATCTTCTGGATTCTGATGAACGGCCTGATGGTCTTCCTGGGACTGCATGTCATCTAACGGCTATCGTTGGTCGAAGACGAAGCCCTCTTCATCATCGATGAGTTGGAGGTAACGACCAACGATACGTACACGATAACGGCCCTCACCGAACATTCCACCACGGAAGCGGATGAGGGCATTTTTTGCGCTATAATGAAGGACGGAGATGGAACCTGCATCCTGATGGTCGAAGGACATCCTGCCACCACGGACACGGATCTCCATACCCCCTCTGTGTACGAACGTCTTGCCTGCCAGACGGCTCAGCACATCGTCTGCACTCTGGAAGGTATTGGAAGGTGTTGGTGCAGGCTCTGGCTCGGCCTCAGCCTCTTCCTCAACAATGTCAATGGTGTCGCCATATTCCTCGTCATACATGGAAGTGGAATCCACCTGGGCAGAGTCGGACAATTCAACGACAGGCATACGGTTACATTTGTGCCTGCATGACGACATGGTGCCGAGGGCAATCACCAACAGCACAAAAGCAATTAGACTGGTCAGTTTCTTCATAACGTTATCTGTTTTTAGTATTTTACTGATTGCATGTTTCTTTTTCTGCCAGGAAACGAAGTTCGGCTTCGAGCATTTCCAGCTTCGGCATAGAGAAACCTGCCTCTCGGGCTATCTGTATAGGACGCGTATAGAGGTAATAGATCTCCATAGGACGATGGAAATCGAAGTCAAGTTTCATAGATGGGCTGTAGGGTGTCATCTCGTCCGTCATCTGTATCATCTTGTCGGCAAAAGCCTCATCAAGGCCTGTCACACCTAAATGGTGAGCAGCCTCGATGACCTCCATCATCAGGTCGCGGATAAGCTGACGCGTAGCAGGCTGTTTCAGCAAGAGGTCAGTACGCGTATTCAACGCTACCGTCATACCGTTGAAGGGCATATTCCAAACGGCTTTCTTCCAACGGGCTTCCTCGTAGGGCACAGAGCCCGCCTGAATACCCGCATTTGTAAAGTCATTCAGGATGGCACTGAAGAGGCGTTCATCCTTGCAGGAATAGTTGCCGAGGTTGATACTGCCATAACACTGATGATTGACACGTCCTGGCTCAGTCTTCGCAGAACAGATGAAGGCGAGACCAGCAATCAGCTGGACGTCAGGGAACATCTGCTGCACATCGGCCTCCACACCAATACCATTCTGAATGAGCACTACGACGGTATGTTCATGAAGCAACGGCGGCAGTAGTTCTGACAACAAATGATTGTTGGTTGTTTTCAATCCGACAATCACCACATCGCACTTCGGCATATCCTTTGGATACTGATACACATTAACCTGTTTCAGATGGAACGAACCGTCACAGGAATCCACCTGCATGCCACGCTCCTTGACAAATTCATAATCACTATGCGACAGAAAATGTACCTCCTGTCCGCTATATGCTAACTTGCAGCCATAAAAGCCACCAATGGCACCTACTCCGATGATTCCGTACCTCATTTTCGCTGTTTTTATCATTTTACGGGGCAAAATTAGCGATTTTTTACCGAAAATGACAAACTTTTCAAAATAAAAGTGTATCTTTGCAAAGTTTATACAACTTTTATGCTGTGGAACAAGAGAAATTAGGACTATTAAGTCAAATACAATATCCAGAAGATCTCAGAAAACTGAAGGTGGACCAACTGCCTCAGCTCTGTCAGGAATTGCGTCAGGACATTGTCCAGGAAGTGGCCGTAAACCCTGGTCATCTGGCATCTAGTCTTGGTGTGGTGGAAATCACCGTAGCACTCCATTACGTCTTCAACACCCCCGAGGACCGTATCGTATGGGATGTAGGTCATCAGGCCTATGGTCACAAGATCCTGACGGGACGCCGCGAAAAATTCTGTACCAACCGCAAACTGGGAGGTCTGAAGCCCTTCCCTTCGCCAACGGAAAGTGAATATGACACTTTTGCCTGTGGTCATGCGTCGAACTCTATCTCTGCTGCGCTAGGTATGGCCGTTGCCGCGAAGTTGGAAGGTAATGACAGCCGACACGTCGTAGCCGTCATCGGCGATGGAGCGATGAGTGGTGGACTGGCATTCGAGGGACTCAACAACGTCTCATCGTCACCCAACGACCTGCTGATCATCCTCAACGACAACAACATGTCTATCGACCGTTCTGTAGGTGGTATGAAACAGTATCTGCTGAACCTGAGTACCAACGAGACCTATAACGCCATCAAGTTCAAGGCCTCGCGATGGATGCATCGTAAGGGTATGCTCGAAGACGACCGCAGGAAAGGACTCATCCGTCTGTCGAATGCCCTGAAGAGCGCCATCTCACACCAGCAGAACGTGTTCGAAGGTATGAATATCCGCTATTTCGGTCCCTTCGACGGACATAATGTGAAAGAGCTGGTACGCATCCTCCGACAGATGAAGGATATGAAAGGTCCCAAGCTGTTGCATCTGCACACGCAAAAGGGACATGGCTACGCCCCAGCAGAAAAAGACGTAACCACGTGGCACGCCCCAGGCAAGTTCGATCCTGAGACGGGTGAACGCATCGTTGACAAAGACCCCAACAAGCCGCAGAAATACCAGGATGTCTTCGGACATACCCTGCTGGAGCTCGCCAAGCAGAACCCCAAGATTGTGGGCGTGACACCCGCTATGCCCAGTGGCTGTTCGATGAACATCATGATGAAGGAACTGCCAGAGCGCACATTCGACGTGGGTATTGCCGAGGGACATGCCGTCACTTTCTCAGGTGGTATGGCGAAAGACGGACTTATACCCTTCTGTAATATCTATAGCGCCTTTGCCCAACGTGCCTTCGACAATATTATCCACGATGTGGCCCTCCTGAACCTGCACGTGGTATTCTGCTTCGACAGAGCAGGACTCGTAGGTGAAGACGGAGCAACGCATCACGGTGCTTTCGACCTTGCTGCGCTACGCCCGATACCCAACCTCACGATCTCATCTCCGATGGACGAGCATGAGTTGCGCAGACTAATGTATACAGCCCAATTGCCAGACAAGGGTCCTTTCGTAATACGTTATCCACGAGGTGGAGGTGTATTGAAAGACTGGCGCTGTCCGCTGGAGGAAATCAAGGTCGGCACAGGCCGTAAGTTGAAAGACGGCAAGGATGTCGCCGTGCTGAGTATCGGACCTATCGGCAACGATGTGGCTAAAGCGATAGAAGGTCTGAACGTGGCCCACTACGATATGCGTTTCCTGAAACCCATCGACGAAGACATCCTTCGTGAGGTGGGTGAACACTTCAAGCGAATCGTCACTGTGGAAAACGGTGTGAAGACAGGAGGTCTCGGCTCTGCCGTTATGGAGTGGATGAACGAGCACGGCTATCAGCGCGAGATCGTCCGTCTGGGAATGCCTGACACTGCATTTGTGGAACACGGTACTGTGCCAGAACTCCAGAAAATCGTAGGTCTTGATTGCGAAAGCATCATAAAAGCTGTTACCATATGAAAATAGTGATTGTAGGTGCAGGTGCCGTAGGAACTCATCTGTCGAAACTGTTGTCGCGAGAGCACAAAGACTGTGTACTCATTGATGACAATGAGGAAAGACTGAGCACACTCAGCGATTATGACGTAATGACCTATAATGCCTCGCCAACAAGCATCAAGGCCCTGAAAGAAGCCGATGTGCAACATGCCGACCTATTCGTTGGCGTCACCCCTGAAGAGACGACCAATATCACGGCCTGTATCATCGCCCATAATCTTGGTGCCAAGAAAACCGTAGCTCGGATAGACAACTACGAATACCTGAGTCAACAGAACAGGGAACTCTTCAAGCAGGCGGGCGTCGACTCACTCATCTACCCAGAGGTGCTGGCTGCTATTGACATCAATAACGGTCTGAAGCTGTCGTGGGTACGACAACGCTGGGATGTGCATGATGGAGCACTCACCCTGCTGGGCATCAAACTGCGTGAGACAGCAGAGATCCTGAATCAGCCCCTGCGAGAACTTAGCGGTCCTGACGACCCTTATCATATTGTGGCCATCAAACGTGGCGAAGACACCATCATTCCCGGTGGTCTTGACGAACTGCGTGTTGGTGACCTGGCCTATTTCATGACCACACAGGAGTATATCCCCTACATCCGTAAGATTGTTGGCAAGGAACACTATGCCGACGTGAAGAACGTGATTGTGATGGGAGGCGACAAGACTGCCGTCCGTGCAGCCCTCACCGCTCCAGACTATATGAACATCAAGATTATCGAGAAGAGTGCCGAGCGTTGCGAAAGGCTTAATGAGCTGTTGGGCGATGCAGACACCATGGTGATTCATGGCGACGGCAGAGACCTAGGCCTCTTGGAAGAAGAGGGTATCCGCAACACACAGGCCTTCGTCGCACTCACAGGCAATGCAGAAACCAATATCCTGGCCTGTCTCACGGCCAAGCGTCTGGGCGTGCGTAAGACTGTGGCTATGGTGGAGAATCTCGACTATGTGAAGATGGCAGAGGAATTGGACATCGGCACCATCATCAACAAGATGACCATCGCCGCCAGCCATATCTTCCAGATGCTGTTGGAAGCCGATGTCGATAATCTGCGCTCGCTGATGCTCGTCGATTCTGAAGTGGCAGAGTTTACTGCTTCTGAAGGCTCGCGCGTCACCAAGAAACTCGTTAAGGAACTGGGACTGCCCACTGGTGCTACCATTGGCGGACTGGTACGTAACGGTGTAGGCATGCTCGTCAACGGTAACTCGCAGATAGAGGCTGGCGACTCCGTGATGGTATTCTGTCATGAGACCAAACTCAATACGATAGAGAAGTTCTTTAAAAAGAATACGCTTTGGTAAACTTCCGTATCATATCGAAAATCATCGGCTCGCTACTGTTCATCGAGGCCTTCTTCATGGCTTGGTGTGTGGGTATTGCCTTCTCCTACGAAGAAGACGACACCCTCGCCTTCCTACTCTCGATGCTCATCACTTTCGGCAGCGCCTTCTCTTTCCTGATGATAGGACGGAAATCTGAAAATACGTTGAACCGTCACGATGCCTACGTGGTGGTGACGGCTGTATGGGTGATCTTCTCCTTCTTTGGGATGCTGCCGTTCCTCATACACGGCTGTATTCCCAACGTCACCGATGCCTTCTTCGAGACCATCTCAGGATTCACCACCACTGGGGCCAGCATCCTCGATGATGTGGAAGTGCTGCCACACGGCATACTCTTCTGGCGCTCGCTGACACAATGGATCGGTGGTCTTGGAATCGTATTCTTCACCATCGCCATCTTACCTTCCCTGGTAGGCGGAAGCGTCAAGGTGTTCGCCGCAGAGGCCACTGGACCCATCAAGGCCAAGATGCACCCCAGACTGTCGACCACTGCCAAGTGGATCTGGAGTATCTACCTCCTGTTGACCATCTGCTGCGGACTGGCATTCTGGGCTGTAGGCATGGAATGGTTCGACGCTCTGAACTACTCTATGACCACTACTGCCACAGGTGGCTTCTCCATCCACAATGACTCACTGGCCTTCTTCCAGGATGCGAAGGTGGACTATATTGCTATCCTCTTCCAGTTCCTCTCAGGTATCAATTTCACCCTGCTCTATATGAGCATCTTCAAAGGACGTCTTGGGTTACTGTTTAAGAACTCAGAATTCAAACTTTATATCTGCCTCGTGGCGATGGCTACTGCCAGCATCACGCTGATACTGATGAGCGAGGTGGGCTACGGTCTGGATCATGCTTTCCGCAGTGGACTGTTCCAGGTGGTATCCTTCATGACGACGACAGGTATCTTCAACGATGATGTGGCACGCTGGCCACATATCACATGGATTATCCTTGGTAGCGTGATGTTCATTGGTGCCTGTGCTGGTAGCACCAGCGGTGGATTTAAGTGTATCCGTGCGGTGATGACGCTGAAGACACTTCGCAACAACTTCCGACAGAGTCTGCATCCTAATGCCGTGCTGCCTGTAAAGATCAACGGACAGAGTGTGCCACAGTCAAGAATCGTATCACTCTTCGCCTTCTTCACGCTTTTCATGTTCATGATCCTCGTGACGGCAGCTATCATGATTGTTTCTGGCATCGACACCATCAACAGTATCGTCATCGCACTGAGCTGCGTCAGCAATATCGGCCCCTCACTCAACAATGATATCGGAGCCTGCATCACATGGTCTGGAATGCCTGAATACATCAAATGGACCCTCTCGCTACTGATGTTGATGGGACGTTTGGAAATCCTGACTGTGCTTGTGCTCTTCACACGCAGCTTCTGGAAAGAAAATTAAGAATAAAAATACCAAAACAATGTATATATTTGAACCACAATTAAAACAGACACTTTGGGGAGGAGACCGAATCATCCCCTTCAAGCACTTAGACACCCAGATGGAGGCTGTCGGCGAGAGTTGGGAAATCTCTGGCGTCAAAGGCAACGAGACCATTGTGGCCAACGGCAAAGATAAGGGAAAGAGCCTTAACGAACTAGTACGCGAACAGAAAGGGCGTCTCGTAGGCGAAGAAAACTATCAGCGCTTCGGCGATGAGTTTCCGCTGCTTATCAAGTTCATTGATGCACGTCAGGACCTTTCCATCCAGGTACATCCTGACGATGAAATCGCTCAACGACACGGCAAGTCCCATGGTAAGACAGAGATGTGGTATACCCTTCCCTCTGCCCCTGGAGCAATGCTATACAACGGACTGAAGCAGCAGATTACACCCGAGCAGTACAAGCAGATGGTGGAAAACGACACCATCACTGAGGCCTTGGCACGCTATGAGGTAAGTGAGGGCGATGTGTTCTTCATCCCTGCAGGACGTATCCACGCTATCGGAGCAGGCTGTTTCGTAGCAGAGATCCAGCAGACATCTGATGTCACTTACCGTATCTACGATTACAAACGCAAGGACAAGAACGGGAACTACCGTGAGTTACACACGAAAGAGGCTGCCGAGAGCATCGATTTCAGAATTTACAATAACCAGCACATCACCTACGAACTGTCAAAGAATGAGGGCGTTCAGGTCGTCAGCTGTCCCCACTTCACGACAGCCGTTTATGATCTGACGGAACCCATGACGCTCGACTATTCGGAATTGGATTCGTTTGTCATCCTCATTGCCGTCAAAGGACAAGGAAAACTCATCTGCGAAGATGAGGAGATCACGTTCCAGATGGGGGATACGGTCTTGCTGCCTGCTACGACTCAGGAAGTTAAGGTTGAAGGCAACGTCAAGTTCCTCGAGACTTACGTCTGAAGATAGTGACGCACGTCTTCCTGTAACCTGCGGAAAGGTTCCGACATCATATAACCCGTGTTCTTCTTCAACATGACCTTGATGTCCTGCAACGAATTCTCGTAGCAGGTCATCTCGTTACGCTTCTGGGTTCTATGTGCAACAGCGTGATAGATTTCATTCTGGCGTTCCTGACGGAGGAGATTACAGACTTTCGACATGATAGGCGACACCACCGTGTCAAACAGGTGATGGCCCTGTATATATAAATAGGTGGTCTGTGCCGTTACGCCCAATGCCTTGATATCATCTTTGGTCTTCAGGTATTCTTCCTTGGCATCAGGGAATATGCGCTGCAGTTCATTCACCTTGGTATATACCTTACGTTTCAATTTCGTGATCGACGGCAGGGGATTCTGTACATTAAAGCCGCCAGGATCAGCAATACGGTTAAGGTCAGAGATCGTGAACTTCGAGTAATTGCCGTTACGATAAAGCATGATCGACCACACGAACAGTGGGAATATCGCTTCAGAGAATTGTCTGAAATACTCGCTGAAGTCGAAGATACGATGATCGTTCAGCGTCACGGATACACAGACATTATGCAACGAGGGTGCATAACACTGATAGTTCTCTATCGCATAGACATAGGTATGAAAGACATAGGGACTCTCAAGTATGCGTTGGGAGGTATGTGTAGCACCCTGCATCAGATAATCGTAGTCTGCATCTACACAGGCAATCATATCCTTACCCAACGGCTCACCTTCAAGGAAGTTCATCAGAACGGATTTCTTACCACGCGTCAGGTTGATCTTCGAGGGTAACATCACCTCAAAATAGCGCTTGTCATCCTCAAACTCACTGAGCACAGTACGCCAGAAGTAGATATCGTCATAACTCTCGACATAAGCCACAATCCTATGTCGCGCTTTCTTCGAAGTCAGAGCATTCGCCGCCTCGAAATAGCTGCTGTTGATATTATCCTTGAGTCTCTTGGGCATTCCCAGACAGGCTAGATGACCTGGATAGTCTAAACTGTAATATCAGTAACCTCAGTGACAGCGTCCATCCATCCGTTCATCACAACAGCAGGAGAATGGGTGGTCAGGATGATCTGTACATGGGGATTCAGTTCCACACAGAGGTCTATGAGCCGTTTCTGCCACTCGATGTGCAGACTGACCTCTGGCTCATCCATAAAGAGCACATAGGGCTGATTATCTTCCACCAGCACCGTCAACAGAATAGCCAACATCTGCTTTTCACCACTTGACAGCTGATAGGGAACCAGGATCTCTCCTATCTGAGTAAAACGGATTTCATTCTCTGTACGCACAATCTTTTTGCCCGTATCCGTAAACAGGTCATCGACCATATCCTGGAAGCGGCATTTCTTTTCCGACAGTTTCTGTGCCGCATCAGCATGTCCTGCCTGCAACTCTGCAATGATCTTGTTACCGATGTTCACCTGATAATCAAGATACTTCCGCTGCAAGTGATAGAGTTGGAAGTCAAGGGCTGAGCGTATACGTGTATCCACCAGATTCAGGGTCTCATTATCAAGAATGGGAGAATCCAACGAGCGGATAATGTCGAAGCGGATATGGGTAGCATCAGCAGGCTCTACGTCGATATGTACACCTTTCAACAGATGATTGATGATGTCACCGTTGGTATTCACGCTTTTGACCACCTTATTTAATATCGTGGACTTACCCACACCGTTGATACCGCTCAGGATATTCACCTGACGGTTCAACTCCCACACGATATGCTTCTTCCCGCTCCAAAGCGAGTCGATCTCTATCCGTTTGATGTAATCTGCGTACTTCTGCATAGGCTCAAAAAAATAAGGATTTATTTCTGTCGTGACCTAAAGGCCGGCCGTGTCTCACCAGGATGCCAGAAGTCTACGAGGGCGATATCGAAGATCATGTTGCTGTAGGCAGGATAACCCGTATCAGAACCTGCGCCATACATCAGGTCGTAAGGGATATAGACCAGCCAGCGATCACCGATATGCATATTCTGCAAAGCCGTAGAAAAGCCGTCTTTCCATGAAACACCGTCTGAGATACCTATCGTACGCCAGTCGAAACTGCCCAGATAGGTATAAGTGAACATAAAACCTTCAGGATAGTTCTTCGAAGGAATCAGCCTGCCTTGAAAAGCCACACGTGCAGTGTCTGTGAACAGGGGCGATTCCGTACCACTACCCTCCTCCAGCACCTTCACATAGATATAGTCGCTGTTCTTTCCTGCCACTGAGGCATCCTTTGAGTAGCACTTGATCTTTTTCAGTGAGCCGTCAGCAGCCCACTGTGCCAGAGCAGCATCGTTGCGCTCCTGCCAATCATGCCACTCACTCTCCACCTCACTCTCAGAACTGCACGAGAATAAAAAACAACTAAGACAACTGAGACAACCTAATACAATAAGTTGTCTAAGTTGTTTCAGTTGTCTTAAATAAAACATACCCATTGTCTTTTCCTTTACTGTAGTTTCTTCAACAGGCTTGCGATGCTCACCTTATCCTCGATGATGCCATTGAGTTCGCTGATGGCCACACGCTCCTGCTCCATCGTATCACGGAAACGCAGGGTGACGCAGCCGTCGTTCAGCGTATCGTGATCGACGGTGACACAGTATGGGGTACCAATAGCGTCCTGACGACGATAGCGCTTGCCGATAGAGTCCTTCTCGTCATACTGACAATTGAAGTGGAACTTCAGCTGGTCGATGATCTCACGGGCCTTCTCAGGCAGACCGTCCTTCTTCACCAACGGCATCACAGCACACTTGATAGGAGCCAAGGCTGCGGGCAACTTCAGAACCACACGGGTCTCACCATTCTCCAGTTTCTCCTCCTCGAAGGCGTGGCACATGATGCTCAGGAACATACGGTCGACACCGATAGAGGTCTCGATGACATACGGAGTGTAGCTCTCGTTGGTCTGAGGATCGAAGTACTTGATGCTCTTGCCAGAGTATTTCTCATGCTGCGAGAGGTCGAAGTTGGTACGCGAGTGGATACCCTCCACCTCCTTGAAGCCAAACGGCATCTTGAACTCGATATCAGTAGCAGCGTTGGCATAGTGGGCCAGCTTGTCGTGATCGTGGAAGCGGTAGTTCTCAGCGCCGAAGCCCAGAGCCTGGTGCCACTTCATACGGGTCTCCTTCCACTTCGGGAACCACTCCAACTCAGTACCTGGCTGTACGAAGAACTGCATCTCCATCTGCTCGAACTCCCTCATACGGAAGATGAACTGACGAGCCACAATCTCGTTACGGAAAGCCTTACCGATCTGGGCGATACCGAAAGGAATCTTCATACGACCAGTCTTCTGGACGTTCAGGTAGTTCACAAAGATACCCTGAGCGGTCTCAGGACGCAGGTAGATCTTCATCGAAGCATCAGCGCTGGCACCCATCTCCGTAGAGAACATCAGGTTGAACTGACGCACATCCGTCCAGTTGCGGGTTCCGCTGATGGGGCAGAC
>Ga0247610_10002627_pt1 | contig 20470 bp, 25 predicted proteins | sample 174DNAGHGhighgp2_FD_193483 | JGI IMG/M metagenome (GOLD analysis project Ga0247610, IMG submission 193483) | Sheep rumen microbial communities from Palmerston North, Manawatu-Wanganui, New Zealand - 1742 DNA GHGhigh gp2 | ecosystem: Host-associated > Mammals > Digestive system > Stomach > Rumen...
CAACATAATAATTGTCTGCATCTTCATTCAAAGCTCTTTTTACTTCACGGGCTACATTTCGCATTATCTTTTCATATAATGCTTTGTTATTATTTCTTCTCATAATATTTTATACAAGTTCTATTTCGTTTGTCATGTCTAATGCATCATTTACAAGTATATCTATATCATCCTCATCACCATATTTTATTACATCTTGTAAATCAGGATTATTAGATATATACTCATCAAATTTAATAACAAAATTTTCTACATCTTTTGAGTGCTAAAACAAATATTTTATAAATATTTCAAGCTATTCTCTGTCATAGATCGAAGATGCCATTAAATTTTGATCTAAAAAATCAGCAAAATTTGAAACTGTATCATATTCAACATCTACTGATGACTCATTTAATGAACGTTTCACTTCTTTGGAAACATTACGCATTATCTTTTCATATAATGCTTTGTTATTATTTCTTTTTATATTATTTTATTTTTTATTTTTTATGCAATAGGATTATTTTTACAGTATTTATATACATCAATCTAATAGTTTGATGCAATATCTAAACCATCTCTAAACGGCGCGTTTTCTTTAGCTTTATCTCTAATTGTCTTTAATAATTTTGTAGGTCTGTATTTAAAGATTATCTTATCTTTACCTTCTGCATGCGTATCATAACATCTATAGCGAATAACCATAGTTCCTTGACCTAAACTATCGCAACCTTCAATCAAACCTGTTGCATCTATTAATTTAGGACAATTAAAAGTTAAGTTTTCTACACTATATAAGTTATACATTCTTGCGCACATACCTCTTACAGATTTTAACCTTGGACAATTAAGTGTAATTTCTTCAAAATATTTACAGTATTCCAAACCATAAAACAAAAATCTACAGCTTTTTAACTTTGTTAACTATGGTACCCATTCTTTAAAAATATTAGTATATCCGACACCAAAATAATTAACATCACACATAAACGCCGCATCTAAATATTCCACGTTTCTTACATTCCAATTCCAAATATCAACCGCTCCTCTTTTTAAAGATTCATTTCCAGCGAACAAGAAACTCATATTCTTGACTCTTGATGTATCAAACTTTTCTAAGCCATAAATCATATTAAAATGAACGCCGTGACCTGGACCGACACCTGAAAACATACCTTCCATATTTTCAACCTTTGACGTGTTCCACGTGCTTAAATCTATATTATGCGGAAATCCGTAATAATCTTCATTCGGGCATCTACGTCTCCACTCCTACATAGCAAGAGCGAATAACCATGACATATCCTTTATGTATTTTGTATCTATATCACTGAAGTCAGGACATGCACTATCACTACCGTTACCATAACGTGCAGCATGGTACCATTTAGAACAACGCTCAACAATAAGGTTTATAAGTTCTTCTTTTGTTCTTGGTTTATATATTTTTGGTTTAGCCGCTTCATTTAAAGTTTTTTTAACTTCTTTAGATACATTACGCATTATTTTTTCGTATAATGCTTTATTATCTATTTTCATATATTATATTTTTATTTTATTTATTATGAGCATTTTTATGGCATCTGTTACACACAGCCATTAAATTGTGCCAATCATAAGCAAGTTTTTCGATCTCTTTATGAGATTTTCCTAAACTAAATCGTTTTTTATGATGAACTTGCGTTGCTTCTGCTCCACAGCATTCACATAACGGAAAAGACTATAAATATTCTTTTCTCAAGGTTTTCCAATGTTTCGAATTATAGATATGTCTAAGAAACCTAGACTTATCTTTCTACCCTTTTGTTCGAAACGCTTTTGGATTTAAATCTTCTTTGTTGTTATAACACTTATGTTTTTTACCCATATAAATTATTATTTTTAAAAGTTATAATCATCAAAATCTTTTTCAAATCTTGAGAACTAAAACGTTTGCAATAATTCATCGTTTTTATATTTCTAAATTATATCCTAAGCTCGTTTTTCCCAATCAGGTATATTATCCATTTTCAAACATTGCAAAAACATACCTTCAAATGGATTTGTTGTATCGATATATCCATAATCATTTTTCTTGTCAGGATTAAACATATCGATAACAGGTTTTATACTTTTGTATCTACAACGGATCATTAATTCAGCTAAAACCTTATTTATATATTTATCCCATTTAGACGTATCGAAATTTAAACTCAAGCAATCATTAAACATATTGTTAAACTACATACCGTTCTTAATATCCCAATTGCTCAAATCAGAATTAAATTCAGTACATTGAAAAAACATATTATTAAAAGTTTTCCCATTCGATACATTCCAATTACTTAAATCACATTTGAAATGTTTACAAGCGTAAAACATATTATTGAAATTTTCTCCTTGACTTACATCCCAATCAGATATATCTACACCAGACATATCCTCATGCATAAATAAGTATGAAAAATCTGTTATTTCAGACACATTTATACAATTTAAATTTTTTGCTTTTGTATTTTTATTTAATATTTCTTCAATGCATTTTTCCAAATCATCTTTAGTTTTAGGATAATATCTATATAACATATTATCTATTAACGTCTAATCAACCATATTATCATGATCATTATAATCTGGATCTATAATATCAAAACCTAAAGATGATTCAACTAAATACTTAATATTAGTATTCATTTTTAATAACAAATGTTTTTATATTTATTAAAAATTAAAGGGATGATAAAAAATCATCCCTTTAATAAAAATATCATAATAATATTAGCTATTTAAACGTCTGTTACGAATTCTGTTCCTTGTTCTTTCATCATAAAAATATGCTTCATTAACACGATAATTTCCATTAAATAATGGTTTCATATTCTCATTACAGCATTTACGAACTAACGCAACAATCTGGTCTTCACTATAATTCGCTGATAAGCCTTTAACAGCTTTTTGAATTGCATAAACAAGAGCCCTATCCTTTTTATCAATCACATATTCTTTTGATTTTTCAACGCCTTTTTCAACTGAAGCCTTAACTTTCTAAGCGCCAGCAGATGCAAGATCTTTAAGTGATGAGAACCAATCTTCAATAGCTTTTACTGTATTATTATACGCTTGACGGGTTTTCTTCTCCATTTTATTCCATTGTTCAACAACAGATGCTCGAATATCACCGACTGTTTCATTAATCCAATTAAGAATAGCTTTACTTTTTGATTGGAGCCAAGTTTTTGCGATAAGTACGCCAGCTTCAGCTCCCTTCTTAGCATCTTCTAAAATTTTCTTAATAAGCGCACCAAATGCCTAAGCAGCACCGTTAACTTTATTAGCCATTGCAGCAAAACATGCAGATAATGTACCCATCCATAAAGTCAACTTTTCTTTTGAATTGTTTACAAACTGTTGTGTTTTATTGCTTAATACTTGATAAAATTTTGTACATCCGTTTACTAAAGCTTTATAAAGTTTTTGTAATAATTCTTTTGCTGAATCAATACCGGAATTTATAAGGCGGATAAGACCAAAGAAACTAGCTAATACAACGTTAGCAACTTCTTTAATACTCCAATTTGCCGCTTTAATAGTTCCAGATAATAACATGATAATACCTTTAACGATCATTTTAGGAGCTTTCTTTATAATTTCTCCGAATTTTTCAAAAAAACCGCTTAGAGCTTTATCGATATTATTATTTGCCTGAGCAACAAAATATTTCATCCATTGTATACATGCTTCTGCATTTTCTTCATCAGAATTTTGTAAAGAAATAGTAGCTTCTGGTTTACTAGCACTCTTACCAAAACCAAATAATTCATTTAAAACATCTTCTTCGATTTCATCGTCTTCTTTTTTATCATTATTCTCTTGAAGAAGAGATAATGCTTCATTTATTTTTCTATAAGTAGAAGCGCTTAAAGGTTGATTATTAAGACGAGTACGATTATAATCGTTTATTGTATAACGTTTCATTATATAAAATATTTTTTATTTTATTTATCTATATTTTTATTCGCATATTTTATATTGATAAATAAAAAAATCAAGTAATATAAATATGTCAAACAAATATAATAACTTATTTGAAGGCATTAATTTAAGCGAATATACGCCTAATCAAATAATGCAAAGTAAAAAAGTCTACGATTATATAGTTGAGTCATTTGAAGCTGCTCAAGAACAAAATAAACCGTTAAGTGATACTATGGACGAAGGTTTATTTGGTGCTTTAGTAGGCGGTGCTATCGGTGCAACTGTAGGACAAAGCATTATGAAAGCTGTTTGTAAATGTTTAGGAATTGATGAAAAAGGAACATTAGGCAATTTATTGACCAGTAAGTTAGTCTTAAGCGCAATGGGCGCACAATTAGGATATAAATGGTAATATTTATTTATGGGATATATAAGAATAACGCAACCAAGCATAACAACATATATAGATCCAGAAGGTGTTGAAGAGTCTCAACAATTAAATATTTCAATTGGTTCTGGAACTTCAGAAAGACGTGTACCTTTATGCGTCGGTAATATGGAAACTAGAAATAAGACCACAAATAACAACTACGATAAAGGTAGTACTGATTTAGTGTATAATGCGGAAGGTAACTGGGTTAACATCTGGAAAGATGAACCTGATTAGACTGCTGCACATATACTGTATACATGCGAACCGAATGAAGGCGATGACACCAGAGAAACTATACTTACAATTCAAGGAAATACAGATAATACAATTATTATAAAACAAAATCCTATTATACGGTTAATGTATATGATTAAGGAAACTTCAGAAAAATATGGTGAATGGTTCCAAGTAATGAAAATCAATACAAATAAAGCGTCTAATAGTACACTATAGAGAACTTAGGATATTAGCATTTTTAATGGAAAATACGCTGGAGGATATAACGAAATTACAGTGGAAATACAACCGTATAAACAGAAAGAGATCCATTTCGGTTTTTCACAAGAATAGTCACTAGACAAGTTAATAAAAGAAAAATATGAAATGACTGTTACGGGAACAATTAACAATTTAGATAGTGCAACTGCTTATAATATAGAAGACTTAATAATAGATGCAGACTATCAAAATACCGGTTATTTTACGTTTAAAACTCCAAAAGGTCCTAATTTTAATATGGGTTTAGGAGGTACTGTTATTACGGATGTTCCTACAATTAACGATATGTGTGATATATCAGCTTTATATAAGTTTACTCCTATTTCCGGCAATTATCCTGTTATTAACATTTATATAACGAATTTATTAGCCGTAAAATATATTACTAAATTTGATTTAAGAATTACATGCGATAGCGCATATGCGTCTGGAGGCACTATATTTATTAAAGGTGCTAATATAAATGTTGGAGCTGATGCAGTAGATGCAAATTTTATAACGTGGCCAAAAACACAAGGCACATCGATAACATTTTAGAATGTCACTCCACAAAACCCGCCAAATATTACATTTGACTTAGATTATGTATTAAATGCTGGAAATGTTATGGTTAATTCAGACAACATAGGTCAACCTAATGAAGCGAAAGCACTTACATATAAAGTATCCATTCTTAACATTACGTTTGATGATGGAACTACTGCTCCATCAGAACAAGTTTTGACTTTACATAAATCTAGAGCAGATTCCAGCATTTTATACTTTACACAAACACCAGGAGAAGATACATTATCAATGTATATAGACACGAATATTAACCGTATTAAAGTTATAACAACATACAGGACTAGAGATAAAGTTTATACTCTTTAGGTAGGTGCAAGTGAACAAGGTATCACTGTAAAAGCACCAATCGGATATAGATGGGCAAACGGTTTTACAATGTTAAACCGTATGTTAACTATTTAGATGATTGATAGGTATAACGGAAGCCCTATTTAATACATATTTTTTAATTCCACTATTATAACATTTAACAAATCCATTCTATTCTGTATACTTCTCTGGATCATCGTTTTTATGGTGATCCAGAATTTTTTTATGTTTCATATCATACCAATAAAAATCTACTTCTTCTTTTTCGAGTGTAAATCCTAGTTTTTCGTATATATTTCCGTTACATATATCATTCTATGAATAACATATCACTTTATCCCAGTCATATTGCTTTTTAAAATATGATAATAACTTACTTATACCACCTATAACTGTATATCCTTTTCTTGTACAGAATCTTGTTAACTCATAAGTTTTATCATCCTGTTTATTTAAAGTCATAACTGAAAAAAGACAGTTATCGTAATACAAACCTAAATTTAGTTTAGAGGAAACAGAACCTTGCAGATGAAACTTATCTAAAAAGTCCATACAGTCGCTCTGGTTGATTTCTTTTACTTCACATTGCCTTGCATATATCTTTTTATTTTTAAAGCAACATGAAGCGATTATATCAATTATTTTCGATTTATAATCTAATATATCATTCTCCCATAACGTTAAAAGATGAATACCTTTCTCTTCACATTCTTTAAACTTATTATAATGATATTCTTTATCCTTATTTTTTTCATTATGCCACCAAGGACCATTGCATTCAATAGCTAATCCATAATCAGGTATAAAGAAATCTAATTCTTTAGGATATATGATAACTTTAAAATTTTTATAATATTCAACTTTATACTCCTTTAATATGTGCTCTACGACATTTTCTATTGAAGTTCCTTTATATTTTTTCTTTTTCTTTTCTTTTGATTTAATGAAACATTCATAAGAACAATAATCATTATATCGATTATGTATGTGATCAAACTCTATAGGTTTACCGCATACAGGGCAAACCGGCTATTCATCCATATCATGAATAATAAGATAAACTGCTTCGTTAAACCCAGGATAATTAGGGCCTAATTGTTTTTTCATATATTCTTCAACTTTATCATGCCCTTTCCAGTTTTTATTATATATTTGTTTATTCTATACAGATAGCTTAATATAATCTAAAGTTATTTCCGGAATTCCGTATTCTTTCTTACATTCATTCGAACAAACTGTATCAAACCCTTTTTTAATATTGATAAATCTAGCCGGTTTACCACACACACCACAAACAGGATGTTTTTTGATTTTGTAGCAAATTCTATAAACTGTTTCAGCAATAGATGAAGAGTCATTAAACCTATTTTTAAGGTAATCAAAATAACCGTGCTTAACGAGATAACTTGTTTTTAATTTTCTTTCATAATCAATTCTACTGTGCTTCAGATAAACCTATCTGATAATATCATCTGTTATCTCTTTTTTCTTCATTACAAAAATATCTTTTTTATATTTATGAATAAAGATGGATCCTAAAATTTAGGATCCATCTTTATTGTATGTCATTTTATTATTTCCAGGTGAACGTATTTCTGTAAGACTTTTCTAACCTGTCTAATCCGGGAATAACAGTTAATGTCCACCAATTTGAAATTCCATGCGTAATCTTAGACCATAATTCATTTATACAACTGATAATTGTCCAGAACAAATTAGCGATAAATTCAAATACGACATTGCAGACATAAGAACTGTTATGTTCTTCTCGGTAGTTATTATTAATCTCGTTAAAGACGACAAACAACGCTAAGAATATGCAGACAATAATAGATGATATGAAAATCCATGTTGATTGATCTTTTGACGGTTCTACCTTGATATATTCGAAATCTGCAAATTGCTTCCTTTCCCACAAATGCATATTCTTCATAAGGAAATCGGGAAATCCATTCAAACACATTCTTGGGTGCTCAAGAAAATATCGCTTCGTAGTGACTTCAAGCCTGGGATTATCACACCATGAAAAAGGTCTACACCAAGTTATGTTACCGGTTTTCGTGTCATAACCTATACATACAACAAACTCATTTTTGTTTCCGCCTTTCCAGTATGATCTTTGTTTTTCTGCAATACTGACAGATTTATCAGGAAAGACTAAGACAAAAAGCTTAAACTGTTTCTTATAACCATAGACAGAGTTGATGTATTTAAACTTCTTGATAATGTCCTTACGAGGCTTAAATCCAAGAACAACATCCTGATCTTCAATTTCATTTTTTTCAATGACTTCAGGATAACTGAACAATCCTAATTTTTCAGCTTTTTTATCACTAATATTTTCGAAGTTAAAGACACTATTAGAGTTGTTTACCTTATTCTTATAAGTATGTGTCCATACGTAAGGTACAAGATGTTCAGGTTTCTTATCCCAATAATAATCCTGTGCATCACCATCTTTTGTGTAATAGTTTCGATGCATATCACGGAAAACATGCTTAGGATAACCTAATTCTTTCAGTGTCTGATAAAAATGGTGCGAACTCCAGAAATAATGCTCACGAAGCTTAGCTTTACCATTCTTATCTCTTCCCATAAAGACTGTGTAGGTCCACTGTTCAGAATGTTCGTCTACATAAGAGCAATCATACGTTTCTGTACGATATTTAGTATGACCTTCACTATCTGTTCCATCAGGAACTTCACGGGTACAGGTCTTATGCACATACTCATTCCATGCATCGTAATGGGTAATCTTCACTACATATCCCCCAAGGTATTCAGTATCATACTCTTGGTCATGAATACAGCAGCTGCGAGTACCCAATGTCAAAAGACATGATACAGCAATTATGACGATATACTCCCACCACACAACTTGTCGTTTTGCAACGATAAGCAAAATGATACATACGATGAATGGAATGAGATATGCACCCATTATAAAGAGATGTTAATAGTTAGAAATCAATGTTGTCATCAAGGCCAGTCTTCATAATCTCCTTCGTACGGGTAGACGAAATCACCTTGAACTCAATCGGAGTCTTGTTCTTGATAAACCAATTGCCTGGCCAAGTCTCGCATAAAGTCTTATGTTCACGGATCACATCAAGCACTGTCGCTTGCTGGTTCAATACATTGTCTCGTTCTGAATCGATAATGTCTTGGATCTTCTTGTAAATGCTGGAATCCAACTTAGGATTGTCCTCCTTAATCCAGTTCATCAGGGGATTGTTGTCGTCGTAACGTGCGTTAAAGATGTCCGTATAAGACTCCTTGAAAGCTTGCTCATACTTCTCAGATGCCTTGGAAACCTGGACGATCTTCTTCCAACAGTTGTCAACACTTGCTTCAAGCACACCGATTTCAGCTTCGGCCTTATTGCGAAGTGTCTTTTCTTCGTTGTTGTAATTCTGGTCCATAATGAACCATCCACCTGCGACACACAAAAGGCATACGATAATGCAGCCGAAAATTGTCAAATTCTTACTCATTTTTCTAAATTTTTATAAGTTATTAAAAGTTGATTCAAACATTAACACTGCAAAGATAATGCCAACTTTTGGAATATGAATAAAAATATCTGTTAAATAATGCTAAAAATAAAATAGGACCCTAATTTTAAGGTCCTATTTATACTCTATTATTTCTTTTTATATTAATTCATGTATATTTTCTACTACATAATCACAATAATTTTGTACAATAGTTAATAATTTTTTAAATGCTTGATTTATTGTACCTGAACAATAAATAGAAGTCCATACATATTCGTTTCCTTCATCTTCTAAATTATATAAATCAATAAATTTATAAATAAAATCTGCTAATACCTCTGTATCAAAATCATAATTAGATTGATCATAATTTAATTCAAAACATAACGTATTGCCTTCGCCTTCAGAATCTAATTTTAAAGTATTTTTACCAGAAATATTAAAAATATCTAACCATTCATTTATTATATCTCTCTAATCATTAGGACTCATTTTATCATATTTAAAATTACTCATCATCGTTTCAAACACAGGTGAAATCCATATTTGTGGATTTAAACATTTCATATATTCTTTTAAAATAGGATATTGTTTTAAATATCTGTCTAACTAATTAAAAAAATTATCAGTTATATTCTAAAATTCAGTTATATTATCTATAACTGTTCTCTCAATTGGGTCAATTGAAACTTCTGTTTCATTCAAAGCATATTTTAATTCACGACTTACATTACGCATTATCTTTTCATATAATGCCTTATTATTTCTTTTCATAATATATAATGTTTTTATTTTATTTATTCATGATATATTTATTTTATTTATTCATAATATATTTTCGTGTTCCGCAGTTACAACATTTTATATAACCCATATCTTCTATAATTTCATTCGTGGTTCTTCCAGATTTATCATCAACTTTATATTTAGCCAATGCATATCTGTTTATAATTTTATCGTTTACTATATCATAATAAAAGAATGTTAATAAAGTTTACTTATTATTAATTTATTTTATTATATATGGAAAAAAATATATAAAAATATAGATAAAAATAAAGAGTGAAATTATAAAAATTTCACTCTTTAAATTATTGAGTATTAATTTATTAATCCTCTAAAGTGTCTCTACGATTAAGAGTAATACGCTGAACGATTTTTTCCATACCATGATTCATCCAAACTTCTATATCCACCACACCGAAGTTTTCTTGGATGATTTCAGGAGTATTGTTAGATTCGTCACAAACAATATTGTATTTCTCAATTGCCATAGAGAGCTTCATAGCTTCCAGAATTGGAGTGAGCGCTGTCACGATTGAAGCACGTGTAGCAGGAGTGTTATACAAGAAGTTGTATGACTTAAGAACTGATTCACATGCAATTTCAAGAGTGTTAAGGTTCTCGCGAACATGGAGCTTATTGAAGTCGGAAACAGTATCCTGATAACAGGTCTGGTTACCATAAATCATAATCTGTCCATTGTCTTGAATAATCGTATTAACACCGAATGGCTCCAGATATTCACGATCTTCAACGTCAGCCATAAATTCTACACCAACAACATCGTCATTTCTGATGATACCGTTTCTGTTAGCTGAGATCACATAAGGATCACCGCCTTGGAACTTACGGATAAGAACGTCGCAAACATCTGCTGCAGGCGGAACACTAACTCTACGTCCATATGAGTTGTATGTCAAGTGTGGCCAGAATGCAGCTGTAAACTTAGAACCATTTTCTTCTGATGGAAGCGAGAAGGTCTTTGTGTTATATAAATCTGAGTTACCGCCCATTGGGATAAACTTGGTGCTGAATGGAGGCTTAGAATAAATTGCTTTTTCATAAGTCTCACAGAAGCAAGGATCTTCGCAAAGCTCAAATTGACGTTTTGAAGGCAAGTTAAGCAACGCTGTAGTCTTCATTCTGTCTCTTGCAAGTTGTGACAAATAAACCTTACCACCAAGCTCTGAATCCAAACCGTAAGACATTGAGTCAACGATATAACGGTAATCAACCATGTTAGGATTGCAAAGACCACGTTTAATTGAATCATCTGCAAGCATTGAGTAAATCTTACTGATACCAGCATCGATATTCACACGGCCAAATTCATCAAATCCAGGACGATGTTTAGCTGAAATATGCAAACCGCGCATTGGGATGAACTTCAAGCTATGTGAGATAACGTCGTTGGCTAATGAATATTGACGTGTAATCTGGTTATACTTGTTGATGTAAACTGGATCTAATGCTGTGAACAGATAGAAACCTTGTTTACCGCCATTTGTCTTAATGAGGTTAACACCAATTTCACCACCATTTTCAGAACTTTGATTAGTGTTGATATGATAACGTTTGCCTAAGTAATAGAATTCATTACGAGCATCAACATTAATGAATACCTTATTAATGATTCTTGTTACGCCAGGAATTAAGTTGTAACGCTCGCATTCACCTGTATTGTTATAGAATGCAATATTATTAACATAATCACCAACAGAAATCAATGAAGCTTCAATATCATTGCAAATAATGAATTGGTTAAGGTTCGTTTCAGAAACTGGACGATCCTGTTCAACTGTATAGATATGTGTAACTTCGTCAGTAGATGATCCTTCTGGATTAACAAACGAAACAGCTTGTTCTTCTTCAGAATAGTTATGTTCACCATTGAAATAGTATGCATCATAAACAGTTGAAATAACATCATTAACATTATTTGTCAAATAGTTATATGACAAGAAGTTAATTCCGAAGTAGCTAGGTGCATCTAACAGATAACGTCTGAATAATTTTGTACCGTCTCCGCTAATAGCGTACTCATCACCATTAAAGATGAATTTAAAGAACGTATTTGCATTAGTTTCTTCTGTAGATGGATTAAATATACAAATATCATCAGGATATGTACTATCGTCCTCATCTGCATCCTAAACTTCAGCATAGAATTTAGATAAGCGGATTGGTAGAGAATCTTCAGTAATGGTACCGAGATCTGAAACAATAGCGTAATCAGAATTCTGAATACCGGAAGTTACTGTAAACAATTCAACACCTTCAATAACTTCTACTGATTCATCTGCACTCTTAACAGGCATTGCATACAGACCATAATTAACACTTGTATCAGTATACAGATAGATATCGTTTGTATCTTCTACAACTGGTTCTTCCTTTAAATATAACTTTTTCTCACTTTCGCTTGCTGATAAGAAATCACTAATTAGTGAACCATCTAATTTATCGTTTGCATTATATGAAATAGTCTTATCTTTCTGCCCATATGCTGCTTGTGATGTGATAGCAGAATCTCCATAATTATCTGATGTTGCTGTAGAACCATTAGGGACAATATATTGTGTAAGCGTTGTGTCATCGTCAGTTGTAACAATATAGAATTTACGAACACCAGTTGCTTTACCGTTACCACGAATTGGCTTATTCGTTGATGCATTGTAAACAACATATGATTTTAAATATTTGTCACCAGCCTCGTTTGGAGTGATAGCTCTAATTACAGCATCAGGAGCAACGCTTGAATCTGTGCCGATATATGTGATTGTCGATGAATCAGGGCTTTCTGCATTAGTCTTTAAGAAATAATAGTCTTTTATTTCCTTTGGTTCTACACCCGCAGGATAAGCTGGTGCAGGATCTGAACCCTTTAAGCATTCATAAAGGCTTGAGTTAAAGATACCGGTTTGTAGATTATGACCAACCATATCAACATAGAATCCATTCTTACCGATTTCACTTTCACCAAGTTCAGATTCGCCTTCAGCATTTGCGTCGAAGTCATAAATCCAGCAACCTTTACCGGTAGTTTCACCAGTTTCAATGTCAACACCATTCTTATCATAAGAAATATTCTGGAATGCGTCTTCATTAAGAGCCATCATAAGGCCAGTGCGTTCTGTAACTGCATTAACCTTTGATTCAATATACAAGTAGTTACCTTGTTTGTCAACGAAATCAGGAATGATAATACCTGTCCAAGATCCGATAAATGTAATACCTTCAGCAGAGCAGAACTGACCAACACGATCTTTGATAATACCGTTTTTGTCAAAATATTTGCTCCAGATAGGATCATTCGAAAGGATTGGATAATTTGTCCAGTTACCCTTAACTGCAACGACTCTAATAAAGTAGTCAGAGATATAATCTGATGGACGGATCCAACCGTAAGGAATATTCTCGTCACCACCCCACCATTCTTTAGCGGTAATGTCGTAACCTTTAAGACCATCTGGTTTGTAAACCAATATTGAAATCTCGTCTGTACCGGTATTAGCGAAGTTCAACAGATTCGTATGCTCATAAGTTGTGTAATCGTTAGTTCCTAATCCGTTAGCTGCAACAGCCTGAAGATTGATCTTTGAAGGAACCCAGAAACGAGAACGGTCAAATAAGCTTGAGAACGGAGTTTTACCTACATAAGGAATAATGTCACCAGCTTTAGTGTCATAAAGTTTACTGTCAATACCTTCTGCCTGATAGTCGTATTCACCGTATTTCTTACCAGGGTTTGCAACACGAGGGTTAGGTGCGCCAGCATCAAGTGACATTGCTGCATAGTTCACTTGGTCAGGACCTTCTAAAGAATCATCTACCTTAAGCAAGTTAAGCGCTAACACAGGACCGTTTTTCAACATAGTCTATGCCATTCTGTTAAAGAAGCATCCTTTCTATTCAAGTCGGAAGTCGATATCACCGAAAAGCTTTTGACGCTCAGACTCATACTGCATGAATACAGGACGGTTAAACGGGCCACGGTTATTGAAACCTACTAACAATCTCAGAGATGTGGGATTTGTAATCTCCCTCTAAGTGTTGTCTATTTCAATAGTATAGATACCAGCTGCCTTAATACTAGAAAGGTCAATTGAAATTTTTCCCATATTATTGTCAATAAATTTTTCTTTTTTATTATTTATCTATGACTATTTTTTTATTTTCTTAATTTTAGATATAAAAAATAGGTTGTTAAATAATTAACAACCTAAAACGAAAAAATCTTAAAAATAACAAATTAATATGCTTTCATTTCATGAATATCAGAATTCGGTCCATAACCTAAATAAATATTCTCAGGCACAAAGCCTAAACCCCCGAAATCATAAGTTATGTCTGAAGGTCTTTCAAATAAGATATTTCTACCAGACTTAATAAGCAACTGATCATTATTAACACAATCCATGTGCGTTATAATCACATTAAACTTGCAATCATATAAACGATAATAGTTATCTAATTTATGTCTAACAAACGCGTCACGAATAAGTCTATGCTCCAATAAACCTATTTTAAACCTACCTTGAGGACCATGATCAAAATTTGATGCTTCAAACAAGTTTTTATAGTTCTTTCTTACAACTTCTTCGTCTTTAGGATTAAAACCATTACCATGCCTTGTAAGATAACTTCTCATTACGAGATAAACATTTGCTTTATTAAGATACTTCTCATCAATTCCGTTTAATCCTACTTTAGATGGTGTGCAATGAGGCATAAAACCATTGTCCATATCAAGCAATAAACCCTGAGATCCTTCAAAAATCAAAGTATCAAAATTATCATATTTTAAGGGCATATCATCAACAAATATTATATCATTATCTCTATTGATATTCTTTAACTGCATATTAGTATTATCATAAAACCAACTACATGCATTTTCAAAATTATCTATGTCTTTTTTTTCAATGACAATTTTTTTATGATGTTTTGTCTCATAATATTTTTTGACAATATCCAAAAACGTTAATTCATCAGATTTATAATATATTAACCTATACTTATTTAAAAGTAAAGCGTACATACCTTGTGGATGCTCTGCTTCATTATACCTTACAAATGTTCCATGAATACCGCAACCTGTAGTTCCATGTTTTTGTACATTTTCATCACCAAAATCAGCAATTTTGTCATAAGGTGTTACAATTCGACATTTTTTATTGATATATAACTTTGGCTTAAATCCTTTATTAACAAGAATTTCATATTCTCTCTTTAATGAAACAGGATCAATATAAACATTTTCATTAAGGTATGTTGGAATACCCAACAAAACGCCAGAGCCAAATAATGAACATATATGTTCATCTGTTTCATTAACAACACGATGTCCGGCTTGTGCTCCACCAGAAAATCTGATAACAAGAGGATTTTTGCCTTCTTCTAAAGCCCTCTTACAAAGCCATTGTACTGAATTCCCTTTACCTTCGTCACCGAAAAGAGAACCCAGTACAATGTTAATAGTGAAATTTTTTAAATCCATTTAAAATCAACGATTATTGTAACTCAACTCAACTAACTTAGGAATAATGTCACCGACATCAGTTCCTTTACTTGATTTTGAAACAACCGCATTGATACCCAGCAAATCTTCCCAGTTTGTATCAGTGAAATCATACGTTCTACTACCATCACAATGGATATGATAAACGTTAAATTTTGTTTTCACTTGTTCAAGAAGTTCTTTAGCTGTAATATCATCTTGAACATCATCGCCAATATACTTTTTAATTTGTTTTTTTGTTAACAACTGCTGGCAAGGTTCATCGCCGATAGTAATCAATACACCTTTCTGTCCTCGTTTATCATATGCATCAGTTTTAATATGATGTGCAGCAAAATACCAAATAAGCGGATAAGATTCATGAGCATTTCCACCACCTCTACCTTCTAGATAAATGTTTGTTAACCATTTTTCCATCAAGGCATCATTTGATTCAAACTCACCGACTTGCAAAGCTGCTTCTTCATTATAACAACAATCGCCGATACCAGCAAACATAACCTGAGGATTAGGAATACCCGCTTCCATAATCGTTTTCATGATTTTAGGAAATACATTCTTAATCAATAATTCAGGCATATGGCCCATCGAACCTGTTTCATCAAGTGCAATGATGATAGGAAATGATTCTTCACCGTCACGGTCACAAGACTCACGATATTTTACACCCTTAGGGTCCATATCAGGATCTAGATGACGCTGTTTAAAAATTTCTTCTCTAGAAACATGACTATATGTTGTCGATGCTCTGCTACTAGCACTACTGTAGCTATAAGATCCAAAACCCATAATTACTTAACCTTTTTATTTGACAGTAAATCTTTAATCTTCTGAGCCAAATCAGGATTAGCATTAAGCTTTTCCATAATTTCATCAGTATCACTCTTTACATCTTCAGGTTTAACGTCCTCAATAGGAGTTGTAACTGAAACAGGAGCAGGAGCAGGCGCTGTCATATTATTGAACATATTACCCATGTTGGCAAAAGGATTTCCACCGCCCATCATTGACATCATAGCCATAGTTTCAAACATAGAGCTTGAACCGCCCTTATTCTGATCAAGCATAAAGAGCATCATCGGATTAAATCCGCCACCAGCATTGCTAAACAAGTTCTTACCTTGCGGAGTCATTGCCAACATCATCAATGAGTTAACATCGATATGATCACCATTTGCAAACGCAAAGAACAAAGGATTGAAACTATTCTCTGAATTATCAAAATTAAACATGTTAATCAGTACTCGAGTTGTTGCTTGATTAACAATAAAATCTTTAACTTCTTTCTTGCTACGTGTATAACCTGTATAAGTCAGAACCTTCAAAGAACCATCACCATTCTTACCAATCACTTTTGCATAAGTGTTTACACCAGTCTTAACAATATCACCAACTTGAATAGCTGAATTCATCTTGTTAATAGAATAAACAGGAATAGAAATTGTCATTTCTTCAGGGAACGAGGTGAGAGTATTACTTGCGTCAATACCAACATACTCACCATTAACAGGTACTACAAGAAGTCCGGAAAGACTCATACGTACATTCGTTTCACGCTCAGGAATAAACTGGGACTTATACTTACCCAAGATGCCTGAGAACATCTGATTAGATGCTGTAGGATTCATACTTTTTGTGTTTTTTGTTTTACTACTGTTTTTATTACTACTTATTTCATCCGAATAATAGGATTTTTGTTTTTTTCCGTTAATTGATAAAATATCAAGAAAATCATAATTATCGTCTTCATCTGCCCAAGATTGATCTTTAACATAAAGAACCTCAAGAGAATCATAACGACTTGTTTTTAACATATCACCTGCCCTTAAATATAATTCAGTAATGAACTGAATTTTAGGCATATCGTACAACTCTAAAATGTTTAATTTACGGTCAGTCTCGACCGCTGTTACAATCTTCATCATGGCTAATAAATTAAAATTTCACATCTTCTGCACATTATATAGAAGACATGAAAGAAAGTTTAGTTTTTCTAAAAAATATTTACTACAATTTTTTACTTTTTACGAAAATCTAGACGATTTATACTCCAATTTATATCTCCAATTATTAACTATTTCCTTGGGAATCAACGCAATAGGATACTGTCTAGTAACAGTTACAGTTTTATCTGGATTCCTATAATTAGGAATAGTTTTTAAATAAGGTTTATAAATTTTTTTAGCTGTTTTTAATACAACTTCTTTTGGTACAAATGTACTTGCAACTACCTTATCATCAGACATTTCTAATACAAAATAAAAGTCTTTATCTTGTCTTTCTACCCATTTCCAACTGCATGAGTAATAGCCGGTGTTGCGGTTTAAGTACAAAGGCAAACCTACCGCATAATATTCTTTCGGGTTTGCCTTTGTACCGAATAGCTTAATACTATCCGTATTCGCCATAGTTATCGTTTATTTAAATGCCACTGCGGATTAGCTCCATTACCAACCATTACATTCACATTTGCCGAAGGCATCTTTGAAATTGTCTTAATCCACTCAAGGTTAATAAAATCTTGGGTTGACAAATTCATTTCACGCATATACGCCTTATCAGCCTTAGCTCGAGCAATCTCAGCTGCCTCACGGGCATCTTGCATCTCCTTAGCTCGAAGCTGAGTTTGTTTTGCCTGAACAGCTTCTGCAGTTCTATCCATCTCATCCTTCTGTTTCTGGTTAGGAATAGCTTTACCAATTGTTACTTGCTTAATGATAATAGGGAATTCTTTATCCTTAGACAATTCTGCAATTCGCATCTGCATCGAGGCAAGAACAGCACTATCAATCTTATTCAATACTTGTCTATTACTCATCAGTTCAAAAGGATTATGCTGAGAAACATGATCTCGAATAAGGTTACAATAATAGTTATACAAGTTCGTATTAAACCAAATTGAATCCGCACCATAATTTTTCAATAGAATCGGACTCTTTCCAGGTTTCAATTGAGTAATAATAATGGTATGGAAATCAAGTGGGGTGTTATCATCACTCACAAGATCCTGCATATTCACACAATACTTAACAGGAACCGTCTTAAAATATTCAACATGAGTGGTAGGAGCACACCAGGTAAGACCAGTTGTAATGGCTTCCATATCAATACCACCATGTCCAAAGAACCAAGGCTTATAAACAAGTACCGCTTCCTCTGTAGCGTCAGGCGCTGCTTTTTCGCATGATGTCATAAAAGAACAAACTAAACACAATGCAATAAATGTAAACAAAAAATTCTTAATCTTCTTCATCTTTCTATCTATTTTTAAAGTTATTAATCGCTGTTTATAATTTTATATGTTAACTTTTGTTTTTACATTTAACATTTTTTTAACTATTATAGCCTTTCATATATTTGTTAAACCAAACGCTTTTACGTTCAAATTTCATAATAGTCTATTCTATTAACTCAATTTCTTTATTTGTCAGTTTATATAATTGATAGATTTCATCGTCTGTATAAACTCTATCTACAAGCCAAGGAACATACTATAACGAGTTGTTATGCTAATCAATAGACATTACAATATTAATGAATAAAGGTAACTTATTATTAAAAACAAAATGTTTGTAATTAACTAATTCTTTTTTTGTTCCTGTTATACATGTTGAATCTTTTTCCTAATATTTTAATCCTGCTGTTGTACTTCCACCTGACGCAATTCTTTTAGGAATAGTATTTGATATATCATAAGAAGGATGAAATAGTGTAGTGAAAAAATATTTATGGAACTCACCGTTTACAGTTGTTATAAAATTAGTATCAGATAAAGATGCTTTAGGTCTGAATGCATAATTGCCTATTGGTGAAACTCCACATAATTCAGAATATGATATATAGAATTGATTGACTATTTTTTGGTTCTTATATATATGATTGATAACTTTATCCCCAGTTATTTTATTTAAAATGCTCCAAATAAGATCATAATTTCCTATTAAATTGCAATCATATATAGAATGTACTTGTTTAATATCACCAAAACAATAGAAATCAATGGTATCAAATTCATTCCTAAAATCAATATAAGTAATAGAAAACGGAATATATTGCCTTGTATCGAATTGTTTATTAAAATTATCAATGATTATTTTATATACATGTTTTCCTAAAATATTTTTTATATCATCATACTATTTCGCTTTTCCGTTTTTCCTAATATTAATAAGCCATGTTGCTGGCTCTATGATAACCATTTTCCCCTATATATTAAGAAGCTTCACCCCAAGTTTCATAAACTCGAGGTGAAGGCTTTTCTTGTATGGAGGATTCTATATCACATAATCAAACATGTAAATTATATGTGATTTATCCACCAAAGTTTGTTAAGCGACACGAGGTTTTCGATCCAAACGGCATGCTTGAACGTTAACACCCCAATCAGTGTGACGACGATTCAAGACATTGTTCTTGTGGTTACGCATTGCCGTTTCGTACTTGTCGCCTTGGTTGCGAATATAGTCAATATAGGTATCTTTGACTGCTCGCTTGTTTTCGCCTCGGTGGATGATATACAGAACCGGGAAATTCTCGTCACGCTTGTTTGCCTTCGGAATAGATACTCTGCAGTAGAATACATGGGCGGGATCAATGTTCGTAGGAACGTCTTCAAGTGACGTGTAAAACTCATCACATCGATCAGTGCAAACCACATGACTACGAACTTCTCGGCTCTCAGTCTTCATATGCACAGTAGTTTCACCGGGTAGAACATAGAAATCCGGACCATCAATGCGTCCATTCTCACTCTCAATCAACTTACCTTCCTTAAAGCAGTCAATGTAATAACCTCGTTGTGACTCCGGCAGACTGCGCAATACATTCAGAATACGCTTGGAAATCGTCTTACCTTGGAATTGCATCGTTGTTTGCGGGACATTTGTTACAGGCTGTTGCTTAACAGGCTTACTTCAGCCTCTTGCT
>Ga0247610_10002628_pt1 | contig 20469 bp, 34 predicted proteins | sample 174DNAGHGhighgp2_FD_193483 | JGI IMG/M metagenome (GOLD analysis project Ga0247610, IMG submission 193483) | Sheep rumen microbial communities from Palmerston North, Manawatu-Wanganui, New Zealand - 1742 DNA GHGhigh gp2 | ecosystem: Host-associated > Mammals > Digestive system > Stomach > Rumen...
TCTATAATTAAATTAGGATGAGTTTTTTGAGCATCTTGTAAATATTCCCAAGTACCATCAGTAGAACCAGTATCTAAAATACATAGATAATTAGCATGACTAAAACAATTAATATACCTTTCTACGTTTGTAATTTCATTCTTACAAATAGCATATACGGTAATAATAATCTAATCTTTTGCTATATCCCAATCTAAAGTATTTACTTTATCTTGAATTATTTTAGATGCATCATCATAATATTTTTCAGTATATGTATCTTTTGGATCTTTTATAAATGCGCGCCAAGGTTTGCGCCCAATAAAATGAATAAAATAGCAATTTGCATCTATATCTTCAATCTAATCTTCTTGAATATAAGGGGCAAAAACATCATAATATTTATCTAAATGACATTCTGTCTCTTCGGGCCAACTTCGGTAACATAAATTAAGTAGTTCCTAATCAGCAATACACTACATTCTGTTCCAAGCATCAAATGAAAAATTTGTTACATAATCTATTAATTGATTGTATTCTTCTTCATTTGGTATAATAACTAAAATACCACTATTAAAATGTGGATCATCTGGCCATAGATTAAAATATTCTCCATCTAAAGCACTTGTCATATGTGGATATTCAAATAAATGATCCAAATTTTTTAATACCATAATATCAGCATCTAAGAAGATTAATTTATCGAACTATGTCATTCCAAAGATTTTTAATTTAGTAAGGCATAAAGCCCAGGTTTTTGTAAACCTGGGCTATATATGCTTATTATAATTAACAAATTCTGGTTTTTCAATAGCGTCAGTAACATAATATGTTAGATTTAATTGTTCTAATATATTAAGTACTGGTTTAGAAACATTAGAAGTTACTAAAACCTCTAATGGATATTGTGTATTTACCCTTTTTAAACTCTCTTGTAAGAGAATTACTCCAAAAATATAACTATCATCAGATAATAATGTAATATATCTATAGTTATTCATATACTCCTTTTTCCTCCTTAAACCTCATTAAGTTGAAGCTATAACTTTAACAGTGCCACTTTCAGTAGTAGAAGTAACACTATTAACAAATTGAGCAGTGCTTTTTACACTAACTGTCGCGGCAGTTCCAGTGAATGTCGCCGCTGTAGCTACTGTTACTGTTAATGGCTTTACATAAACCTTAGTGCCTGTAAATCCACCTGAATATGTTGGCTTAGTAACTGTCTTTAATGCACTTGCAGATGTACTTGCACTAACAGAGCCTGTTGAAGAAGATACTAAGTAACATAGATTTAAATTATGATCTATAACGCTAGTATAATTAATACCACCAGTTACAGTCGCGGAAGTTGGATTTGCCGTAGTAATTGGACTTGCAACACTACGTCCTGTTACTCCTGTTAAGAAATCTCCAGATGTACTAGTAATTGCGCCAGAAGTAATTGAAAGTGTTCCGCCAGGTTGATAAATCCAATAATTAGCGGTATTTCCCGCGCCAGGATCAGTAGTTGTGCTACTAATGGCTAATGTAGAGGTTGCTTTTGTTAACGTTACTCCACCACTTGGAGTAAAAGAACCTGTTGAATTAACAGTATTTGTTCCCACATTAACAGATTTAAATTTTACATATGAACCAGAGGCAGTACTTGTATATGCTAATCCGCCTAGATTTTGAGCAGAAATATCGCCAAAGAATTGCCATTTAGAACCGTCAAAAATGAATTCTTGTGCTGTTGCGGTTGCACTTGCTTTATAAATAGCAATATTACCTGTTACAGCGGTAATTGTAGTACTACCAACCAATACTGAACTAGTAGATGAACCATCACTAATAGGCGTAGCACTACTAACAACGCCGATAAAGGTTGTATAAGATGACATTGCATTAATCTATGTACGCGCGCCTTCGTCGACAATCTCATATTTAGTACCACTAGGTAAGGTGACTTCTTTTATATAATTCCCAGTGGGATTTGGTGTCATCGCCATAATATTCCTCCTTAATTTCTATTTAATATTAAATTACCGTCAATAACGGTATCATTACAATTAAGTTTATTATTCCAAGATGTACGTTCCGCGGCGGTAATATGTCTTATATTATCGTTAATATGTGTATTTATTTCTGCGCGTACTGCTGCAATAATATCATCCCCAACAAAAGGTAAATCAATTATTGGAGTTGAGCCATCACTAATTTTTACTCCTGAAACAGTTTTTGTAACTTCTTCATTATTAACGGTTTCAGTTACTGTCCCATGGTCTGTATATACTAAAACGGTACCTCTTGGATATGTCTAATTATATAAAGCTTGCCATCCAGAAGTAGTATTAATCAATACATTTTTTCCGGTAATATCACCCAAGACAACCCAATTTGTACCATCATATACAAAGGTATATATATGATTTTCAGATAACATACCCGCGCTTATCTATACATTATTATAATAGATATATTCTGCACCAGTACTATTAACATTAAGTGTTGCATTTGCTTCTACAGTTCCAACTTTAAGATTAACATAAGCTCCTGCAACAAGAGTAAAATTATTAATTGCTGCAGTTAATGCGGTTGATGTTCCTCCAGCAGTGGCGAATAATAAAGGTTCAATCAAGTAAGATTGACTACTATCAATCTCAACTGAATGGATATAACCCATTTATCTCACCACCTTATGGAACAACAACTGTTTGAGCATCTGTAGTTAAACTTGCTTGTGAACCTGCATTCCAATCAGAAGCAGAACCAACACTAATAGCAGTGCCTAAAGTTGTTGCACTGCCTGCATTCCAATCTGTAACTGCAGTAACACTAATTGCATTACCGAGAGTAGGAATACTTCCTTTAGTAATTCTTAGTACTCCTTGTGTTACTTCAAAATCCGCGGCAGAACCAGCATTTGTAACATTAGGAATACTTACAGCAGTAGTAGTTAGAGTAGGCGCGGTTCCTGCATTAGTAACATTTGGAATCGTTACAGCAGTAATTGTTAAAGTCGGTAACGTATTTTGAACAAATGTTGTAGATTTAATAACGCTAGCGGTATTAGTCTTTAAAGCATAAGAGCCTTCATCACCTAATAGAATCCAATTTGTTCCATCATATACATATTCCTTATTTGTACTTGCTAGTAATACTACGTCACCTGCAACATATGTTCCAGAAGCTGGAGGAATAGCATTGACTTCTCCCTAAAAATGCATTGCCCCGGTTAATCCCGCGGTCTTACCATCGACATAAGAAGTAATTGCATTTGTTGTTGGTAAGTCTGTACTATTTTTATTGTCATTAGTAATACTAGTAATAACATCTTTATCTGCTGCGTCGCCTAGATCATCTAATGCATCAGCAACACCTTGACCGCTAATAGCATCTGTACTACTTGAACTATAGGTATTTTGAATTGTAATTTGTTGTCCACTATCACTATCATTAGCAATCCAAGTATGGGCAATGTCATCATAAGTAAAACTTATTACTGAACCCGCGGACCAATTAATAGAACCACCCGGATTACTTACTTGTTGTGCATTAGTTGAGCCAACTTGTAAAGTTAAATGTTCTGTATTATCTGATGGATTGATTAAAGGTGCATTGTTACCATTATTAAATTTAACATGAATGGTAACACCGTGTACTAAGGTATCAAAGTTACTTAGTGTAACTACCTTTGCATATGCATTAACACTACTTGTACATTCTCCATATAAACTTGAACCTACTGGAATTATCGAACCACCATCAATTTGTAATTCACTAATGTAACTCATTCAGATCCCTCCTTCGTTATATTACGTACTACTTGAACTGTTTCATAATTAAGCGCTGGAGCCATTCCATTTGTTACAGAAAGGATTCCCGCGCTGCATCCTAATGTAGTCATTTTTCCGCTACGCCAGTACGTAATATTTGATACACCTGTTTTTTCTATTGTATATGTAAAATTGGATAATTTAGTATATCCACTTGAATTTGCATAGCAGTAAATTGTCCCTGTGGACAAATCAATATATAATTTATTTAACTGACCTGGAGATGGAAATAATGATCGTGTAGCATAAGTTATTACTTCAGACTCTGGTAACACATCTCCATTAATCGTTCCCGCGTCTATAAAAGGTAAGCTTACTACATTAGTATTTCCATCGCCCACCTTTAAACGAGAAAAAGGGTGAGCATTATCGGCAGTATAGACGATAAGCTCACCTAAAAGTGGTACAAAGCCCGGAGACCCGTCCTTAGGACCGGCCTTATTCCAATTCTCTTCAGTATCACTTTTCAACTGAACTCGCGTCTTAAAGGTACCTGTACTTGTTGCCATTAAAAACGCCTCCTTGGTATCATTCCAACCAAGTTAAATTACATCTGTACTTGTGCCGCAGTACAGAATAAAATATTCATCATTCGACTATAATAAGTCTTTTACATTGCCGGTTACAGCAATACGTTCTAATTCTAATTTTTTTGAAACCTATGGTACCTCAGTTGTACCACCTTGTGGATTAGGGATAATCGCACCCTCAAGAACATTTAAATTTAGCGCGGCTTGATCAATTGTAATTTTTACTTGCTTATTAGCATTTGGAGTCCATTCAACACCATTAATAAAAATTTGTTCAATTTTATTTTCATGTTCTGTATGCGGATCTGGAGTAATTGTTATAATACGATTACCATCAGGAGTAAGTTCTTCAGTACCATAAATTATTTTTTCAATCTTATTAACTTCCGCTCCTGCTGCAATTCCCTATAATTTAGTCTATGAAGCGCTATCAAACTCACTAATTTGTAAATTAACAGTATTTGGTACTTGTTCTACAGTTGTTGGTGGAACTTCTGTGCCATTTACTAAAATATGTTCAATTACATTACGTTGTGCGCCATCTTCAATTTCATCTAATTTATCTTTATATTCATCAGTAAAATCATTTGAAGTGAGTGTTTTGCCAGATACTTTATCTACTTTTGTATCAAAAGTATCTTCTAATCCAGCAATTTTGCTCTACTGAATCGCGGCATCAGCATCAATATCAGCATCTTTAATGCTGCCTTTTATCGCGTAACTTCCTTCATCGCCAAGTAAACGCCAGTTTGCTCCTGTCCAAACAAATTCTTTACTATCATATAAGATAACATCGCCAGGTTGTGCATTTGCAAAAATATAACCTGAGATACGAGGATCAACACTACTATTATTATTAATAACTACGCTTGCATCTCCAATAAAATGCATTGCGCCTGTTATTCCAGCAACAGCAGTATCAACGTAAGCTTTAATTAAATTATTAGGAACTAAATGATTATTGTTCTCAATGCTTTCAGCAATAGGAATTAATTTTACAGGATCAGTTCCGTTACCAACTAAAACATAATCTTCAGTTAAAGTTTCACGTCCAGTACCACCTTGATCAACTGCGGCAGTGCCGCTAATATCAGAAAACGCAGGCTGTGCGCGCTCTACACTAATAGTACCGCCACTTTGTGACACTTCTGTAACAAAATAATGCTCACGCGCGGTATCTGTTGCATTAATTAATCCAATAAAATAACGAATTTGTTCAGCAGTACGTGATATTAAATTAGGATAATCAGCAATATTACTACGACCAAGCCAATCTAAAGCATCTTCTAATCCTTGTAAATCAATTGATGCGCTAGTATCAATAATCCAATTACTATTTTCATCATTTTCTTTATAACGTAAATAGTATTTATTAATGTTATCCCCTGTGCCGCGAACTAATTGATAAATTCTAGGAGCAATATTGACTTCTACGTCGCCACCAATTAGACTTTCAACATAGGCTTGTAATCCCTAAATTTCTTGAGCTGTATATGATGGCTTGGCAGATGATTTAGCCCAATTATATACATCTGCTGCAACTGCTTGTACCCAAGGTAATTCTCTAAAATAGTGACTACCGTCACCAATTTTAATACCAATTGCTGGAGGGGTATGTTCTGGTTTACTATTTGACATATCCTCAAGGGTACGATTTTGTGGGAAAGCGCATATGGCGGCTTCGCCTGTTTTTAGGATAACATCGCTATTCATCCATTGGCTATAAGTGCCATAACGTAACTATATAATAGTTTCTAAACGGTTAATGTCCGCCATCTTGACTCACCTCCTATATTATGCAGTACCTCCATAAATAATTAGTGTGTCACCAGCGGGCACGTATAATTTAGAGGTTGAAACTTTATTTAAGGCCATAAAACCTTCTTGTGTGACATTTAAATAGTCTGATGTTGGATCATTTACAGCCTTAACACCACCTAACGCGGCGGTAGTCGCAACTGGTAATACATAACCACTATATTCTCCTGTAGTACCAATAATATCCCATGTATTATCAATATACATATATTCATTATAGCCTGTTCCACCGGCATTAGGAACCATGTATATTGTTGTTTCACTTATATCATTAACAGGAAGTGTTTGTACTACTGTACGAGTTAAATGCCCCGCGGCGGATATAGCTTCTGTAACATATCTACGTAAGAAGCTATATCCAACTGGGTCTGTATCAATTTCAGGGTCATCGGCGATAACTAAATGTGCATCGCCACCTGTACTAGCAATAATATTATTTATTGTTTGTGCAAATGAATCACTAAATGTGAGTGATCCATCCGACATTAGTTTAAAATAAGTTGCATCTAACTTATTTAAGTATGGAAGGTGCTGCCAATCGGTGACACCATCGCCAACTTTAATTAGAAATGTATTATTTTCTAAACCAAATTCGCCTTCTCCTAGAACAGGATTTCGTGCAGTCCAATCGGTTGAGCTATCATTTCTAATTTGTAATGTAACTTTAACACTATTAATTGCCATTAAGCGCCACCTCCTTGTAATATAGTATCAGTAATAAGCATCGCATTAACTGGGATATATTTTCCATTCCAATAGTATAAAATTTTATCTGTTAAATCAAAATATAATTTATTGATTTCTCCAACTTCTGGGAAATTATCAAATTCTTCAAAAAGAATTTCCCATTTATTATTTTCTAAATAAGAACCAAAATAGCGATGGAACTCTTCACGAGTGCCAGTATAACCACTTCTTGCCGCGAGTAGATAAATCTAATCTCCTAAGATATTTAGACCAACAGATTCCCAAGGATATACGGTATTAAATTCTGTAGTATCTGGAATAGGTAATGTAACCCATCCTTCGCTTGTCATATTACTATTTAACCAAGGATAAACCATAGCTAAACCTGCTGCACGCGGCCGCGGTGGCATAATACGAATATCATACTCAAGTAATAGGTCGCGTGTACGCTCTCTGTTACTCTTGTACATTGCGCGTCACCCTCTTTATAAGACAAGGTGGTAGACTAAATGCGGCATAATATGAATCAACGCTATCATAATGAATTAATTTATCATTTTCATCATATAATGGATTACGTTGAATTGTAATATCCCAACTATATCTGCTACCACGATCATCTGGTTCTAAATCTATAGTATCTTCAGAAGCAAAAGTATAAGATAATGTATTTTCTTTTTGCTCCATTTCTTTTTCTAATACCACAGTATGAGTTAGATTATCATAAATTGAAATAAGTGCTCTATCGTTTTCTTCCATAGTACCTTGCATTGGAATAGAAAAAGTTCCAGTATCTCCTTGTGGAATTATTAAACGACGCTATATTAATCTGATCATATAGTATCACCATCCAAGTTTTTTCTCATATTTTTCCTTCATTGATTCTTGCCATCCAAGAATCATATGTAAATCATAATTTGTTGTTTCAAGTTTAATTAACTTCTTTTCTGCATGAACAAGCTCCTTATCAACATCACAGATAAAACAGTTAATTTTTAATGCCGCAGCGACTTCTCCAATTTCACAAAGTGCCTAATGCATTTCTTGATATAACTTTTTAGTATTACGTTCCCATTCAACCCACTTAGTCATCATCATTTTTACTGATTCACGCTTAGTATTGGCATCAACTTCCATAGTAGTATATTTATGCCAATTCTAAGGAATTAAATTGGGTTGAGGAATTTGTCCTAATTCAATAAGTTTATGATAATGGCAAGAATAATAATGACATAAACACATATAATTATGGGTTTCTTCAATGTGATGATTGTCATGACATAGCGCGAATCCTTCTAGTCCTAAGAAATCATATGCCTAAGACATTTCATCATGATACATAATACCCTCTACCATATGTGCTGCTAATTTATTAAAAATCTCTTCAACTGTCATGGCGATTCCTCCTTAAAAGAGGGCGGGCCTAAGCCCGCCGCGATTATCTAATCTTTGTAATTACTACATTAATATGAGTATCACTTAATGCAGTGTCACCATTTATAAATTGAAGAGCAGTTGGACTAGTTAAATAATTGCAAGGACAATTGTTTTCAAGAACGCGCACAAAGGTTTTAAAGCCAAAGGTACGCACATCAGTAACAGATGTTGGAACAAAGCTAGAAATAGCCTATGGCTGAGCAACACCATTTACTACTAATTGAACAGATACTTCTGTTGCCGCATCAGGAGTGGCAAAACCATCCATTTCTACTAGATAAACACCTGCTTTATTGAGTTGAATTGTTGCGGGAGCGCTCAAGGTTTCACCGCATCCTTTATCCATAACTACATTATTAAACGGAAAGACTGCATTAGCATCAACCGTTAAATTACTAGAATATACTTGTAACATAATTCATTCCTCCTTAATAAAAAAAGAGGACGTACTAAGTACGTCCTCGGATATGTTTGGTGTACTTAATACACTCGGATTACATATTGCATCCTCCACAGAAAGGAGAATTACCTGCGTTATAGGTCCAACCATTTGGATAACGAACAACGCCAGCAAGAGCATTCTGTAGTTCTAACTGATTGATACGATTCTGCATAGCTTCCATCTTATCATGCGCGATTAGGTCTTTAACACCCTGAATCTGTGCAGTAAAGTTTGCATTTGTTGCAGCATCACGTAAAGCTGCGTCATAATTATTCTGCATAATCTGACGAGTTAAGCCGCAGCAGCACTCGTTCTGATTGGCGAGTAAATTAGCTTGTCCTACTGCTAGACCAGCGACGTCACGCTGTAGTTCACCATACTTATCTCCTACATAATTTACAACATCATGATAAACTTGATTAGTAGCTTGTACGCCAGCCATAGAAGCCGCGTTAACAGCCGCGAGAATATCACGAGTCTGTGCCTGTAGGTTCTGAGTATCAAAACCATTCTGTACCTGATCACGAGTTGCATACTGCTATGCTATGCCATTGCCGCCCCAGTTGAAGCCGCCGCCCATCATAGCAAGAATAGCGAATAACCAAATCATTCCGCCCCAGCCATTGCCGAAGCCATCTCCATCGCGGCTCATTAGAGCTACGTCAGAGGCTGTTAAACCGTTTTCACCCATGAGTATCACCTCAAATAATAATATTTTGTTAGAGGAAATAACAACCTATTATTTCTACTCATATGAAATATTACTAAAACCGTGTTGGATTCCTTACACGCACTACACTTGGGGAGTAGAACGTAATAAGTTTTAATAAATCCTTTCTAACATAGAATATGTACGAAGATAGGAATAAAACCATGTTATTTTTTTTAATGTATAAAAAAAATAAGTGCGATTTTGAAATCGCACTTATCTCTTACAGAAATTAGAACCGTTCCACCCAATAAAATAAACCGTTTACACCACTAATTCCTGTAAAATATATGTAACCATGTTAATCACTACTTGGGCAAGTGATAACTTGGGACTTTCTGAATTAATTTTCTTTTTCCCTTTCAACATAATTATTATAACGTAAATTCAACTCAAAGTCAAATATTAAAATGTTTTAGTTAGATATTTAACTTTAAGCATTATTATAAGTAGATGCATAAATTATACTGTCTGTGGTACCTATAACATATGGTTTAATAGGATTACCCACACCAGGACCGGTATTATTCCCATTAATATAATAGTTTAAAGCTTGAATTTGTGAATTATATATAATACCGCCCGCGGATACTGTAGGATGTGCTTGTACTGTATAAGTAATTTTCATATGAAATTCATTACGCATTGCACGACTTGAGCTAGTATCACTACTAGAAAAACTAATTGTAATGGCAGTCTATGGTGGAATAGTTATGTTACCAGACCAACTTACACTTGGCCTAGCATTCCTACCATCATATGTCGCACTTGCTACGTGCGTCCCATTAATATAAAAATAAATCGCACCATTCTTATAACCACCATAGTTATATAAATATGCACCTGTAGCGCTCTCATTAATACCCCAATATAAATTAAATGCGGTAATATATTTCGCGCCACGACTTGCGCCTAAAATCACTCCACTACCTGTTTTATAATTTTCACCAGATCTTCCTAAATTTAGTGTTGCTGTTGCCATTATATCACCTCATTATCGTACATATATCCAAATGCGACCATTTACTTGTACATTAGTTTCCACTTTTCCATTACCATTTTTTTCTTTATCTGTTGTAAGAATCTGTTTCCATACTAAATAATTTGGAATTTCATCAACAATACCAATAATACGATCAGGATACTATATAATTTCTTCTCTGGTCATAATATCAGCTGTGCCATTTGGAGCTGCACATAAACAATCACCGACATGATAGTTTTCAATTGGCTAATATGGATAAACAAGAACACGGCCTCCAACTCCTATAGGCGTCTAAGCTGTATCAGACTATCCGACTGAGCAACCGAATGTATCAGATATTACATGCGCACAAGGCTATAAACGCTCATAAGTTAAAGAAACTATATTAGAATCTGCGGTTGCAGCAACAACACGTCCTGCTTCAGTTGTAGTTCCCTCACGATATTCAGCAAAGTCATTCCATACTGCATTATAAACTTTAGCTGCACGTAAATTAGCATGTCCATGTTTACCATTGCCACAAATATATTCTGATACTGTGCTATTATTAGTGCGACCAAAAGATTCATAATTAAACCACATAGTAGAATTATAACCATCTGGTATCCAATTAAATTCATTTCCAGCAACATTAAATATATGTCCATGTTGTGAAGTAATACCGCCAGTAATAGTTGCACTACTTTCAATAGTAAGAGTACTTGTACCATAAATACTGCCTTGAAAAAACCACTGATTACTATTAAAACTAGATTGTGCAACCCAAGCCGCGCCATCAAGACCGCTACATGGTCCGAATTTGATACGATTATTCGTACCATCTGCGCCAATGCCAACATAGTTAGATCCAGGTTTATCCATTGTAATGGCAGGTAAATTATTATTTGTAGTATATCTATAGCATTGAACTGCTTTAGTAAAACGTTTACTACCAGTTATATTAGTTTGATCAGTATCGAGTGTAACATATTTAGATGTAATTACATTACCAGAACCGTCTTGTGTAGCTTTAGTTGCAGTCGCGGCGTTACCAGTACATGAAGCAGATGAGCCAGTAATAGAAATGCCCCAAGTGCCGCTTGCGCCAGAACCAGTTTTCGTCACTGTATATGAAGTATAATTTGCAGATGTTAACATAGTAACCCAATCAGACCAACTAGTATTAGTGCCGCCGCTATCATTTTGTCTAAATACTAAAGTATTACCAGAAGCAGATATTTGAAATTTGTCTACATTGTCTCCAATTTGTAATCCAACCCAGTCGGTTCCACTCCATGGATCACCTGATCCACTAAATGCAAATGATCCTGCTGTATTATTAATCGATGTACTATCTAATGTTGTATGTGCGAGTTTTGTCGCAGTTGCGGCATTACCAGTACAACTTCCTGCACTACCAGCAGTGTCCGCATATCCGGCATTCATTTTGGTCCAAGCACTATATGCACTATTTCCACTAACCCAATAACGTTTCCATATATATAATTCACTTGAATCATGAATTGCAACCTAAAATGGTGTACCGATTGTTTTTGCATTAAGAAATACAATATGCCCTGTAGTATGCGCCCCAGTTACATTACCACGCATAAAGGCAAGGCTATCTGTAGCTGCGAGCGTATCGGCGGTCCATGTAGTAACATCGTTTGAATTAATATATCTAAGAACTTCAATGGCACTTCTAAAGTTGGTATTATCAGAGATACTGTAAGTTAAATTACCCGCCTTGTCCATAGACATTGTAATACCTTTCTATGCCATCTAAGTACCAGCAGTATTATAATTTCGTACATACCAATAACCCTTAATTACACCATCAGCTTGGACTACTGCTTCTAATCGAGTCATAATTCTATCTGCACTATCGGTAATATTAAAAGTGGTCGGATACTAAGTAGAACTTACATTATTATTAGTTTTAGATGCATCTATTGAACTGCTTTTGTATGTTAAAGACCCAGAAGTTGTTCCACCGGCAAAAGTAAGGGCACCTGCACTAAAGCCGCCGCTTGAATCACGTAAAACCAAGGTACTTGCAGTATTACTACTAGTATATGCTAACCAACTATATGTTGCGCTTCCGCTACATTTTAGTACTTTATCTGCAGTACCATCTACAATTTGAGTCAATGTATCGGTAGCGGAAGCATAAATAATACCACCTTTAGTCCACGAAGCTTTACCAGTTCCACCATATCCTACTCCAACAGTAGTTCCTTGCCAAGTGCCGCTACTAATAGTTCCAACAGTTACAATATTACTATTACCTTTATGATAATATAATGTATTGGCAGTAATTAAATTTGTACTTGCAGATACAGCAGTTGCACTTGTATTATTAGTAATCGCGCGAGTAACTAAAGCAGCAGTTGTACTATCACCAGAAAGAATTGCACAATTCTTAGTAAATGAAGTCTATCCAGTACCGCCCTGTGGTACTGGTAAAGTTCCAAATGCTGCAGCACCATCTTGAGTAGTTGAGTATAAAGCGCCAGAGCCTGTACGTATAGTAGAAAGTGTGCTATTTGCAGTTGTACTATTACCAGCAACAATAGCATTTTTATAACTTGTGGTAGTGAAACCTGTACCACCTTGAGGGACAGGTAAAGTACCAAATGTTGCCGCACCATCGGCAGTAGTCGAATAAAATGCTCCAGATCCGGTTCTAACTGTAGTAAAAGAACTATTAGCGGTAGTACTATTTCCTGTAATAATAGCATTTTTATAAGATGCAGTTGTTATACCCGTACCTCCTTGAGGTACTGGTAATGTACCGAACTTTGCCGCACCATCCTGTGCAGTAGCATAAAATGCGCCAGAACCAGTTCTAACGACAGAAAATGGATTAGTTGCCGCGGTAACGCTACCTGTAATAATTGCATTCTTATAACTAGATGTAGCAATGCCAGTACCGCCATTAGTTACTGCTAAAGTACCATCAACTCCAATATCAGATATATTATCACTACCATCAAATGCAGTTGAAGCTGTAGTAGAACTTAATGAAACTTGAAAAGTTCTTCCATTTGTTAATATATTAGCTTTATGAGTACTTAAAACATTTGTTTGAGATGCCATTTTTACACCTCCATATCTCAAAAGTTAAATAAAAAAATCGGGCACTTTCGTGCCCGATCTTATTAATTAACCACGAAAATTAAATTAATATTTGTATATATTCTGTCTCCTCCATTATATGATTCAACAGTATTATCAATATGTGCTTCAATATCACTAAGATTATAAATAACTTCATTATCATGGATAATTTGTATAGAAGTAATAGTTTCTTGTGCAAGTTCAGTTATTTCATCTATATCCTATACTTTAACTGAACAATATGCAGAACTTGAAATATTTCCTTCAAAAAATGAAGTATTTCTATTATAGCTTTCTACTTCAAATTCTGTATTATTAAATTTAATTTTATCCATATTAAAGTCCTCCTTGGAGTCTATTAATTAAATTATTAATATTTACTCCTTTATTTTGTGCCATTGATCTAGCAATACCTTCTAATCCATTTCCATTCTAAAGCATCGCTGCAATCATGGCAGTATTAGGATTATTCTATAAAATTTGCGCTAACATTGCTTGTGAATCAGGTGCATTTTTAATTTGCTACATCATACCTCGTACTTGTTCAATTGACTGATTCAGTTGTTGATCCGTTAGCTACTGGGACGGTATTTGTTGACCGTTTCGCATTTGACTTATTAGACTTGCCATTTATCCATTCCTCCACTACCGCTAATCGCGCGGCTAAATCATTAGTATCTACAGGTGGCATTTCTTCATGTGGTTTTACATCAAATGGTTTAACACTTCTATTACCATTTATATCTGTACGAATCCACCAAACGAGATCTTTATCTGTATCTGGCAACCAAATTTCACTATTTGGTCCCATCGGGAATTGCCATGCAGCATGTTCTCCTTGGATTGGTGGAGCAGAATAAATTGGCAGTCTTTGCATATATGGGTTATATTGCTATTGCTACCCCATCATTATGTTGTTTTGATTCCATGTATTCATTAACCGTTTCCTCCCCATATTTGCGACCACACTTGGGACAGTAGTCACACTATCTTAAATTATTTGCGGCATCAAAGAACCACAATTCTTTTTCCTATTTTCTTTTATTATCCCAGCAATAAGGGCATCCAAATTCTTCCATAATTACCTCACTTTAAAATTTTTTCAATAGTTTCAAGTGTAGATTTTAAACTATTGTAAATTTGTTCTAAATCACTACGAGTCACTGCCTTACCATTAGATAAGAATTCTGTTTTAACATATCCTGTTTTATCATTGTATGTTACTTTAGACCAAGTATTATCTACATATTCAGACTCTAATGAAGTATGATAAGGAATCCGCGCGAGAACCTTAGCTGATGGGCTAGGCTCTGCGCGCAAATTTAATGTGCCCTTATTAGCAGTATTTACATATACTGTCATTCTTGCACTCCTTCTGCTGCTTTCTGTTCAAGATCAAGCTGTTCAACTTGTGCTTCAATAGCCGCACGAATTGTATCTTCATCGAAAGATAAGCCTTTCTTTTCGAGTAGTTTCTTGGCTAGATTTAAAGCATATGCCAATTTATTTTCACCCATTTTTGCGCCGAAAATCTTTTCTGCCGCAAATACTACCGTTTGAGCAATACCAGCAAGCATAGATAATTGTTCAGCGGACACATGAGCTTTAATATATGGCCATACAACCATAGTAAAAATGCCGCCAAGAATTAAAATTAGACCTAATAAAATCTGAGTAATATTCATAAATATTACCTCCTTTTTTCTTTATTATATCATATGAAATAATAAATTGTCAAATATTTAACCATTATCTTCTATATCTTCTTCAGATGCTTCTTCGGCTTGTTCTTCTTGTGCCTCAACTGCTTTATTCATTAGACCAATTCTGGAAATCATACTCTTAAATCCGCCCTTGTCAATCCATCTAAGTATAAATTTATCACTAAATATATACTTTTCTCCTAAGGAGTTAATTAAGTAAGTTCCCTCATTGACTAACATAATCCAGTCGAGATTAATAAGAGTAGATGCAAAGGCTTCCGCGGCCTCAGGACGAATGATGCCTGCTATTAATGCGGCGAAACGATAAGCTAACCATCCATAACAAATAAAACGGCTCATCCATTTACTATATTGTAATGCCGCCGCGGCGACTCTTGCTGCTGCCATAAGCCTCACCTCAATTAAGTTTCTAATATCTTTAATACATCAGATTTATATTCATCTGGAATTTCAATTCCATATGTAACAGCTGTAATTGCTTCAATACTATCTAATGCATTAATATAGTCTTTTAAAGCATTAAAATATGTTGTATTATAAATCTTTAATTCTGTTGCCGCTTGCATAATAGTATTTATTTCATCAGCAGTATAGAAAATAACTTCTTCCCCATCTGCATGATATGGAATTAAAGATTGTGTTTGTGCTAATGCGCTTAAACTCATTAGATTTAGTTGATCTTGTGTAGTAAGAGAAAAATGATGATTTTCTCCATGAACTACAATATCAAATCCTTCCTCAATAGTTAAACGGCAAGCACGGGACATTTCATTTATTTTAGAATCACGAAGGAATTCAACTGAATTAATTTCAGCTGGGTCGACACTGGGAATCTCTTCATTAATTTCTTCTTGTTCATGTTCATATTCAATTTCATCATTTATTTCAAAAGCGTGTTCAAATGCTTGATACTCTTCTTCAGTAATTTCACGTACTTGTACCGCGATAAAATTTACTTGAAATTGAATTGGTTGCATCCATGTATCTCGATAAATATTGCCATGCCAGCTGATAAATTCTCCACGTTTTTCATCTGAACGTAAAAAACTTTCAATTACTGGAGAGAAGGCAATAAAATCATTGGAACATGCGATACCAACGATATTATTATCTAAAATCATTTTATAATAAGTCATATCCTTTTCCCTCCTAAACGAAGGGAGGATGGAAAAATCCATCCTCCCATATCATTAAATTGATAATGCATAGTTAATATTTAATCCAGATTCACTTGCAGACTTAGTATCATTAAGCTCAATGTGACCAGCCTTATCAACATATACAAATTTAACCTTAGAACTGCCATACCCCATAGAACGAGTCCAATATTCACTTGCAGGTAACCAGCCACCATTATCATTAGTAGCGAATAGTCCAGTACGGTCAACAATCTATACACCATTATTAATATCATCATTGCTTACATACATATAAGCAGTACCATTAGATTTAATAAAGATGTCACCAACTTTAATTCCTCCAGGAATATTATTAACTACAGTATAAATATTCGTAGAAGAAGCAATGGATGTTGAAGTTTCTCTAAATATACGTAATGGATTTGCTGAAGTACCTGTAACCGGTTTATTATTGAAACGTAAATTAAGGTAATGCGCTCTATTAGATACACTCTCAGAAGGCCAATAATTGTTGGCTGTATCATTAGGATCGTAGTTATAAACTACAACTCTAGTATCATCATTTAACCACATATATGGTTTTAAATTATTGTTAAGTTCTTCTGCGGTGTATGCGCTTGTATTTGCTGCTAAGTTATTAGCACTTGGAGCGTAAACATAATCACGAGTACTACTAGTAACAGATTCTAATGCATAACTGTTGTCGCCTTGAGAACCATAAACAACTTTAAAGTTCTTATAATATTTCTCTGGTTTACATACAATTGCTTGTAATTCAGTAGGTAATCCTTGGAATACTCTGTTATTATAAACTGTACGCGCAACTGAAGTGCCCCATCCTGTAATTGCTCCATCATAAGTCGCGGCCTAAGCCTGAACAATCTTACCATGAGAAGAAGTAGTAAATGTTACTAATTCTAATGCAGGATTTGGAGGATTGACGCCAGTTCTATTATTACCAGTGACTCTATCTTCATAAGTTGTAAATGCATAAGTCATTTCTTCATGTGGCCATGAAGCAATTCTCTTACACTCACCTGCGCCTAAGTCTTCTGGCCAATACTTAGCCCAATAAATTGTGCCCTTACCGTTAGCAACTGCATTTTTAATATTGGAGTATTGCCCTTCAGTACTATTAGTAATACGTCCTAAGACTAATTGTGCGGTAGAAGTAGAATCATTCCAAGTGATATTTTGAGCAACAACGTTATCTGCTAGAGATAAGTTACCATTCATACCAGAATAAATATAAAGTTTATCACTACCAGCCGGATGACGTAATACTACCATATTACGTTGTCCTTTAGTATAAGAAGAACCAACTGCAACAGATTTATCAGTACGATTAAACATATCACCAAAACCAACCTTTGGTCCAGTAGTATCAGATTGACTTAATGTTTTTAGATGATCGTATAATGCAAAACCATTAATAGTATTAAGGTCTGAACTAATATAATAGCAGCTAGCTAATGTAGCATCATTATAATTATCAGCATAGGTTGCATCTTCAGTGAAACAATAGTCGATTGCAAGAGTAAATCCATTTTCTTCCGCCATAGGTTGAATATTAGTTACATAAGGAGTAGAAGTTGCTAAACCTAATCTTAAAATCTTACGAGTTGCATTAGGCCCAACTAATTCTGTACCTTCCTTAATACTATCATAACCCATTGTATAAGAGAATTGTTTACTTGGAGCTACTTTAGATGCCACTCCAGCATAAGTACGTTCACTTGTACTCATCATAGAGAGTGCAAGTAGCTGAACTGGAGAGAAAGTAGTTGTATCAGCAAATAGTTCTTGTAGATCTACAGAACCAGAATCCCAGTTTGCATAAATGACAAATGCATTATCTGTTGCGCTTGGATTAATGTTTGTTGGAAGCTTTTCCCATCCATTAAAGATAGAATAAGTAGCAATACCGCCGCTAATACTCATAGAAGCGGTTGAGAATCCAGCATCATGAATCTGTTTAACAGTTGGTGCTTCTTCATCATAACCGCCGCCATAAGGTACTGGGTTACCACTAGTTTTAATTAATGTAGATTCCTTAGGAGTACCATTTGTATTCTTCTCTAGATACCATTTAATAGGATATGTTCTATCTTCCTCTTTAAAGTAAGTCTCAACAACAATATCACTATTTTCAACAATTGGCACATCACTTAATTGTGAAATTGGAGTAGAAGAACCTTCAAGTTTCCAACCAGAGAATGGAATATAAACACCACTTTCACGTAAACCGAATTGATAGGTTTTGCTTACTGTAGGATCACGATGTGGCATCTCACTTAGAATATGAACTTTTTCTTGAGTATCTTCATCAGTGTATTCCCAAATATCAACGATTGGTTCACTAGTATTAACATACATGGACATAATTTCAGCGCCATTTACTCCATCATATTTGTAAGTTACCTTATGTTTAGGAGTATATGTTGCTTGACTTATATCTAATGTTAAATCAGGTTCCCAAGTTTCTTCATATTCTTCTTGTTCAACTAAACTATAGTCACCAAGTACATGAATTGTGCCACCTAACTTAATCTTATCATAGGTAGTTTCAATAAGTTTCTTGCGCGCACTAAATGGCTCTAAGTCTTGAATGTCTCCTACTTTAGCAGAATATAATTTTTCAAGGAAAATCTTATCTGCACCATTAAGCATTGCTGCTGCGATGGCCATCCAATCTACTGGAAGATTAATATTTGTATTAGAAGCTTCCCAATTGGTTGTTAAGTAAGAATTCCATGCTTCAGAGTTATTCTTAATCGCGGCTGAAACACTTGTATGATCTTGAATACAATTGTAGAAATCACCATTAATTAATACTGAATCTCCAATTGTATATTCTTTATTTGTTTGCCATTCTGCAGAATAGTCACTATCATAAACCGATAGTTTAGTCAATCTGCTATAGTCGATTTGATCTGTAGAAGAATTCTTTACATAGAAATCAACTAACTTACGCGCGCCATAAATGCTAATATCAGTTACAGTAGTTGGTAGATGTAAAGTTTCGATATTAGCGTATTCTGGTAATGTAATGCCAGTAATACTAGTACCTTCTGCCTCTACTGTACGAATATTATTTGCATATTTCAGATTAATTGTACTACCAATGCTATGGCAGTTCTTAATGTTAAGAGTTTCAAGTAGTGGAACCTTAGAATTACCTTGAGCATCAACAGTAGGTAATACTAATTCAGTGAATTTAGTATTAACATAACCTGTTTCTTCAGTACCAATATCTAATGTCTTAATATGATCTAAAGCACGTAAGTCAAAAGAATATGGATACATCGGTGCAAGGTTACCAATTGCAGATAAGTGATTTGCACCATTAATATAAATACGAGTTTCTTGATAATTACCAGTTAAATCAAATCTATATTTTCTTCCGGCTTTAGCACGTAATGTTGGCTCACCATCAGTTATATAAGTATTCTTAAAATTACCATTACCAACCTGTACATTTAAGTACATGTCTTGATATGGAGTTAACTCTAGAATATAGCTTGGCTGAACTGCAATATCTTCAGTGCTTGCAGGAGTAGTACAGTTAAATTCATTAGTATTACTATTATCAAGAATATCAGGTAGTCTATACTTACTATTGAAATATACACCCTAATCACGAATCCACTGACGACGTTGATATTTCTTACGACCTTGCATCATAGAAGTTAAGAAACGAGGATTCTATTTACCAGTGGTAACAGAATGATCAACTTCTTTTCCTGTAAATGTACGTAAGTATTTACGCTCAATATCTAGACGCCAAATTTCTTCTGGATAGCAACTCTGGAAATTGTCAAATTCATCAATCAAATCTTGAGAATTGAAACAAGCTCTATCTGCAGTGGTCATAATAGAACGAATTCCTTCCGCGAAGGTGGTTCTTAAACGACGCCAGAAGATTGAACCAGCACCATTAAATGCATAACCAGAAAGTGGATCGCCTTCAGTACGATAGTCAGTATCCTCTTTACCATATGGGAATACTAATGCACCGTTATTATCAATACCTGCTGCGGTATCACAGTCATATACCCATAGGTCAAAGGCATAATCTGTATAATAGGTATGTTTAGGATTT
>Ga0247610_10002629_pt1 | contig 20464 bp, 10 predicted proteins | sample 174DNAGHGhighgp2_FD_193483 | JGI IMG/M metagenome (GOLD analysis project Ga0247610, IMG submission 193483) | Sheep rumen microbial communities from Palmerston North, Manawatu-Wanganui, New Zealand - 1742 DNA GHGhigh gp2 | ecosystem: Host-associated > Mammals > Digestive system > Stomach > Rumen...
TCTTCCGCGACGTGACCCTCTTCGCCGTGCCCGAGACGCATTTGAAAGACCTGACCATCCACGCCCGCCTGAATGGCGAAGTGGAGGTGGACACGGAGATAGCGAACGCGAAAAAAGGCACCACCGTCAGGCACGAAATCCTGGACGCCCAAAGCCAGGTCGTAGGCACGACGAAAGTGGCACATCCACATCTGTGGACAGCAGAGACACCTTATTTATATACGTTGCGCACGACACTGGCGCAAAAAGGCAAGACGCTCCAGGTCTTTGAGCACAAATTTGGTTTCCGTGAACTGACCATAGACGGGAACGTGTTGAAACTGAACGGCCAGCCCATCAAGTTGCGCGGGGTCACCTGCCATTCCACCGACCCATTGACCGTGAAGGTTGTAGACGAAGCCAGCATCCTGCGCGACATGCACCTGATGAAGGAGGCATCGGTCAACTACATCCGCACCTCGCACTATCCCCGCGAACCACGTTTCTACGAACTGGCCGACTCCCTCGGCTTCTATATCATCGACGAAGTGCCCTTCGGTTTTGGAGACAAGAACCTATCGGACAGCACATTCTATCCTGTTCTTCAACAAAGGGCGCAGGCCACCATCCGTCGTGACAAGAACCACCCTTCGGTTCTTATCTGGAGTCTTGGCAACGAAAACCCTCTCACCGACATCTGCATCCGGCTGGGCGATTATGTCTCCACGAAACTCGACCCATCGCGCCCCTATTGCTATCCCCAGGTGGGCAGTTACTTCCGCCGCTTTTTCGAGGGCGGTGGGAAAGGATTTCCTTCCAGAGCACCCATCTACACCCCCCACTACCCCACCACGGGACAGATTGGCGGTTTCTACCAAGGCTTGGACCGCCCCGTCATCTTCACGGAGTATTGTCACTCGTTGGGCATCTCCTTCGAGGATCACGACCGGCAGTGGGAAATCATAGAGCGCACGCCGGGCATCGCCGGTGGCTCCGTGTGGGAATGGGTGGACCAGGGAATGCCGTTCAAGGCCCCCATGAAAGACCATTATGGTTATGAGGAGCGTGTTTTCACCTCGCCAGACAGCGGTTTCGAGATGTTCGGCAACAAAGGCACCGACGGACTACTCTATGCCGACCGCACCCCGCTGCCCAATTACTACGAACTTCAGCACAACTACGCCCGTGCTTTTGTGCAGGAAGTCAAGGATGGCGTGCTCACCATCGTCAACCGCTATGATTTCCTGAATCTGAAGGACAACGTCGCCTTCCATTGGACATTGACCAACGACCGCGACACCATTCTCCGCGGTTCCTTCAGTCCTGACTGCCAGCCACATTCATCAGCAGCCTATACTTTGGACTTGCCCAAGCAGAATGGCCTCAGCCTCCTTCAATTTGATATTGAAGACGCCCAAGGACACACTTTCCTCCACCAGAGTTTTGTGCTCCACAAACCCGCTATGGAATGGACGGGCAACGGCGACCCAAAGGAGTTGATGCAGCAGGGGCCGCTCATCAGGGTGGGACGCAAGCCGACGATGGCAGAAATGCTGAAGGTGAAGGACACTCGCATCGACAAGTATCTTCAGCCTATGGAGAATCCTTATGTCAAGGCTGAAGTGGCCATGACACAAGAGGGAACAGGAATGAGAGTGAGTTACAAGCTGACCCCCGACAGCACCTCACGTTTTCTCTCTGAACTCGGCGTTGCCTTACTGCTCGACAGCTGTCTCGACCGTGTGCAATGGATTGGACAAGGACCGTTGCCTTCTTATCCAGGCCGCCGTCAGGCCAACCGCCACGGCTTCTGGGCCAAGCACAAGGACGACCTGTATTTTGAGGGCAACCGCATGGGGGTGGATGCCGCCTATGTCAGCGACAGTCTGGGCAATGGCCTGCTCATAGTAGGAGACAGCCTGAACTTGAACTTTGAACAAACCGACCGCGGCATCGTCCTCACTGTCAATGCCGCCGTCTCGGGTCAAGGCCCGAAATTCGCCCGCACCGCCTTCCCCGTTGTATCGAAAGACGTGGGAACCCTTGCAGGCGACTTCCGCGTCTATCGCATCAATGGCAAGGACGGCATCACTGGTCTCCCCAAACTGTTTCTTCATCCCTCAGGCATGCCATCACCCTTCCATCCGTTTATGAAACAGTATGACACTTATCTGATGAGGTTTGACGAAGTCTCGGACTTGTGAGTAACGCCGGTGTCACGTTGGGGTTCCCCGTAAGTAATCTTCTGGATGACTTGTCCCGGTTCTGCCATGATAATCGTCAGTGTATGGTGTTTCTGGTGCGTCTTGTTGGCAAAGGAGATGGTGAAGTCGCGGCGGTTCTCCAGCACTTGGAGTTTCCAGGGGTGGCTCCATTCCTCGCAGGAGTGCACGCAAACGACGGGGTCGCCGCCGTCGAAACTCACGGCAAAGCGACAAACCGTGTTGCCATTGCGAGGCCAGAAGGGAATACTGGAGATGTTGACCTCGATGACGGGGAGAGCGTTCTCGATGGGGATGTCGATATGTGGCAATGCCGGGTTGCCTGGGTCGAAATCGTCGGCGTTGGTGGGAATACCACCGCCAACGGCATCAAGGGCAGCATCAGAAGGTTCGCCGAGCTGCAAGCCGACCCAGTCTGTGCCCATCCCTTCAAGAAGACGGAAGGGTGGGACAAGTTTTAAGTTTCTGAAATCCACTTTGTTCTCAAGGTCGAAGTATCGCTGGTTGTCGGGCAGACGATAGGCGTTGGTAGGCTTGTCGCCGACCTGCGGCATTTGTTGGTATTTGGCGCAAAAGCCGGGAGGAACCTCGCTGATCATCTCGGCCCACTTCCCGTCGAGTTGTTCGTTGTACCGCTTTCGCAACTGCTCAATCTTGTCATTGGCTTCAAGAGCCATCCCGGCATAAACGGTGCTGCCGGTCTCATGATTGCGCTGTGCGTAGAGGAACTTGCGATTCATCTGACAGGCGGAGTGCACAGCGTAGCCCAGCATCTGAAAGAGGGCCGGGCGTTGCTCCGGGTCGATGTTGCGTTCAATCATGTCATAGGCTTTGCAGATGTCCTCATAATCCATAAGTCTTCTTTGCGCGCTTCCGTCGTCGAACGAGAAGTCGGTGTCGTGCAAGGCATCGAGCGCGTCGCCACTCCACTCGAACTCATAGCCCATATATTCGGGTTTGCGATCCCAGGCCAGGCGGTAATAGTTGTCAAGGATGAATTGGAACTGAGCGGCAAGGTCCGGAAGCTTTGAGGTCAAGTCTTCTTGATTCCTCTTGAACGTACGTGCGAGCCATCCAGCCTGATACCGGTTGACATTGTCGTAGGAGAAGGCCTTGAAATCATAGGCCATGTCCATGAACATCTGGGTTTCCAGTTCGCCGGGCTTGATGTCGCCGACGTTGAGCAGCCAATAACGGTCGGCTCCCGCCTCATAAGCTTTCTTCAACTCATAGTACATCAGCATCGGGGCGGTACTGGGAAGCCAGAGGTAGTCGTGGGGTGTACCAAGGTAACTGATATGGTAATAGACCCCACTGCCCCCCTTGCGCTGCCTCTCGGTAGCGTTCGAGACACGCTTCATATAGCCGTAGTTGTCATCAGGCCATACGATGGTGACGTCATCAGGCACGCGCAAGTCGGCATCGTAGATGTCGAGTGTCTCCTTGTAGGGCACGAAAATCTGAGGCAGTTCCTCGGCCTTCGTCTTCTTGTATTTGGCCAGGATGGCCCTCTGCTCTGCAAAGACTTTCTCCAATGTCCTGGCACGGTCTTTGGGGGTCGACGGGCCATGCATGGCCTCATCGTGCAGTCCACGCATGCCCATCGTATAGATATTGTCATACTGTGCCGTCTCGCGGATACGGTCGTCGAGTTTCTTGAGGATGGTGGTACTGTTGGTTTCGTAGTTCCACTCGCCATCACGTGCCTTGTCCCACTCCGAGGGTGCGGCGTTGTTGAAGAGCAGTGGTTCACAGTGGCTGGTGGTGATCATGATTCCCCATTTGTCGGCTATCTTCTGACTCTCAGGATGACTATAGAACGCGCCCGTGCAAGTGTGCATGGCAGGTGCGAGCATATTGCCTTTCAGACGTAGAACCAGTTCGCATACACGGTCGTAAGTCTTGGGTCCAATGTCTCCCAAGTCCTTCTCATAATTCAGGGAGGCCCAGGTCTTCAACCCCCAATCCTCATCATTGATGAATACACCGCGGTACTTGATGGTCGGCGATTGGCTGACAAAGTTCTCCGAATAGTCGAAAACCCGTTTGTTGGCTTTGTCAACGACCACGTCGGCAAACCAATACCATGGATTGACTCCAATCGCCTCGCTCACATGGAAGACACCATAGGCGAGGCCTCTGGCATCGGAGCCTGTGATGTAAAGGTTCTCGTCCTTGGTGTCGATGGCATATCGCTCCCACGTACCGCGCAGTTCGCGATGAAGTCCTGAGCATTCAACGGTGCCAATGATGATATTGGGGCCTTTGCCCTTTTTCGTACCAACGGAAGGTCTTGCCCCCGATACTCGTTCGATATCATCCGAAAGCACCTGCGCCATATGTCCTACCAATGGTTTGTCCTTCTGATGATAAACGATTGTAGCCTGTGTGAGGTTCACAGCCTGAGCCATATGGACGGAAATGGTCAGGATGATTGTCAGTATTGCCCTATTCATCATTGTTGCCATTTACTATGATTTGAGAGTTGTCGTTTCATTATTTCATAATACATCACAAAGATACACATTTTGAATGAAAAGGTGTTGTTTTTCCGGAAAAAAACGCGAAGTACTTCTGACAACGAACACCAAACAACCGAGTTTTAACTACGAATCCTTCAGCCGTGAGAAATATGGATAATCGTCAATTTATTCCTCAATATCGGAAATATTTCATAATTTTGCAGGCTGAAATGAAAATGAGGGGAAAATCAAACGTCGAAGGATGAAGGATAACAACAACCGACCACTTTACGCACACTTGAGCATGTTTCTGGCATGCGCCATTTGGGGACTGATGTCACCCATAGGGAAAGATGCGATGACACACGGTCTCGATGGCATTGTCATGGTGTCGTTCCGGGTGGCGGGAGGAGCGCTGCTCTTCTGGCTCACCTCGCTCTTCCTACCTAAAGAACACGTGGCCACTCGCGACAAGTTCATCTTTGCCGGAGCCGCCCTCTTCGGATTGGTGTGCAACCAATGCTGTTTCACCATCGGACTGAGCATCACCTCGCCTGTCAACGCGAGCATTGTCACCACGTCTATGCCTATCTTTGCCATGCTTCTCTCATTTCTCATACTCCATGAACCAATCACGTGGAAAAAGGCAGGAGGAGTGGCCATAGGATGCTGCGGGGCGGTGACGCTTATCCTCACCAGCCTTTCGGCTTCTGACGCCAAGGTGGGTGACATACGAGGCGACCTCCTTGTATTAGGAGCACAGTTTTCCTATGCCTTGTTCCTCTCCCTTTTCAACAAGTTCATCAAGAAATATTCCATCTTCACGGTGAACAAATGGATGTTCCTATGGGCCACCATCATTGTTTGGCCGTTTACCGGATGGCATGTGGCACAGACAGATTGGGGTTCCGTGAACGCCACGACGTGGATGGAGACGGCTTACGTGGTGGTTTTCGGAACCTTCGTGGGATACATCCTCATCGTCAATGCTCAGAAGGTGCTGCGTCCCACTGTCGTTGCCATCTACAATTACGTACAGCCGTTGGTGGCCGTCATCGTCAGCCTAGCCATGGGCATCGGTGCAGTGAAATGGAGCCAGGGGTTGGCTGTGCTGCTCGTGTTTGCCGGAGTGTGGATGGTGACGAAGTCGAAGTCGAAACGCGACATGCTCGAGGCTGAAAAAAGGGGAAGCCGATAGAAATAGTCCTACTCCAACGGTAGGGCGACAAACATCGTTGTTGCCGTGGTCCAAAGCAAGAAAAACTTGTTCTTTTCCATTGTGGATTTTAGTTTGTTAACACGAATGCAAAAATAGTGTTTTTCACGTGAATATGCAATTATCCCAAAGGACACAATCAGTAATTTTCAAGGATTTCGCGTGCTTTCTCCCTTCTTTTGGCCTTTGAGTGTTTCTTGGGAATCAGCTTTCTGACGACTGTTCCTATAAGCCCTAAGAGATTGCCACCGCTTGAGGGGTCGATGCCAAGCAGTTGCGCATCGGTCTTGTTGATTGCCACCATGCTGTTGATGCGATCCCTGAGCCCGTCGTCCTTGCCTTTGCCGAAGACCACGACTTCGTTCATGCCAAAATCCTTTGACACGAGGAATACCGTGTCGCGCACCTCGCTGAGATGAAGCAGCCGGCTTTCGTAATTGAGATGTGAGAGGCTGATGCTCTTGCAGGTGTCAGGCACAGAGAAACACCCCAACGAATCTGAGATTGTGGTGCCGGCGCTGCTGCTCACACTCACCTTGCTGATGGGGTCTGACGTCTCCACGTCGCACACCACCAATCGACGCTGTGCTGCCACGGAAACAGACAAGAGCATCAAACACACGAGAAGAAATAAACGGTTCATCAAGGGCAAAAGTAATCGTTTTCCCTTGGCGCACCAATTTATTTCACCCTAATTATAATCTATTAGCATACCTTTGCAAAACTGTTGCATATCGGCGAAAGGCATCTTCCAAGTCCATGTCCACCATCCATCCGTTCGTTTCGACATATTGGAACTATTTCCCCAGGAACCTGGTGCTCATATAGGCTTGGAAAGCATCCTTGTAAGAATCGCCGATGGGCAGGTAGGTGTCGGCATCCATGATGACGCGGTTTTTGTTCACCTCCTGGATTTTGTCGAGGTTGATGATGTAGGAGCGATGGATGCGCATGAAATTGCTTGGCAGTCGTTCTTCCATCTTCTTCATGGAGAGCAAGGTGATGATGGGTTTGCGTTCATTTTCAATCCAAACCTTGAGATATTCGCTCATGGCCTCGACGTAACGGATGTCAGGGATGCTGACCTTGACGATGCGGTAGTCGGTCTTGAGGAAGACAGCGTCGGTGTTGTTGGAAGCAGAAGGATTGGCGGGTGCAGCATCGAGACGTTCTTTCAACCTGTTTGCCGCCCTCTGAAAGTCTTGGAGTCCGAAAGGCTTCAGCAGATAGTCAACCGCATTGACCCGGAAGCCTTCGACAGCATATTCCGAATATGCTGTCGTGAAGACGACAAGTGGCGGCACGGTGAGCGACTTCACAAAGTCCATGCCGTTGAGGTCGGGCATGTTGATGTCGCAGAAGATGGCGTCAACGGTGTCGTTCTCCAGGAAAGAACGAGCCTCCAATGCACTTTGGCAACGTGCGGCAAGTTCAAGGAATGGCACCTTGTTGATGTATGAGACGAGTTGTTGGAGAGCCAATGGCTCATCGTCGATGGCGAGACAGCGTATCATGATAATGGTATGTTTAGTTCGACAGTATATGTTTTGGACTCATCGTTGATGTGCAGGGTGTAGTGGTCTTCGAAAAGCAAGTCCAGCCTTTTCTTGACATTGGCAAGCCCTACGCCTCCCTTTTCCTCATTCGGCTTGTCTGCCTTTGAGTTGTGGCATGTGAAACTCAGTGTTTCGCCTTCCACCGCAATCTTCATTTCAATAAAAGACTCGTGCTGATAGCTGACACCATGCTTGAAGGCGTTTTCGATGAAAGAGATGAGCATCAATGGCGGAATGGTGCGGTCGGGCACCTCGGAGGGCAGGTCGAGCGTGATGCGCACCTTGTCGGTATAGCGCAGTTGCATCAGCTTGACGTAGGTGCGTATGAACTCCATCTCCTTGGAAAGGGGCACACCCTTCTTGTCGCCGTCATAGAGTATGAAACGCATCATTTTCGACAACTCCACAATGGTTTCCTGAGCCTTCGACGGGTCGATGTCAATGAGGGCGTGGATGTTGTTAAGCGTGTTCATGAAGAAATGTGGGTTGATCTGGTAGCGCAGATACTCCAACTGCTGTTCCAAGTTCTGGTGCTCCAGCTCTGCAAGCCGTCTCCTGTCTTCACGCCCTCGGAAATAGCCCTTGATGCCAAGGTTGGCACCAAACATCAGGATGAGCACCACGATGGCCAACAGGTCGTGTTCGCCTATGACGGGTGGTGGCATTCGATGACGCAGTTTCCGTGGTGGTGCATCATCTGGCACCGGAGGACGTGTGCCATCGGAATTCGCCATAGGCCGGTTGCCATCGAAATCCATCGGTGGCTTATGTTGGCCGGGGAGTTCCATATGGTGCAGCTTGCCGCCTCTCTGATTCCATCCCCTTGGTCGGTTGTTGCACTGGTAAATGGTGAAAGCAGCCATCAAAACAGCCACGAAGGTGAAATACACCACGCGTTTGCGCTTATACACCAGCAGCGGCGCCAACAGGAAATTATGAAGGAGGAAAAGGAAAAGATAGACTGCGAGTTTTCTCCAGACGATGAACACCTCCGTCCAATCGAATGTGAGATTGGGGTCGCTGATGGTGCGCACATACAGACTTAGCAGCGGGGCGGAAAAAAGCATGCCCCACACCACCAAGTAAATCAGATTCTCCTGTCGCGATTGCTTCATCCAATATGTCTTTTCCATATATGATAACGTAAAGAGAATGATGATTATTGCATGTCAATGCCATCCACCTGGGCCTCCAGGACCGCCTCCCATGCCGTTGCCGCCAGAATAGCCGGATAGTGAGACGGAGGAACCACCGGCTATCGTACCGTCCTTGATGGTTATCCCGCCAAAGAAGGAGTCTCCGCCACTGACGCTGACTCCTGACTTGAGCGTAGGCTGTGAGGCGGAAGACACCACAAGGCCGGAGCCGCCGCTTGAAGGAGTCTTGAAAGAGATGGTGTCCTTGCCATCGATCAGTGTGTACCAAGTATTGGCCGACCACGACGATGCCGAATAGCACGACTGGGTGAGTTGCGAACCGTTCTCCAGACCGCCCACGGCGATGATGGTGCCGCCGGTGACATATAGTTTGTAGCCGCCTTCGGTGTTGGCGTCGATGGCCACCTCGGGTTGGCCGGAACAGACGGCGAAAATCGTGCCGCCCTTGATGTAGCAATTGCCGTTGGCATCCAGACCGTCGTTATGCTGCCCCTGGGCATAGACATAGCCACCGCTGATGGTCATCGTGCTCTTCGAGTTGATGGCGTCGTCGTAGGCGTAGCTGGCCACTTCACCGCCCGTGATGGTGAGTTCCTTCTTCGTCTCGATGCCCTCGCCGTTGTAGCCGCTGGTGCGCACCCATGTCCTGCCGCCACTTACGTTGATGTTTCCGTCAGCCTTGATGCCCTTGGGCGACGAGGTGTCATTGTTACTTCTGTATTGTCCACCCGTGGTGATGACATACACGCTGCCACCGGTGAAGTTGACGTCCATATCCACGTTGATGCCCTTTCCGCCCGAGCCGGTGCTTTTCAAATATAGTTCGCCGCCATTGACGGTCAGCGTAGAGTCGGCCTTGATGCCGGCAGCACCTTTTGCCTCTTTTTCTGTCGTGTCATAAGTGCCGTCGCCAGTGGTCAGCACAGTGGTGCGCCCACCGTTGACGATGATGTTGCTCTCGCTATTGATGCCCTTGGCCGCAGCTGCGGATACCTCTACATTCAGGATGCCGCCATTGATGAAGATGCCGTCATTGGCCTTGATGCCGTGATTGGCAGTTGATTTCACCTGGATGTCATTTCCTTTGTTGAAAACGATATAGTCGGCAGAATGGATGCCATTGTTGGTGTTTCCCGTGACGCTTAGCGATCCGCTGCCGTTGAAGAGCAGCTTGCCCTTGCAGTAGAGTGCACCCTTTTGAGTGCCGCCTGTGCCGTCTGTCAACGTGTTGGTTGTCCCATCGTCAAGAATGACGAAGGCACGTTTTTCACTAAGAAGGCTCAACGCTGCTGAATCAGGGTTGGTGATGCTCACCCCATTGAGTCTGACGGCATATTTCTTATCGCCGAGGATGGTCAGCGAGCCGTTCGTTGTCGCACCGCTCACTATGTAGCACACATTCTTTGTATCTTGATGATTGGCTGTCACATGACCACCGATGACTGTCACTTCAACCCCGTTCTCCGTCTTTGCCACAGGATTTGACATATCGATGGTCACCTCCGTCGAAAAAACGTTGTTGTCCAACATATCCTCTTCGTCAGGGAAACAAGCATCAGCTGCTTCTGTTGGCTCCGGCGTGGTCTTGTCGAGGACAATGTCGAATGTGGCCAGTTCACCTGTTGTGGCCGAACTGCCGTTGCCAATGGGATTGTTGCCGACTGTGCCCCCGTCTTCTGTTCTTTCAAATGAGTCCTCCTCTGAGCAGCACATCAACACGCTTGGTGAGGCTGCAAGCATCATGAAAATCAGTATCTTCTTCATATAGTCTGTCTTTTTTTGATAAGTATCATAAAATGTTGATGCAAAATTAGGACAGACTACTCGGATTACCTAAAATAATCAGCGAACCGATGATTCCATTCAACGAAAATGTCTTTTGTGGATTTTGAAAACAACTGCGACAACACCAAACATTGTACGACTCAAGTCAAACAAACACAAGACAGCACAGCGCTGTCTTGAAAAGAGTCTGTATCATATTGATTTTCGGGCGGGCACAAGACCCACCCGAAAACAGATTGTCGATATTATCGATGCGGGCGGGGACGCCCGCGCTCCCATAGAGGTTTGACCTGTGGCTTTTTCCGAATGTTCTTTCTAATTCAGCCGGAATGTGATGGGCAGTGTGAATTTCACCCGCACGACTTTGCCATCCTGCATTCCAGGAGTCCATTTCGGCATGGAATTGACAACACGGACAGCTTCGGCGTCAAGGTCGTCGTGGACTTTTTGGGCTACATGGGCATTGCTGATACTGCCATCAGGCTCAATGATGAAGTTGACAAGCACCCTTCCAAATTTGCCTGCTTTGTAGGCGGCCTCCGGATAATGGATGTTCTGTGAGAGATACGTCACCATGGCCTCCATGCCGCCAGGATATTCAGGCATCTTCTCCACAACATCGAAGGCTTCCGGTTCAACGCCACCAACAGCAACGTTTCTTATGAATTCAGTGTCTTTGCCATCTTCAGAGGTAAAGGTGCCTGTAGCCGTGTTGTCGCCTGAAGAAACGGCGTTCTTGGTCGTGATGAGAATGACCCCATTCTTTCCTTCCTCTCCATACAAATCGATGGAGGCCTTGTCTTTCAAAACGTCGATATGGTCGATGGTTTTGGGGTCAAGAGACTGCATCTCCTCCATGCTCGAACGCTTGCCATCGATAAGGACGAGAGGATTTTCCAAATCTCCCTTCATATCTTCGGCAACACCACGGATGTTGATAGGTGTAGTGGCTGCCGTGTCGGCTTTCACTTCGATGGTCTTGCCGCTGACATTCACTTTGCCGGCTTTTTTGCCCTTCTTCATCAATTTCTTCTGTGGTTCTTGGTAAATGTAGTCGGTGACGGTTTCGGCGTTGAGTGCCAGGACGGTGCCCAAGACGGGCAGGAGTGCAAGGAGTTTCAACCAACTCTTGCCATAGGATTTCTTATTGTTAAGCATCATGTTTATGCGGTTTTTAAGGGTACTGTGGGTAATGCCGTTGGCTATGGAGTACCCACCAGTGACAACGGCCTTTTGGATAAGTAGATACAGATACTGACGCATATTGATGCCTTGAGAGAGAACAGCAGCATCGGCTTCGTACTCATGGATGGCACGCAGGTCTTGGCGAAGCATCCATATGGCGGGATTGAACCATTGCAGTGCTGTGAGCGTATCAACGAGGAGGACGTCGAGCGAGTGCCGCTGACGTATGTGGGCTCGTTCGTGGGCCATGATGGCCTGGTCTTGTTGCTTGAAATCAGAAACGTTGAGTATAATGTAGCGCATCCAACTGAAGGGTGCCACTGGCTTGTCGGTGACGGCGATGACGGTGCCATCGTCTTGTGGGTGGCGTTGGCTGCGCATGATGAGACGAACCACCTGCGCGACAGACCAAACCACATGGCCCACAACCACGAATACGCCCAAGAAGAACACGACCACAACGACCTTTTGCCACCATGGCTGGGAAGGTTCTACGATTGTCGCCAACGGTTGTCCAATGGCAATGCTGGACTTGACAGGCAAGACTACGGTATGATGGAAGGTGAGGACACAAAACGGCAACACGAACGATGCCACTGCCGTGATGAGCAGCACCACGCGGTTGAGGCGGTGAAACGTGTCGCGGCTGAGCAACAGGCGATAAAACAAGTAGAATATCGCGATTAGCACAGCGACTTTCAAGTCATATTTCAGAAATTCCATCATACTGAATCCATAGTTTATGATTTCTCTATTTGCTCAATCAATTCTTTCAGTTCCTCCAGGGAAATCTTTTCGTCCTTAACAAAACTGCTGACAGCATCCAGATAGGAGTCGTCGAAATAACTCTTGATGACTCCTGCCAGGCTCGAACGTCCATATTCCTTCTCAGACACCGTCGGGAAATATTGGTAAGACGTGCCGAACTGCTTGTGGCCGAGCATTCCCTTTTTCTCCAGAATACGCACCGTGGTGGATAGCGTATTGAAATGTGGACGTGGTTCGTCATAGTACTCCAACAGTTCTTTGACGAACATCGGCCCATGCTGCCAATACAGGTCCATGATTTCCTTTTCTTTGCGAGTCAGTTTTTTCATTGTTTGTTTTCTTTTGGTTTCACATCCATCAAATGCGTCTGTATCTTATCCAACCACAAAGTAACTAAAAAAAATAGTTCGATATAACTAAAATCTTTAGTTTTTATGGATTATTAAGAAAAAAGGGGCGAATTTTTTAGTTGTTCACACATACTGGCAGAAAACGAATGTGATGCTGGCGCGGCAAGATGTCGCTTTGGCCTCTATAATATAATAATGTGGTTAAGCTATATGTTATCAAAACAAATCACGGACACGAGTAAGCAAAAGCATCAATGAAGGATTTGAAGATGATGATTAATGAAACAGGGTGTCCAATTTGTTGTATCACTTTTAATCAAAGACCCCACCCAGCCCCTCCCCTCGAGGGGAGGGGATATGCACACCGATTGTTGGACGAGACCTCTTGGCAAAGAAAGCGAAACGTATTCTTTATGAAAAAACAGATTACAAATAGGATACCCTATTAACGAAAAAAAAGACACCGGTTTGTGTTATTTGGAACTTCGGCTACTTCGTGTTCATAAAACATAGTGCTTAGGTTTGTCAAATACAGGGCGAATTGGTTGAGACGAGAATTTTAAATTTGTAAAATTTTCAGAAATAGCAATACAAATTATAAGAGCACCTATTTTATGATTTTTTATAGTTATCCAAGTACTAACAAAATAAAACACTCTTAACACCTTTTGAAACATAGTATCATGGTTTTGTGAAAAAAGTTTTAATGGATGTTTGCTTATGTGAATACAAATTCTTACCTTTGCAACAATGAGCTTGTGACGTGATATAAAGTTTAGTGTTCTATTGAAGCATCTTTCGCATATGTTACATATTGTTTATTTGAAATAAAAAAATCAACTTTATGATACATTTTGCAAAATGTGATTGGAAATAAGGTGGTACTTTTGAATCTCATAATGCACGCGAACAAAATATCCCTTAGGCCTTTAGGTCCTGCCGGATTAAAAGAGACAAGAAAGCGCAAAGACAAACCATGCCACCATCTCATTCGCTTAAAATGCGTTAAACCTAATATTTTTGGGTATTACGAAAGAATAACCAATGATTAAAAAACAATTATCAACTAACAAAATAACTTTTTATGATTAAAAATCTGTCAAAATCTATGAATCTAAAGCAACTGATTAGACAGACCATTCCCGCTATTCTGATGCTGTTTGCATTCAGCACCATGCTGCATGCGCAGAACGGTATCACAGTAAGAGGTGTTGTCACAGACAATAATGCCGACCCATTGATTGGTGCCACGGTGATTGTCAAGGGGCAACCTTCCTTGGGAACGGTGACCGACATCGACGGCAACTTCCAACTGACGGTGCCCTCTGAGAATTCAGTGCTGGTGATTTCTTATGTAGGTATGACCACTAAGGAAGTGAAGGTTGGCAAACAGCGCGACATCAGTGTTTCACTTGCTGATGATGCCACACTGGAAGAAGTGGTTGTGGTAGGTTACGGCCAACAGAAAAAGGCCTCTGTGGTGGGTGCCATCACCCAGACCACGGGTGAAGTTCTTGAACGTGCAGCAGGTATCGGTAGCGTCGGTGCGGCCCTCACGGGTAACCTCCCCGGTATCGCCACAATTGCTTCTACTGGTCAGCCAGGTGAAGAGGACCCACGAATCTACATTCGTGGTGCGGCAGCATGGAACCAAGATGCCCAGCCTCTTATCCTCGTCGATGGTGTGAAGCGTGAGATCAAGTCTGTCGACATCACGTCAGTGCAGACCATCTCAGTGTTGAAGGACGCCTCCGCCACCGCCGTCTATGGTGTGGAAGGTGCCAACGGCGTCATCCTCATCACCACCAAGCGCGGTCAGGAAGGCAAGGCAAGAATCGATGTTGGATTCAACGCCACCCTGAAAGCAGTGTCCAAGCTCCCTCGCAAGTATGACTCCTACGACGGTTACATCCTCCGCAACGAAGCCATCGAGCATGAGCTCGCCTTGGGCGGTGCTGGTTCTTGGGCATACTATCGTCCCCAGACCTTCATCAACAACTTCCGCAACCAGGACCATACGGTAAAGCCCAACTATGATGCCGATGGCAACTACCTCGGCGACTACAGCCAAGCGGAACGCTACCCCAACGTGGACTGGCAGGACGAAATGTTCAAGGAATACACCTTTTCTTATAATACGAACCTCAATCTTTCCGGTGGTACGAAAGCCGTCAAGTATTTCGTGTCCTTCGACTTCCAGAACGAGGGTGACATGACCAGGATTTGGGACAACCGCCAAGGTTATGAGGGTGGTTATTCCTACAATCGTTTGAACGTCCGCTCGAACTTGGACTTCCAAATCACGAAGAGCACATTGTTCAAGGTCAACCTGGCAGGTTCCAATGCCCAGCAGAAGACCCCACGTTATTATTATGGCAACAGTGGCGAGTTCTTCCAGCAGCAACAATGGGCAGGTGCATACCGCATGCCACCAAACGTCTTCCCCGTACAATTCTCCAATGGAGCATGGGGTTACTCCAGGTTGGCTGCATCCAACATGGCCAACTCCCCCATGAACGTGGCAACATCCGGTTTTGAGCAAAAAACCATCACCCGCATATTCACCGACTTCTCTCTCGAGCAGAATCTTGACTTTGTCACCAAGGGCCTTGTTGCACGCGGTACGATTTCATGGGACAACCAGTTCGACGAGGGCAACCGTGGTATCGCAAATGGCCCCAATGGTGGCGGTGGCCACGTCAACAATACGGCATACATTCTCCCGGAGGATGGTCAGCTCCTTTTCGAGAATGAGATTTTCGCATCGACGGGTTTCGACTTCTTTGAACAACGTGACTGGGAACATCAGCCAGGCAGAGTCAATTATACAAGCCGTGCTACTGAAATGTCACTCCAACTATACTGGGGTCGTCAATTGGGTCAACACAACGTGACCTTGATGGGTAACTGGAAACGTCGTTCCAGCGCAGGCAATGCCGACCTTGAGAACCGTCGTGAGGACTGGGTGTTCCGTACCACCTACGACTTTAAGAGCAGGTATTTCGCCGAGTTCAACGGTGCCTACAATGGTTCACAGAAATTCTCTCCCGACAACCGCTTCGCTTTCTTCTGTTCTGGCGCTTTAGGTTGGATGGTCACAGATGAGAAATTCATGAAATGGTTGGTTGACAAGCGAATCGTCGAGATGTTCAAGATTCGTGGCTCCATCGGTGAGATAGGCGACGACAGCGCCGGTGACCGTTATGCATACATGACAACTTGGGATGTGATTGGTCCTTATGGGATGGGGCTTGACCCCTCCTCCACCAGCCCGTTCACCGGATACAAGGAATCATCTGTTGCAAGCCCCGACCTCCGTTGGGCAACCGTACAGAAGAAGAACATCGGTTTCGACTACGCCATCCTCAACGGCATGTTCGCCGGTAGTTTCGACTGGTTCCGCGACGACCGCTACGACATCTTCATTTATGGTCGCGACCGCTCCGTGCCTTCATACTATGGTGCAGCAAAGACCCCTGACGTCAACAAGGGCAAGATCAAGAATCAAGGCTTCGAAGTTGAGGTCCGCTTCAACAAGGTGTTGAAGAATGGCATGCGTTTCTGGGCAAACACCAACTACACCTATGCGCACAACGTCATCAAGTTGAAGGACGACCCGGAATTGATTCCCAGTTACCGCAAGGCGAAAGGTTATTCCCAAGGACAATACTGGTCATTCATCGACAACGGCTATATCAAGAACTACGACGAACTCTATAGTGTGCCCGAGCGTCAGACCAGTGACGAGCAGGTGCTCATCGGCGACCATTACATCGTTGACTTCAATGGCGACGGTGTCGTTGACGAGACCAACGACCAAGCTCCTTACGGCTACACCGGCACTCCGGAGCACACCTACAACGCCACCATCGGTTGGGAATGGAAGGGATTCAGCATGTTTGCACAGCTTTATGGTGTGACAGGCGTCACCCGTGACGTGACCCTCACCTCCTTCCCCGACCAGCTGCTCACCGTATACGACACAGGCAAATGGTGGAATCCCGTTGATGGCGATGGTGAAGTTGTCGTTCCACGTTTCACCACGCAGGTAGCATACAACAACGGCACCCAGTTCCTCTTCGACGGTTCCTATTTCCGACTGAAGAACGTGGAAGTCGCTTACACATGGACGAAGGGTTGGATCAAGAAACTTGGTTTCACAAGCCTGAAGGTTTATTTGAATGGCAACAACCTCTTCCTGATTACAAAGATGCCTGACGACCGTGAAAGTAACTACGGTTGGAGTGGCGCCGGTGGCGCTTACCCCACTGTCAGACGTTATAACATAGGTTTCAAGCTTTACATTTAATTGCGTATGTCTATCATGAAATATTATCATCACATCAAAACCCTTTTTGGTGGTTCGCTGCTCCTTTTGGCAGTTGCTTCCTTCACTTCTTGCTCCGATTGGCTCGACAAAGACCCTGAGTCCATCATAGCAGAAGATGAGGCATTCAAGAACTACCGCAATTTCCAAGGGTATATCGAGGAAATCTACAACTTGATTCCTGATAAGGAGAGTTGCAACTATTGTACTGCATGGAATTTTGGCGACGATGCTGTTCACAACCCAGAAGGCTATGCCCACATGGACCATCAGGTTGACCTTGGCAACTATCGCAACTGGTTGAGCAACAACCAATGCTGGCTCATGGGTAATAATTATAACGGCAGGGAGCAATCCCTGTGGAACAACTCTTGGTACTGCATCCGCAAGTGCAACATGGGTATAGAGAACATCAAGTCTCTTGTCGGTACTGATGAAGAGCGCGACCTGTTGCTAGGACAGATGTATTTCTTCCGTGCCTGGTGGCATTTCGAACTGATGTGCTACTTCGGAGGACTACCCTATATTGACCAAGCATATGATGCCAAAGAAATTCCCCAACTTCCCCGCCTTTCTTTCCAGGAATGTGCCGACCGCTGTGCAGAAGACTTTGAGATGGCATACAGGCTTCTTCCTTTGGACCCGACGGCATGGGATGAGAAGTTGGCCGGCATGCAGACCTCAGGAAATAACGATTTGCGTGTCAACGGTTTCATGGCCCTCTGCTACCTTGGCAAGTGCTACCTCTGGGCAGGCTCTCCGCTCATGAAGGAGTTTGAGAAGACCAAGAACGGTGGCGTGGCCCAACTCTTGGGGGCAAGCAGCAACGGCAAGACCTATGATTATGATGTCAATTACTGCAAGAAGGCTGCTGAGACTCTCGGCAAGGCTCTTGACTTGGTGAAAAAAGGACAAGTGACCTACAAGCTTGCAGAGTTCAAGTATTCCGACCTTTACAACCACACCAAGGATGACAATTCTGAGTCCAACTACTCTGACATCTTCTATACACACAGGCAGAATTGGCAGTATCCCGGTTCCACCGAGGCCATCTTCCGTGGTGCATATCCTGGTGTGAACAAAGCCAACTGGAACTGTGCCAAGATTTTCGGCCCCAAGGTTTCCGGCCTGGTGGCACATGACAAGATCATCCACCACCCCACCGCCAACGTCATCGACCAATACGGCATGGCCAACGGCCAGCCCATCTATTTGGTAAGAAATGGCATCTATGAGATCAACCCAGCCTCCGGATGGGACCCCGAGCATCCCTACAAGGACCGTGACCCACGTTTCTATCACGACATCATCTTCGACGGCTTCCACTATGTGCTCAGCACGGATGCCTTGAACTCCGACCAAAAGAAACTGGAGTATTGCGAACTTTTCACGGGTGGTGCCATGCGTTCCGTAGCCGATGGAAGCAGCACGGGCTATTTCATTCAGAAACTGATACCTCACCAGTGCAATGAAGGTGACAAATGGTACGACTACGACCATGCCTTCCAGTGCTATCTTCCCTACATGCGTCTTGCCGACATCTATCTGATGTATGCAGAGGCCATGGCAGCCATAGCAACTGATGCAAAGGGTCTTGACAACAGGGATTATTGTCCACTGTCTGCTGTTGACGCCATCAACGCCCTCCGCGACCGTGTCAACTCTGCCGATTATCCCATGGAGCATGTGGTGGCCAACTGCCGTGACACCCGTGAGCACTTCATCGACGAGGTGCGCCGCGAGCGTGCCGTGGAACTTTCCTTTGAAGGTTTCCGTTGGTGCGACCTTCAGCGTTGGCTTCTCTTGACAGAACCCCCATACACGATGAAATACTCTCATGAGTTCGAACGTTTGGAAACGGCCGACTGGTTCAAGAGCCACGACCCCAAGGACGCCAAGGTAGGCAACTTCCACAAGGAAGAGCTGATCACCCGCCGTTTTGAGTCAAAGCACTACTGGTTCCCGCTTCCCGACAAGGATATTTATCTTTACGAAGGATTCCCCCAGAATCCAGGATGGTAGGAGATTGAATATTGGATATTTAAGATTGAATATTGAAGTATATGAAAAAAATAGTAACAAACATATTTCTCTTTGCCATATTAGGTGTTTCGCCGCTGGCTGTCAATGCCCAGAACACAGACGGGGCCGATGACGATGTCGTTTACAGCGCCGATTCCACCGTGGCGAAAGAGAAAGTCCATGTTGCCTTCCGCGACAAGGACCCCGACCATCTTCTCGGAGGTGTTTCATACATCAACATGGAAGAGCTGCAGAAGAAGGATTACACCATGAGCAGCCTTGAAGACATGTATGCCCTTGTTGGCGGCTGGAATGGCAACAACCTATGGGGTATGGACAACGACCGTCTTGACAACAATGACAACAACAACCTTCCGTTGGTCATCATCGACGGTGTGAAGCGCCCATCCAACAACGTGCTACCTTCCGAAATCGAGCAAATCACCTTCCTCAAGGGTGCACAAGCCGTAGTGATGTTTGGCCCCAAGGGTGCCAAGGGTGCCATCTTGATTACCACGAAGCGTGGGAAGATTGACGGCCTTCAAATCAAGGTCAACGCCAACACAGGCTTCCACGTGGCCAAGGAGTTCCCCGAGTATCTGGGTTCTGCCGAGTATATGACACTTTACAACGAAGCCTATATGAACGACGGGAACAAAGAGCCAAGGTACACCCAGCAGGACATCTACAACCATGCCTCTGGTTTGAACCCCTACCGTTATCCCAATGTGAACTACTATTCCGACGAGTATGTCCGCAAGATATACAACCGTTCGGAAGGCACGCTGGAAATCCAGGGTGGCGGCACCCGTGCCCATTTCTACACGAACATCAACTACTACCGTGCAGAAGACCTACTCAACTTCGGCCCTGCGAAGAAGAACTACACCGACCGTTTCAGCGTACGTGGCAACGTTGACCTTGTTGTCAACAAACTCATCAAGGGTTTTGCCAATGCCAGCGCGACGTTCTACAATGCCCATAAGAACAAGGGTGATTTCTGGAATGCGGCTGCCACCATGCGCCCGAACTTCCCTGAGAATGCCGCCCCATTGATTTCCATCGACATGGTCGACCCCAATGCCTCCAAGGCCCTTGCCATCTTGGGCAAATCACTCAACCTTCTCGATGGCAAATATTTCCCTGGCGGCACAAAAACCACGACGAGCAATGCCATTGCAGATTGCTACTTCGGTGGCAAGACCCAAGATGTCAGTCGTCAGTTCCAATTCGATGCAGGTATCATCTATGACATGAACAAGTTCTTGAAAGGTTTGTCCTTCAAGACCCTGTTCTCCATCGACTATGCTGCCAGATACAGTCTTTCCTATGACAACAAGTATGCGGTGTTCATTCCAACATGGAGTAACTACAACTCACAAGATGCCATAGTTGCCCTTATACAACAGGGCGATGAAATCATTACAGGCCATAT
>Ga0247610_10002631_pt1 | contig 20458 bp, 14 predicted proteins | sample 174DNAGHGhighgp2_FD_193483 | JGI IMG/M metagenome (GOLD analysis project Ga0247610, IMG submission 193483) | Sheep rumen microbial communities from Palmerston North, Manawatu-Wanganui, New Zealand - 1742 DNA GHGhigh gp2 | ecosystem: Host-associated > Mammals > Digestive system > Stomach > Rumen...
AAATTTTATAACCAAAAAGTTACTATTCTGAATAAAAAAGTAATAATCTAATAGGTAAAACGCTATTTTTATGTAAATTTTACTACTTATTCACACCAAACGCATGGTACAAATAACAATTACCAACCTTTGGTAACATGATTACCAATATGTGGTAACAACGTTACCAAAGGTTGGTAACGACATTACCACATAATGGTAATAAGATGATTTGTTCTTCTCACTCTACATCAAGATGGAGGATGGGAGGATAAATTAAGGTTTTCAAATCAAAGATAGCTACAACTTAGGAGAAGTCATATACATCTTGGTAATGATCAAACTCTAGACATTTCGTATACCCAAAGTTTTTGAACATCGCTAGGATATTCTCCTGCTGGTTAGGAGTAAGCACTCGCTCTCCCCTATTATAGCGATAATAAGTACCATTACCCCCAAGATAAGCCTTCACTCGCCTATGCAAAGTAGCACTATCCGCTCGTGTTAACTGTCGGAAGAGTTCATTCATTCCCCAGGCACCACGCATAATACGTATCTGCTTGAAATGTACACAACGCCCATCATGAAGTGCTGTAGGATAAACAGCAGGACCAAAGGATACGTTAGCAGGAACATGCTCCCCTGCTAAATGACTAATACAGGCTGTAGCCATTGGACAGTCTTGAACGAAACATAAAGGCCACGATGGTGGCACCATGTCAAATGTAAATTTCAATTTCTTATCCATGATATGATTTGTGAGTTTTACTTGTACCTTTATATCATATAGGAGACTTTAGCTGAAGTCATACATACAGATGCAAATATAACAAGAATTCATGAGACAAGTTCATTTTTTCTCTAAAGTACAAGAAGCGTGCACAGTGCATCGCCATTTTTGCATCATAAAGTGAAAAGTAATCGCAATAACCATTTAAATCAAAAAAGAGGATATGTCTATTGACATACCCTCCTTACTATATATTCACTATAAAGAATTATTCTGCCTGCTTTGAAGCTGAGTTCGCCGCTTTATTATAGGTAATCTCATCTTCTGGAATTGACCATGTCCAATCGTCATTTGCACTGACAGTAATAGCAACTGATGCATTAAAGTTACCACCATGCCCAATGTCATGACGAACAATATCACGCTTCCAACGCTTGAAGTCGCTCCAGTTAAAGCCCTCTCCCCAAAGTTCAAGACCACGATACTTTACAATTTCCTCGAAGAGATCGTTGCCTGTCTTATTGCAAGAATAAGAAGCATCACGACTAGTAGAAGCATTCAGCTCTACCAAGTTAGCCTGAGCCTCTGCTGTATTACCCAAGAAATAGTTAGCCTCAGCCTCAATCAATACCATCTCTGAAGAACGGATAAAAGGAATATAACTTACACCAGGAGTATCGAATACACGGAACTTCATCTGAGCACCCAAGAAAAATGCCCGTGTGCTTGTCTCTTCGTCGATGAGTCCCTGATAAGCAGGAGCAAAGTTGATACCAGAGTTTGCCTTAGCGATAGAGTCATTAGCATTAACTACAGAATCACACTCATGGTAAACCTCATCGCTTGACAAACCAAGTATACCATAGGTCATATAATAACCATCCTGTGAATCTGCCTTAAATGAAGGCAACTTATCAACAGTCAAGAATAACTGCTTACGAGCATCATTGTCAGGAATCTGATCAGTCAAGTCCTTGCTGATAGCACCGGCACCAGCATAGTCATTGCTGGCATTGTAACCATTACAAGCAAACTGAGTACCGAAACTCCAATACCAGTTGTTCTCAGAAGCATCTCCATAAGAACCCATAATCCACTCACTGGTAGGCTTACAGAAGCCGCTTGCATAACTCTTGTTATCCATCAAAGCATAGCCCTGACGTGCCAACTTAGCCTCAGAGAGCGCCTTACTATAATCTTGCCTGGTCAAAGCTGCACGTGCATATACAGCATGAGCTACATTCAAGTTAGGCAACCAAATCTTACCCTTCTCACGATCAAGTCCACTTGCTCCAAAGAGTGAGATTGCATCATCCAAATCACTGTAGATTTGAGCATAACACTCTGCCATAGTAGAACGTGGCATCTCACCAACAGACTCATCCAGACGAAGGACAACACCAGGCTTGGTACCATTGTCAGAATCCTGCCAACGTACGCTGTAATAGTGCAATAGCTTTTCATAAGCATAGGCACGGAAAGTCAGCGCAGAGGCCTTAATAAACTGAATATCAGCTTGAGAACCTTCAGCAGCATCAATATGAGCAATTACAGTATTAGCCTGACCAATGATGTTATAGTAATAGAACCAAGGATAAGTAGCATAAGAGGTTGTATAATTCTCAAAATACGTACCATTCATGAGAGTTGCCCATCCCGGTTCATACATGGTATAGGCAAAATCATTATCCATATAGTTCTCATAAATAGCTATAATACGGTTTTCACCTGCACAGCCCTGACTCCAAGCATGTTGCTGAGTAGACATAGACTTTGCAATACCATTCAGCACCTTGTAACCATTTGAAGTTGTTGATAATGCGGTAGCTGTACTGACAGACTGAGTTGGAGTTGTATCCAGGAAATCGCTACTACAAGAAGCGAATGCTGGTAAGCAAAGTGCAGCAATAATATATGATTTGATTAACTTTTTCATTTGTATCTGCAATCTTGATGATTTAGAAATTAAACTGAACACCGAAGTTCCATACACGTGGTGTAACATAAGTATCCTCTGACATACCATCGAAGCTGTACTGAGGATTCATACCCTGACGAGCAGTAATCGTCAACAAATTCTCAACACCTGCGTTAACAGTCATACCATTGATACCGATCTTCTGAAGATACTTAACCGGTACACGGTAGGTCAAGTTGATGTTCTTGAATACTAAGTAAGAAGCACTAACCAAGAAACGGTCGCTGACAGCATTATTATAGTTGCTGTTGGTATAGTCAAGTAATGGAGTACCATCAACAAGGATACGATCTGCAGAAGTTTCTGTCATACCTGCAGGAACACCATTCCATGATTTCAATACATCAACATGGAGAGCAGAAGCAGAAGTGGCAGTAGCTGTACTCATTAACTGACGATAGGTTTCATCAAAGATTTTACCACCGAGGCTGTAAGTTAGCAACATGTTCAAAGTAAAGTTTTTCCAAGTCAAATCAGTATGGAATGAACCAAATACAGTAGGCTTAGCAGTACCACGGAAATCCTTCTTACCATAAGTAGAAGCATCATAAGTATAATCTACACCGTTGATGGTGACAAGCATGCCCTTACTTGCAGCAGCACTCTTTTTATCAGGATCAATTGTATACAGTGAACGACCTGTCATCTGATCTACACCCTCAAAGTGGTAAGTATACCAGTCATAGAGAGAGTGACCCTCAGAATACAAACGCACAGAACTACGTACATAATCCTCATGGTTAACCAACTCATTAATCTTGTTGCTTAAGAATGTAGCATCCAAACCAACATTCCACTTGAAACCATGACTCTTGACGACAGCCACATCAGCTGTGAACTCAAAACCGCTATTGGTAATAGAACCGATATTGCGGAACACTGTCATATTACGTGTATCGCCGTAAGAGAAAGATCCAGCAGAAAGTGGCATTTTCACAGCCATCAACAAGTCCTGAGAACGCTTATTGAAATAGCCCAAAGAGAAATTCAAACGGTCAAAGAGTTTACCCTCTAAAGCTACGTCGATAGTCTTAGTGGTTTCCCACTTGATATCACCGGCATCCAAAGACTGCTTCATCAAAGCTGGGTCTCCAGCATTCTTATCTATATAATAAAGTGCCTGGTAAGCATAGAAATCCAAAGCCTTGTTGTTACCGACCTCACCATAAGAAGCACGAAGACGGAGATCATTTACCCAATTATATGGCTTCATGAAGGCTTCACGCTTAATATCCCAGCTACCGCCGAGTGAGAAGAAACTACCCCAACGCTTGCCATCAGCAAAACGAGAACTGCCATCCCAGCGAATAGAAGCATCCAAAAAATACTTCTGATCATAGTTGTAACGACCACGGAGGAAATATGACTCCTCACGGTCTTCCATCGTATATCCTTCAGCCGAAGAGTTGGTCAAAAAGTTACTCATGGCATAAATACCATCAACTGCCATGTTGGTATTCATGGTACGAGTCAACTGACGTTTATATTTATAACTCTCATGACCAAACAAAGCATCTATATGATGGATATCAAAATCATGATTCCAGTTCAACAACTGCTGACCGGTTGTAGTATAACGGCGCAAAGTAGACTGGGTAAAACGACCATTATTAGTTGCACCATCACCAATCAGTGGGTTATCATATTTTTCTTCAGCTGTAACCAAACGGTTTACGTCACCCTTTACTGTAACACTGAAATCATAAGGAAGATTAACTGTCAAGTAAGCCTGACCACCCAACTGGTTGTTATCCTTATCGTCTGTATTATGGCGCAATACATAAGCAATGCTATAGTTACCCAAATAAGAAGAAGAAGTATCGTATTGCTTGTTACCATTTGCATCGAAAACATACTCTCCATTGCTATTATGCTTATAATAAGGATAAATAGGAGCCATGAAACGGGCTGAATGGAATGGGTTAGCATTATAGGTGCCTTCAGCATTACTATTATAGCTCTGCTGGCTGAATGTGGCATTCACATTGATACCCATTTCAAAGTATTTGTTTGGCTTAAACATTGAGTTTACACGACCTGTAAATCGCTCATAACCGCTACCTACGATATAACCCTTTTCATTCAAATAGCCGAAAGAAGAGAATACATTAAACTTGTCAGAACCCATCTGAGCGGTTACATTATAATCTTGGCGATGACCATTACGCTCGATAGCATCGTTCCAGTCTAAATCATCATAATATGGCAAACGATTAGCGATCAACTTACCATTGGCATCAAACAGAGCATCATCAGCAGCATCATAGATATTACGCTTTGCATTTGTACTGATAAGGTTCTTTGTTGCATAAGCAGCTGCATCAGTCTCATTCATAGCCAGTGCACTATTAGTCATAGCATAGTGCTTCAAAGCTTGCCAAGAAGCCTCCATCCACTGGTCTGCACCCAATCGCTCATATTCTTTAATACCACGGGTATAAATACCTTGGTTAATCTTAACAGAAAAAGTTGGTTTAGAAGCTGAACGACCGTTCTTTGTGGTAATAATAATCACACCGTTAGCAGCACGGTTACCATACAAAGCAGCAGAAGCGGCATCCTTCAGTACAGACATGCTGGCAATATCGTTCGGATTGATATCAGCAATGTTACCATTGTAAGCTACACCGTCAACTACGAACAAAGGTGCAGATGCATCATTACCTTCAGCATCATACTTGGTCAAAGTACCAATACCACGGATACTAATCTTAGGCGCAGCACCAGGCTCACCATACGTAGAGTTAACCTGAATACCAGGAGCACTACCTTCCAAAGCACCTGTTACAGATGTACCAATACGCTTCTCAATGTTTTTGGCATCAATAGAAGTAACAGCACCTGTAATACTTTGGCGCTTTGCTGTACCATAAGCTACAACAACCACTTCATCCAAATTCTGACGATCTGCCTGAAGATTGATGTTCATTTTGCCACTCTTAGCAGATACAGTTTGAGAAGTCATACCAATGTATGAAATTTCCAACTTAGAACCTGCAGGAGCATTCAAAGAAAAGTTACCATCAATATCGGTAACTGTACCCATTTTTGTGCCTACTACTTTTACAGACGCACCAATAACAGGCTGTCCATCTTCAGCAGAGATCACTGTACCACTAATTTGTGTTTGAGCCATAGCCATCCCTGCAGACAGGACAAGACCAGCTAAAACCATCTTTAGTCTTTTTTCCATAAATCCCTCTCGATTTTTTTAATTAAAATGTTTATAGTTATAATTTCTTTCTGCGACATATAACACTAATTTATTCTCATAAAATCCTGCTAATTTCTCTCACCAAAAACAGCTCGTATCATATTGTCGTACACTACATTTCAAGATACAATTCACCCATGCAGGCAAACGATTGGCAAAATTACCATATATTAATAAGGAAAACAAATTATTGCGTATAAAACCATAAATATTTAACATTCATTAGCAGTAAAAATCATATAAACTCTTTAAAACTGTTAGAATATCCATGAAAAATGTAATAATTAGTATACAATAATTAGGTTTATACGCAATTTTTACAAAATAAGAAATAGAAGTGTCAAAAGCGTTTAACATTTTCCTTCAACTGATTCTTCAAATAGTTCTTGAATGCCTCATCGCCGAGGACATCGATATCTGATAAGAGTCCTAAAACAAAACGGCCGATACCAAGATAACTGGCAACATTCATTTGCAAATGCCAATGATGTTCGTCTTCTTGCGTTATATACTTGGCTGAAGCTGGATACTCTTCTACTAGCAAATTGTGAGAGAGTTGTCCTAACCGCAACTCTATAGGAAATATTTTCTCGCCACTAAACATAAATATATCGGTAAACACCTGCTTATGACGCTCTTCGTGCTCCCACGACAAATCATACATCGTAACGTTGCCCATCCGGGATATCTTGAAAGTTTTGTTCATCTCCGATTTCAACTCATAACAACGTACGTCATTATTATTATTCATCAACAGAAATGGTTCAACAATTCGGTCACATACCGACTGACTATGCGGGGAAGAATATTTTTCTATCTTTACCAATCGTTTATATTTGATAGCCTCATAGAGTACTGTTATATTATGAGCCGCTTGCAGACGAGCTTCTGGATCTGATAGAATTTTATAGTCGTAAAAATTAGCCAATTTACGATTTATACGGTCTACAATAGCATTATTGCCACCAGCCACATCAAGTGCCTTACGGATCGTAATAGCTTCATCCTCCGTAAAATTAATGGTTTCATAGAGTTGCTTCAAAAATGGTGATTCACGATCGATACTATATACACTCGCTTCATCCTTCTCCACTTTAAATCCCCATGTACGAAAACTCTCTAAATAATAATAAAACATACGACGGGAAATATCCATTCTCTCACAAATGGCATTCACATCAAGTTTATGATTCTCCACCAGAATTAACATCAGGCGGAGCTCCTTTTCCATTTTATCGTGTCGCATTACTACTCGTCTTTAAAGTCTAAACTCAGTTCTCCTGTTCCCAAAAGATTGTAACTCTTACGATGATATGGACTTACTCCATGCTCGCGAATACCCAGACGATGTTTCTTAGTAGGATAACCCTTGTTGCTTGCCCAGTCATAATAAGGATACTCTTCGGCCAAAGCCTTCATATAGTCATCACGATAGGTCTTGGCAAGAATACTGGCAGCTGCTATTGACTGGTATTTACTATCTCCCTTGACTATTGTTGTATAAGGAAGATCCTTATATGGATCGAAATGATTACCATCGATAATTAAAGCCTGAGGTTTTACCTGGAGTTGTTCTATAGCCCGATGCATCGCCAGAAAACTAGCATGCAATATATTGATTTTGTCGATTTCCTCAGGGGTAACAACACCAATAGCCCAAGCTACAGCATCTTTCTGAATCTGCTCACGTAGCGCATATCTCTTCTTCAACGATAGTTGTTTACTGTCGTTCAATTCTGGATTGTTATAATCGGCTGGCAAAATCACTGCTGCTGCATATACACTACCTGCCAAACATCCACGACCAGCCTCATCACAACCGGCCTCAATTAAATCTGTATAGTAATGTGACTCTAACATTGGGCTATTTTCTTAATAATTCTTAATAAATTTCGTTTTTAACACACTAATATTTTAAGTGAACTTTTATTGCACAACCATTCTATATCTTTGCAAACAGTAATTAGTTAAAGACAAAGATTATGGAAAAGAATGTGACTTTATCAGTAAACATGAGCAACCGCGAAACAACTAAAAGCATTTTTAAAAGAATGATTGGGACCTGGACATCCATCACTCAAAAAGTTAAAATGCCGGCAGAATGGTTGCGCCTATATTATAGTGGCATACTTGGAAAAAACATAACCATGCAACAGACTTGGTTACTCATTAAAGCACAAACAGCTTTCTTTCTCGGTATTTTCCCAGCTGACATGTCTATTCTACTACGCTTCGCACTTGGTATTTGGATGGTTTATACTTTCATACAGTGCAAAAATGCAGATATCTAATTCTATTCCTACATGACATAAGGGCTGACTATCCCATGATAATCAGCCCCCTATATGATTCGTTGAGAAATAGCATGATATTAAAACATTTTGCTAACACGCTTGATACCTTCTACCAGGATATCTACCTCTTCCTTGGTATTATACAGACCAAAACTAGCACGGACTGTGCCCAGGATACCTAAGCGGTCCATCAATGGCTGCGCACAGTGATGACCTGTGCGGACAGCAATGCCTAAACGATCAAGCAAGGTACCCATATCCATATGATGGATATCGCCAACAAGAAAGCTTACTACCGCATCCTTATGGTCGGACTGACCAAAGATATGCATTCCCTCTATTTCCTGGAAACGCTCTGTACAATAACGGGTAAGCTCCTGCTCATGGGCATAGATTGCATCCATACCCAATGCACTCACATAATCCAAGGCTACAGCCAGACCATGAGAAGCAACATAATCAGGTGTTCCTGCTTCAAACTTCAAAGGTGGACGCTCAAAAGTAGTATTTTCAAAACTCACATGATCGATCATCTCACCACCACCTTGGTAAGGGGGTAGCTTGTCTAACCACTCTTCTTTACCGTAAAGAACACCGATACCTGTAGGACCATATATCTTATGACCACTAAAAACAAAGAAGTCACAATCTAATGCCTGTACATCAACCTTGAAATGTGGAGTACTCTGTGCACCATCAACCATTACAGGAATATCGTGCTCATGAGCAATACGAATAATATCTTCTACAGGATTAACTGTACCCAAAACATTACTGACATGCATCACACTGACCAGTTTGGTTTTAGGTGTTATCAGTTTTTCAAATTCATCCATGATAAGTTCGCCCTTATCTGTCATCGGAATGACTTTGAGCACAATACCCTTCTTACGAGCCTGTAACTGCCAAGGTACGATATTAGAGTGATGCTCCATTGTAGAAACTATCACTTCATCGCCTTCCTGCATAAACTCATCACAGAATGATGATGCAACAAGATTCAAGCCCTCTGTAGTACCTCTGGTGAAGACAATCTCTGTAGTAGATTTTGCATTAATAAATTTGCGCACAGTTTCACGAGCTGCTTCATGCAGTTCAGTAGCTTGCTGACTCATCCAATGCACACCACGATGAACATTTGAATTTACATTAAGATACTCGGCACGCATTGCATCGAGTACACACAAAGGTTTTTGGGTGGTAGCACCATTATCCAGATATACTAAAGGCTTATCATATACTTGACGCGATAGTATTGGAAAATCAGCACGTACCTGGTTAATATCATACATTTCAAACTCCTTTCTATTATTTGCAAAGTTTACAACCTTCGCACTTATTAAGCTGGCCACGGAAACGCATTTCTACCAAATGATGAAGGCGGTCACGTAGTGGCTCAAGTGTCATTTGATCGATAACTTCATTAATAAAAGCAAATTCTAACAGCATTTTAGCTTCTTTTTGGTCAATACCACGCTGCTGCATATAGAACATAGCAGCATCATTTAACTGACCTACAGTAGAACCATGTGCACACTTCACATCATCAGCATATATTTCGAGCATAGGCTGTGTATACATACGAGCTGTTTTGGTGGCTACCAGATTCTGATTGGTTTCCTGAGATGTTGTCTTCTGCGCTTCCTTACGAACCAGTACTTTACCTGCAAAGGCTCCTACAGCATTCTCATCAAGCACATACTTATAAAGTTCATGGCTATCACAATGAGGAACTTGATGATCTATCAGCGTATTATTATCAACATGCTGATTCTTGTCTTCAATGGCACAGCCATTACAATAACACTCTGCACCTTCACCCTTAAATACCAAGTCAAGTTTATTACGAGTAATTCCATTATGCAAAGTAATTACATTGTGATAAACTCGACTATTGGCCTGCTGTTCGATGTAGACATTGCTGACACGCGTATTCTTGAGATGAGTTTCTTCCAAACAATTCAGTTCGAGTTTAGCATTTTCACCTACAAAAGCCTCAATAACCTGAGTAGTCAAGAAATTACGATCATCAGCAGAGTCATCACAGAACAAGAACGTAGCCTCAGCACCCTCTTCGAGCACAATAAGAACACGACGATTAATCATCAGGTCCACGTCAGATCGAAGGATATTAACAACCTGAACAGCACGATCAATCTTGACATTTTTAGGTACATATACCATAAGACCATCCTGTGCCAGCATCGTGTTCAAAGCAGTTATGGCATCTTCTTCTGTCTTAGCTTGCTTACCATAATACTTAGCGACCAACTCAGGACATGTAGCAGCTACATGGCTCAAAGAGGCGACGATAACACCCTCAGGAAGAGTCGTCTTAGGTTGAGCCTTGGTATAGAAAGCATCATTGACAACAAAATAAAGAGAAGTGCTCAAATTTGGCACATCACAACGAAAGGCATCGTACGGATTAACAGGTATTTCCAAACGATTAAGATTCAAACCATAATCAGGTTCAAACAACTTATCCATATTGGTATACTTGTAGCGCTCTACCTTCTTCGAAGGAAAGCCCTGCTTCTTGAAGTCCTCGAAGGCCTTGTCACGAATAGCATTAAGAGGCTCTGCAGCATGCTTGCAGATCATCTCTCGGGCTGTCGTATATAATTCAATATATTGTTTCTCGCTTGACATATTCTTACCTTAGTTAATCACCATACTTAGCATCAGCCTCTTCTTTGATCCACTCGTAGCCTTTTACTTCGATTTCCTTGGCTAGTTCAGGACCTGCTGTCATCACAATTCTACCTTTATAGAGAACATGGATAACACTTGGCTTGATCATATCGAGCAGACGCTCGTAGTGTGTGATAACAATAGCAGAAGTATGCTCATTATGCATTTTGTTGACTCCATCAGCTACAATACGCATAGCATCAACATCAAGACCAGAGTCGGTCTCATCAAGGATACTCAGTTTTGGTTCGAGCATAGCCATTTGGAAGATCTCATTACGCTTTTTCTCACCACCAGAGAAGCCCTCATTTACAGAACGATGTGACAATTTTGCATCGAGTTCTACAAGCTGGCGTTTTTCACGCATCAGCTTCATAAAATCAGCTGCTTTCAGTGGTTCTTTTCCTTCATATTCTCGTTTTGCATTTACCGCAGCCTTCATGAAATTTGTCATACTGACTCCTGGTATTTCTACAGGATATTGGAATGAAAGGAAAAGGCCTTCACGAGCACGATCTTCTGGTTTCATATCGAGCAAATTCTTACCGTTGAAGATAGCCTCACCACCTGTTACGGTATAGAGCGGGTTACCTGTCAGAACAGCTGACAAGGTTGACTTACCAGAACCATTAGGTCCCATAATGGCATGAATTTCACCATCATTAACTGTAAGGTTGATACCTTTTAATATTTCTTTGCCCGCGATAGTTGCGTGCAGATCTTTAACTTCTAACATAATTCTCTAGTTTTTATGTTTATCCTACAGTTCCCTCAAGAGATACAGAAAGTAACTTCTGAGCCTCTACAGCAAACTCCATAGGCAACTTATTCAAGACATCCTTAGCATAACCATTCACAATAAGTCCAACTGCCTCCTCGGTTGGGATACCACGTTGATTACAATAAAATAGCTGATCCTCACTAATCTTAGAGGTTGTAGCCTCATGCTCCACAACAGCTGTATTATTATGAATATCCATATATGGGAAAGTATGAGCACCACAATTGCTACCCAACAATAAACTATCACATGAACTATAGTTACGAGCATTATCTGCTGTTGAAGTAGCACGTACCAAACCACGATAAGAATTCTGGCTATGACCTGCAGAGATTCCCTTAGAGATAATAGTACTCTTGGTATTCTTACCCATGTGGATCATCTTAGTACCAGTATCTGCCTCCTGATAATTATTAGTTACCGCAACTGAATAAAATTCAGCTTGACTATAATCACCTCGAAGAATACAAGAAGGATACTTCCAGGTAATAGCCGAACCAGTTTCTACCTGCGTCCAACTTAATTTGGAGTTAGTACCACGTAAGTCGCCTCGCTTAGTCACCAGATTGAGCACACCACCTTTACCATTCTCGTCACCAGGATACCAGTTTTGAACTGTAGAATACTTCACCTCAGCATTATTCATGACAATGATCTCGACGATAGCTGCATGAAGTTGATTTTCATCACGCATAGGGGCCGTACATCCCTCAAGATAACTAACATAGGCATCATCTTCGGCAACGATTAATGTACGCTCAAACTGACCTGTATTACGAGCATTGATACGGAAGTAACTACTTAATTCCATCGGACAACGTACTCCCTTAGGAATATACACAAAAGAACCGTCGCTAAACACAGCACTATTCAATGCTGCAAAATAATTATCGCGATAAGGTACAACTGTACCTAAATACTTTTGAACCAAATCAGGATGACTCTTCACAGCTTCACCGATACTGCAGAATATAACCCCCTTCTCTGCCAACTTCTCCTTAAAAGTAGTCTTGACAGATACAGAGTCCATAATTGCATCAACAGCAGTACCACTCAACGCCAAACGTTCTTCCAACGGAATACCAAGTTTATCAAATGTTTTCTCTAACTCTGGATCGATTTCCTTATTCTTTGGCTTTTTTGCCAAAGGATCGGCATAATAAGATATTGCCTGATAATCTATTTCTGGCACATGAACATGCCCCCACGAAGGCTGTTCTAATGTCTTCCAATAATTATAGGCTTTCAGTCGAAAGTCGAGCATCCATTCCGGCTCCCCTTTCTTTTGCGAGATCAAACGAACTATATCTTCATTGAGTCCGTTAGGGATGATCTCAGTATGCACGTCGGTAGTGAAGCCGTACTCATACTTCTTCTCTGCCACTTCACGTACAAACTCATTTTGCTGTGTTTCTGCCATAATATATCAATACCTATTTTTACGTTTATAGGGTCGGATGCCACATCCGCCCCTATAATATATGATAACAAAAAGTGTACCACCCCTAGAGATGGTAACAATTGTTACTATAGTTTCTGTTCAACTTCGATTTCCGTGAAGGTTTCGATAACATCACCCTCAAGGATATCATTATAGTTAACGAGGCTGATACCACATTCCATACCCATTGGTACTTCCTTCACATCATCCTTATAGCGCTTCAATGCTGCAATAGGAGCCGTGCGAATAACAATACCATCACGTACGACACGGGCTTTATCCTTAGCATGTACCTTACCCTCAGTAACAAGACCACCGGCAATAGTACCCACCTTGGAAATTTTAAATACCTGTTTAACTTCTACCTGACCTGTAATAACCTCCTTCTTCACCTTATCAAGCATACCTACCATAGCAGCCTTTACATCGTCAATTGCATCATAGATGATAGAGTATGTATTGATTTCTACACCTTCGCGATCAGCAAGCTTACGAGCATCAGAAGAAGGACGAACCTGGAAACCTACGATAATCGCATCTGAAGCTGATGCCAACATAACATCGTTTTCTGAAATCTGACCTACGGCCTTGTTGATAACATTTACCTGAACCTTCTCAGTACTCAACTTCAAGAAAGAGTCTGACAGTGCCTCAATAGAACCATCAGTATCACCCTTGACAATAATATTAAGTTCATGGAACTCACCACGTGCGATACGATGTGAAATATCACCCAAAGTAAGACGCTTCTGAGTACGTAAGCCTTGCTCACGCTGTAACTGTTCACGCTTATTAGCAATTTCACGTGCTTCCTGCTCAGTTTCGAGTACATGGAAACTATCACCAGCTGTAGGTGCGCCATTGAGACCAAGAATGATACATGGATCTGCAGGACCAGCTGTCTCAATACGAGCATTACGCTCATTGAACATAGCCTTGATACGACCCCATGAAGTTCCGGCAATCACAATATCACCAATTTTCAAGGTACCATTGCTTACCAACACTGTAGAAACGTAACCACGACCCTTATCCAAAGAAGATTCTATGATATTACCCGTAGCCTTACGGTTTGGATTTGCTTTGAGTTCGAGCATATCAGCTTCAAGGAGAACCTTATCAAGCAGTTCCTCTACACCAAGCCCCTTCTTGGCACTGATTTCCTGGCACTGATACTTACCACCCCACTCTTCAACGAGAAGGTTCATATTAGCCAAGTCCTCACGAATACGATCTGGATTAGCACCAGGTTTATCTATTTTATTAATTGCAAAAACCATAGGTACACCAGCAGCTTGTGCATGAGCGATAGCCTCCTTAGTTGTAGGCATCACTGAGTCATCGGCAGCAATGATAATGATGGCGATATCTGTAACCTGAGTACCACGAGCACGCATCGCAGTAAAGGCCTCATGACCTGGAGTATCCAGGAAGGTTACTTTACGACCATTCTTCAAGGTTACACTGTAAGCACCGATATGCTGTGTAATACCACCAGCCTCACCAGCAATAACATTAGTATTACGAATATGGTCGAGCAAAGAGGTCTTACCATGGTCAACGTGACCCATAACCGTAATAATCGGAGCACGTGAAGTCAGAGATTCTTCATCATCTGGCTCTTCGCTGATAGCTTCCTGTACGTCTGCACTAACATACTCCGTATTGAAGCCGAATTCGCCAGCAACCATATTAATGGTTTCTGCATCAAGGCGCTGATTGATAGATACCATGATACCAACACTCATCAAGGTAGAAATAACCTGAGTAACACTGATATCCATCATTGTAGCCAATTCACTTACAGTTACGAACTCGGTAAGCTTCAGAGTCTTACTTTCCTTGTTCATAGCATTAGCCTCTTTAGCCAATTTCTCCTGAACAGCTTCACGCTTTTCCTTACGATACTTAGCGCCCTTCTTGTTCTGAGTTTTGCTAGTAAGACGTGCAAGTGTCTCTTTTACCTGACGTGCAACAGCCTCATCATCTACTTCTAAAGGTTTCTGATTACGGTTATTATTGTTATTGCCACGCTTGTTACGATTATTCTTTTTACCACCGCCGTTATTGTTATTATTGTTGCGGTTGTTGTTAGCATTACCACCCTGCTGATTAGCTGCTGCATTAATGTCTACGCGTTCCTTATTAATACGGACACGCTTCTTCTTTGACTGACCATTCTGAGCAGCTTTTTCCTCACGCTCTTTACGGCGCTCTTCCTTAGATTTTTTCTTAGGACGAGTACTCTGATTAAGAGCGCTCAAATCGATTTTACCAAGAACCTTAGGTTCATTAGCTACAATCTTACGCTCGCTCTTGAGGGTAAACACTTCAGACTTTTCTTCAGTCTGATTACTTGCCTGTACTGGTTTATTTTCTACAGGCTTTTTTTCTACAGGAGTCTGATTTTTTTGTTCCACTGGTTTTGGAGTTGATGCCGAATTCTCTTGCTTCTGAGCAACAGGCTGAGTATGAACTGCTGACTGAGCCTTTGGAGCTTCCGATTCCTGAGACTGAGTTTGTTCAACCTTCTGAGCCTTAGGAGTTTCCGTCACTTTACTCTCTGGAGCCTTAGGAGCGGCGTTGTTTACAGACGCTTGGCTGACGGCAGCAGCCTGTTTTGAGGACGTCTCTTTATGTTCAGGAGCAGCAGACTTAGCAGTAGGTTTCTTACCAATACTATCCAAATCGATTTTGCCCAACGGTGTAAATTTCTGTTGTGGCTTATCCGACTTTAGGAAATCTTCAGCATGATGACTCTTCTGCTCGTTTGAACGCTTCTTTTCTTTTGGTTTTTTCTGGAAAAGTTTCTCCGCCTCACTACGAACTTCAGCATCTTGCTTAAATGCCTTGTTCAGAGCTTCATACTGCTTATCGTTCAGTTTGAAACTCGGTTCAGCTTTGACCTCACCCAGGTCACTTCTTTTTTCTAGGAATTCAACTGCCGTTTGAAGTCCTATGTTTAATTCACGTAATGCTTTATTTAATCTGATGCTCATTAATATTCCTTATTATTCAAATTCTGCTTTTAATATGTTTATGACATTATCAACGGTCTCTTCTTCCAAGTCAGCCTTTTCTACCAACATTTCACGAGGAGCATTCAACACCTGGCGAGCTGTATCAAGACCAATTCCCTTGATGGCATCAATAACCCATTGATCTATTTCGTCAGAGAACTCATCCAAGTAGATATCGTCTTCTGCCTCATTTTCATCTATCTCGCGGAATACATCAATAGTAAACTCTGTAAGCATAGAAGCCAACTTGATATTCAAACCGCCACGACCAATAGCAAGACTAACTTCCTCTGGCTGCAAATATACCTCGGCCTTTTTCTCTTCTTCATTGATATTAATAGAAGAAACCTTTGCTGGGCTCAACGCACGCTGGATAAACAACTTGATGTTAGAAGTATAGTTAATTACATCGATATTTTCGTTACAAAGTTCACGTACTATACCGTGTACACGACTACCCTTCACACCGACACAGGCACCAACTGGATCAATACGTTCATCGAAGCTCTCAACTGCGATTTTAGCACGTTCACCAGGCATACGAGCAATTTTACGAATAGCAATAAGACCATCGTTAATTTCTGGAACCTCAGCCTCAAGCAAACGCTCAAGGAACATAGGGCTTGTACGGCTCAAAATAATCTTAGGATTATTATTTTCATTATCAACACGAGCGATAACTGCACGAACTGTTTCACCCTTACGATACTGGTCTGCAGGTATCTGTTCAGACTTAGGCAGAATAAGTTCATTATTCTCATCATCAACGATAAGAACTTCACGTTTCCAAATCTGATATACCTCACCTGAGATAATCTGACCTACGCGATCCTTATACTTATTATATAATGAATCATGCTCCAATTCCAAAATTTTAGAAGCAAGTGTCTGACGGAGATTCAATACAGCGCGACGACCAAACTTTGAAAAATCTACCTTTTCACTTACATCCTCGCCTACCTCATAATCAGGTTCTATTTTTCGAGCTTCTGTCAGAGAAATCTGCTTGTTTTCATCTTCAATTTCGCCATCAGCAACAACTACACGATTACGGTAAATCTCAAAATCACCCTTATCTGGATTTACTATCACATCGAAATTTTCATCGCTACCGAAAATTTTGGCGAGTACATTACGGAAGCTTTCCTCCAGTACACTTACCAATGTTGTACGATCGATATTCTTAGTTTCCTTGAACTCTTTGAATGTCGAAATCATACTCATGGTTTCACCTTCATTCTTTTTAACTGCCATATCTTATTTGAAACTTATTACGTATTTAGTATATTTCACCTGATCCATGAGGAATGCATAATCTACATCCTGTAGAACAGGACGTTTTTTACCTTCTACCTTTACCTTTTCTGATACAGAAACGACAAAGTTATTACCATCAACAGATTTCAGGATACCCTTAATCTTTTTACCCGTATTATCAAGTACCTCAACCTCTTTGCCAATATTATTAACATATTGTTGAGCTACCTTAAAAGGCTGACCGACGCCTGCAGAACCAACTTCCAATTCGTAATCCTCCTGATCACGATCCAAATGTTCTTGGACAAATCTACTTAATTCTGCACAATCTTCTATCCACACGCCGTCAGCATGGTCAATTTCAACTACGATTTTATCGTCTGGACTAATTTGAATGTCAACGAGGAAATACTCTTTATCCTCCAACCATTCATCAACTAACTTTTTTACGACGTTTTTGTCTATCATATAAATGTTATTATAAAAAAATGAGGAACTCTTTGTGAGCCCCTCATTCCTCTGAACATTGCAAAATTACAAAGATTTTTATTATCAAGCAAGTATTTTATTAACTTTCTTTGAATTTTGACTTAAAAACAAGTATTTTTGATTGTATTTACCTCTACAGGTATCGTCAAACACAATTATTTTTCAACATTTTACTTCTTTTTCTTTTCTGTTGGCTGAAGCAGTTTATTATATTTTTCAGGATTATTCAGCAAATCTACTGCAGCTTTCATCTGCTTATCATAACGAAGTGCATTCTGAATAGCTCCACGTTGATAATAATAGGCTGTCACCAAATCATTTTCTATCATTTGCTTTATAGTCGGCTTATGATAATCCAGTTCTTTAGCCACATTATGATTCAATTTCTTCTGCAAAGCCTCAAACTCCGGTTTAGCATCTTCGTAATAACCTTCAAACTTAGCCAGCTTTACCAAATCTTTCAAATATTTCTCTGTTTCACGATCATACTTAAAATTAGAACTTACTACGCGTTGTTTGAACTCTTCATAGTCAGCATCAGTAAGTTCAAACTTTTCAGGTGAGGCTATTGTAGGATGCTTAGCTATATAATCTAATTCATAATTAAACAAGATTTCAGATGAGTCGCGAGCACCAGCTAGATAGAAAGCTATATTAGGCAAAGAGTCTGGTCTGACCTCGATATCTGGCTTAATACCTCCTCCATCACGAACCTCACGGCCATGAGCCGTATAGAACACACGAGTTAGAGAATCAGGTACATGCTCCACATAGCCACCCTTTCCATGTTTATAATTTAATGCTTGAACACATCGACCACTTGGAATATAATACTTACTAGTAGTCAACTTGAGATTACCATTATAAGCAATATCTACAGGCATCTGAACTAAGCCTTTACCATAGGTACGAGTACCCATTACCACTGCACGATCGAGATCTTGCAGACTACCACTAGTAATCTCACTAGCACTTGCCGTATTATTGTTAACGAGTACCACTATTGGCATAACCGTATCGATAGGCTCCACGGATGTGATATAGTCATGATTGGCACGCTTCAATTTACCCTTTGTTTTCACTAGAGTAATACCTTTAGGCACAAACATATTAATGATATTTACAGCTTCTGATAAAGAGCCGCCACCATTATTACGTAAATCGAGCACCAAAGACTGAGCCCCTTGTCGTTTTAAATCAATAAAAGCACGACGAAAATCCTTTGAGCAATTATCAGTAAACTGACTTAGGTTTATATAGCCGACCTTATTATCCCACATACCATAATAAGGCAAAAATGGTAGTTGAATGGCTTTACGTGTAATCTTCATCTTCATCGTCTTACCTGTACTTGGTCGCTTTATTTTTATAATAAAACTGGTACCTGCATCGCCACGCAGATGATCACTAACATAACTAACATCTTTACCCACCATCGTAGAATCATCAATACTCAAAATGATATCACCTTTTTTCAATCCAGCCTCGTCTGCGGGCATATCTTTATAAGGCTCATCAATTACCACACGCTGAAGTTGCATATTATAACGAATCAGCGCACCTACACCTGCATACTTACCGGTAATCATCTGGTTAAGTTCTTTCACTTTACTTTCTGGATAATATACTGTATAGGGATCAAGACTTCGCAACATGGCATTAATACCATTACCAATGACTTCATTAGCATCGAGTGTATCGACATACATCAAATCAAGATATTTGTAGATATCGGTAAATACTTCCATGTTTTTGGCCACATCAAAATCGTGTTCCTTGTTTTGCTGTGCTAAAGTAGGAATAGTAGCCAACCATAATAAGAGATATAATGTTACTTTTTTCATGCAAATGTATATTTCAGGCAGCCATGCCTTGTTAAGTAATAGATGCAAAAATAATATAATATGTGCAGAAACTGAACGAAATTGGTCAAAAATTACATATTTCAAAAAAATATTGAATTTTTCTTCTAAAAAATTTGGTAGAATTAAAATATATATTTACCTTTGCACTCGCAATTAAGCAAATTGCTTCAATAGCTCAGTTGGTTAGAGCACCTGACTGTTAATCAGGGGGTCGTTGGTTCAAGCCCATCTTGAAGCGCCTTTAGGAATTACGCCAGTGATTCCTTTTTTGTTGAGAATTGCAAATTGCTTCAATAGCTCAGTTGGTTAGAGCACCTGACTGTTAATCAGGGGGTCGTTGGTTCAAGCCCATCTTGAAGCGCAGAAAAGGAATTACTTAGGTAATTCCTTTTTTTTTCTTTTCATCTCATACCCAATAATAGTAAAATATTAATGGGTCAGTAGAAATTTAGTGGGGATAAACATAAATTATAGAAAGTCTGTATAAGAAGAATTTCTCATCTCTAATTCCCCTTAGTGCAGTTCTAAAAGCCTTGACCTTTGCATTGAAAGATTCCGCAGCAGCGTTTGATGATCGATTATTGTAGAAGTTAAGAATGTCATCATAATGCTCGTAGAAAGTAGCCGCAATGACGTTGAAAGAATGAAAAGCAGCCTCGTCGACCTTATTGTATCACTTTGCCATTGCGAGTCTTGCTGCATCCTTGATGGTGTTT
>Ga0247610_10002632_pt1 | contig 20458 bp, 14 predicted proteins | sample 174DNAGHGhighgp2_FD_193483 | JGI IMG/M metagenome (GOLD analysis project Ga0247610, IMG submission 193483) | Sheep rumen microbial communities from Palmerston North, Manawatu-Wanganui, New Zealand - 1742 DNA GHGhigh gp2 | ecosystem: Host-associated > Mammals > Digestive system > Stomach > Rumen...
CACGCGGCAAAGCGCTCGGCAAAGAGTTGGACGCGCTCGACGAGGGTGTTCGCGCATTGCATCATCTTCTCCTGGTTCTCCACCTGCCGCGTCTGTTTCCAGGTGAGTTCGAGCACGCGCAGGGTCATGTAGAGCGATTGGCTGCCTGAGATGACGACGCCTTGGTCGTAGGCTTCCTTCCAGAGCGTCGTGTCGCTTTGCAGGGCGAGCTGCAGGGCGCTCTCCTGAAAGACGTACATCAGGACGAAGTCGAGCCTTCCCTTGTCGCTCTTGGCATAGCGGAAGTACTGCTTCTGCGCGAGTTCGCGGACGTGCTGCCTCATGCTGGCAAGGTGGCGGCGGAGGGCTGCCTCGCGCTCTGCATCGTCCCCGGCATTCATGTAATCGACGAAAGCCGTGAAGGACATCTTGCTGTCGATGATGACGTCGCGCCCGTCGGGGAAGTGCAGGACGGCATCGGGCACCATGCGTCGGCCTTCTTCGCTCGTGATGGTGCGTCCCTGCTCGTCGCGCATCGTCTCCTGCGTGTCGTACTGCAGGCCGCGCTCCAGCTCCATCTGCTCGAGTATCTGCGTCAGCTTGAGTTCGCCGAAGTTGCCCTGAATCTTGTTCTGCCCGGTGAGGGCTTGTGCCAGGCGTTCCGTCTGCTCGCCCATTGCCCGCTCTCGCTCGATGTTTATCTGTATGGCAGCCTTGAGTTGGCGTAGGGAATCGTGGTGGTCTTGCTGCATCTTCTCCGTCTGTGTCCGCATTTGCAGGAGGTCTTGCTGCAGCGGGTTGAGAATCTTGGAGAGCTGTTCGCTGTTGACGGCCGAGAGCTCCATAGCGCGTTCCTTGAGCACGCGCTCGGAGGTGGTACACATCTGTTCGCGAAGGAGAGCCATCTGCTGCTGCATTTGCTGTTGCTGGTTTTCCCTTTGCTCGTGAATCTGCTTCTGATGTGCGTCTTGAAGCTCCTTCATCTGTTGCCGGAAAGAATCCTGCTGTTCTCGCATCTGCTGTTGCTGTGCCTCCTGTTGCTTTTGCATCTGCTGCTCTGTAGAGGTGTTGCGTTCCTTGGCCGCCACCACTTGCGACCGCATAGCAAACCAGACACCCAAGGCTCCCAAAGCGATGCCGAGGATGAGAAATAAAAGATAATAAAGTTCCATACTGTCCCCCTCTAACTTCCCCTCTATGGGGAGAATGTTTATGATGTTTTTAACTTATTTGGTGCAAAGGTACGACAAATAATTCATAATTCATAGTTCATAATTCATAATTCATAGTTCATAGGAGACTGCCTGCGACTGAGGCAGACAGCCATTTCAATGACAAGAGCCTCCCGTGTTGTTCAGGAGGCTCTTGCTGTATTTCAGTCAAGACGTTTGTCTTCAATTGGCTGCCGGTTCCGGCTTAACGCTGAACTCGACAGACATATTGGCCTGTACCTGTCCGACGAAGCCCTTCATCTGGTCGCCGTAGTAGCCTTTTGCGTTGGTCATCTTGATGGTGTAGATGCCGTCCTTCTCTGTGATGACAGCCGGGCCTTCGGCATGCAGGTCGAAGTGCGGGCCGCCTTCCCTCCTGTAGTGGAACGTGGCGTTCTCGTATTCTGTCTGGCCGGCAACGTAGTTCTTGACACTGAATCCCACTTCGTCTATCGTCATGCCGCTCTCCCACCAGTTGGGATCCAAATCATCCTTTTGCGTGGAGTAGCCGACAATGAATTGTGAGCCATATATCCTGGCAGCTTCCCAGTAGTCGCCCTCCAGGGGAGCGGGCATGAGGGCGGTTGTCTTGATGCCCAGTTCGTCGTTCCAAATATAGATGATTCCTTGTTTGGAGCTGCTTTCACTGCTTACGGTAATGTTCACAGTCTGGTCTTCCCCCGTGAGGACGAAGTCCTGCGTGAACTGTGAGCCGTCGGCAAACATGGCGACGAGCTTTGCATTGCCGGTGACGCCTTCGGGAGCGTACTGGAGGTAGTTGCCGTTGATGTCGCTTATCACGGGCTTTGTCTGCATCCATCCCCTGCCTTCCTTATAGTAAGAGAGTGTCAAATTGCAAACCTTCGAGCCGCCGCCGGTGTTCGATACCTTACCGCTGATGATAGCGTTTGCAGCAGGGATGGTGAGAGTGATATCCTGGGTGACGCCGCCGCCAAGGTTGACATTCTGCTTCACCTCCTTTGTGGGGTCTTCGGCAGCATAGTTGCCATAGTATTCGGAAGGCACGCGGAAATAGATGTCGCAGTCGTTGGGGATGTCGCACCTCAGCTTGCCGTTCTGGTCGGTGTAGAATATGCGCTGTCCGCTTACGTCAACAGGCACGCCTGCCAGTGTTTTGCCTTTGGAGTTCTTGACGGTCACGTTGACGGTAGCCTTCGCCATGGGATGGTCGAGGTTGTGCCAGGAGAAATGCTCCACTTGGCCGATATAGAGGGAGCCGGTGAGTGTGGCAACGCCTTCCTCTTCCCAGAGGCCTGTCCCTTCGTTGAAGCTCCAGAGGGGGATTGTTGCAGGAGGATTCTCCTTGAACATGTCGGGGATGGGGAACGAGAGGGTGGCCTTCTGTCCGGGGGCGAGGTTCAGCTTCTCGCCGCCATCACCCTTCAGCTCGACGGCCACCATACCGTAGCTGATGAGCTGTGCTTCGCTCTGGTCGTTTCGCAGTGCGCTCAGGTCGCCGGGCATCTGTGTGGCGAAGGCAGCATCGTCGGGGTCGAGATAGACGGCCTCTGCCGTTACGTTGCCGCTATATGCGTTGCCGTTTTCTGTGACATAGCAGTCGGCTGGCAAATCTATTATCATCTTCTCCGGGCTGTTGTATGTGTTCAGGTTGAGTGACTTGATGTTGGAGGAGGGGAACGGAGTTGTCACCTCGCACTGCTTCATCGTCACGTCCAGGCGCATATTGTCCTGCACAGGCACAGAGCGGACGACGGTCATAAAGCCCTGCTTCTCGAACTTGAGCACTGCGCGTCCGTTCACGGTCTTTACCCTGTCGAACTGATAGTAGCCGTTAGCGTCGGTAGTTGTTGTCTGGTCGCCCGTCGTCACCGTCACGCCGTACATGGGAGCCGGGTCGCCCCACATCTGCGTACTGCGCGCCACGCCATAGAAGGCGGCGTACTTCATCGTGCCGTTTTCTTGGATTTCAGGACTGGGAGGCGTTACGTTATCGCCGTCCTTGTCGTCACTTCCAGAGCACCCCGCTAATGCGAGACACAGGGCGAACACCATTCCACCCCATGCAAATAATTTGGTTTTCTTCATAATCAAATTGTTTTTAGGTTTGATGAATAAATCATAATTCGTTGCAAAGTTATTCATTTCTTTATAAGCACCGCGCTTTTCACGGTTAAACAATGTTAAAAACGTCTTTATGACGGGAAAAGACGGTGCTGTTACTCGGATTACACGGCAAAAACCAACGCGATTCGGGGATGAACCTCAAAAAAAGGAGGAGGCCTGACTCTTTTTTTTGTCGGAATGACTTGCGTTTCACAATTTTTCCCTAACTTTGCCACACAAATCTACAACTAAAACTAACCACAATTATGATTTGCAAGATTTTCAGACATATTTTGCTGGGCTTCGGCTTGCTGGCTTCATTGCCGGCAGGAGCCCAAGAGTTTGATTCGGATTTGCAGCTGAGCAGCAGCAACGGCGTCGTTTATTGGTACCGCATCTGCAGCGCAGCACCCGGCATGGAAGACTATGCCATGACAGACCTCAATGCGGCAGCCGATGGTGGAGACCAAGAGGATTTGCTGCATCTTGCCGTGTACATGATGCCGACAGAGCCGGAGGACTTCCGGTCGCAATGGAAGCTGACGGCAGGCGAGGACGGCAAAATCATCCTCACCAACCGCGCCACACACAGCCAGATCAGCAACCAATCCCGCAGCGATGGCGACCATAATGTGACGTGGCTCACCTTCTCTTCCGACGCACCGGGCTTCACCTTCACATCCATCGGCGAGGGTGTCTTCAAGCTGGAAAGCGTGGAAGACGACGGCGTCAACCGCTGCCTCGCCCTTGCCGACAAGGACGGCGAAGCACTCACCTATCCCGAGACAGGCGAGGACACGTCCTTCATCGGATGGAAGTTCCTTCCCGTCGAAATAGACACAGGCATCGGCTCTGCGAAGGCAGGGAGCTCCGTCGTCCGCGTGGCAGGCAGGCACATCTCCGTAACAGGCTGTTCCGACTGGCAGCTGTTCAACGCCCTGGGCGAGAAGATGCCGCGCACCGTGGCCCTGCCGACAGGCGTCTATATGGTCAAGCTGACGCAGGGAACCGTCAAGGTGGCAATCCCATGACATCCCGTCATAACGACATAACGACATAACGTCATAACGACATAACGCGATAACGACAACCCATTAAAGATCAAAACACAATGAAAAAGTATATTCTCCTTTTCCTGCTCCTTGCCCCATGCTCCATGCTCCAGACCAGGGCACAGAACTATGTCGTCACCTCGCTGGCAACCCCCGGTGCCGCCACGTTCAAGGCCGACGAGATTGCAGAAGGCGTGATAAACCTTCCCTTTGCAGCCACGAAACAGGCAATAAAGATAGAAACCAACCAACAGGACGTAACCGTCAGCAGCGATGCCGACTGGTGCCAGGCGGCCTTTGCGAATGACACGCTCACGCTGACCGCGACGGAAAACAGCGCCGACGACGCCCGCACGGCCATCCTCACCGTACGCAGCAAGGACCTCCGTCCCATGCTCCTCACCGTCAGGCAGGAGGCACGCCTCGTCTTTGCCGTCATCTCCGACACACACATCGGCAACAATGTGGGCGAAGGCCCGATGAAGAAGGTGCCGCAGGCACTCCAGAACCTGACACGCTACGGCAAGCTCGATGCCCTGGCTGTCGTGGGCGACCTCACCGACCACGGAGACGCCAACCAGTACGTGGACTTCGACAGCCTCTTCAGCCATCCCGACATCATCCTCAACCCCGTCGATAGGTTCCTCTTTATGATGGGCAACCACGACAACTACAACAGCAACGGACAGACAAACTACAAGGCAGGCTTGAAGAACTTCAACATAAGAAACGGAAAGCCGACGAACTATCCGCTCAACCAATATGTACTCATCAAGGGCTATCCCTTCATCACGCTGAGCGTTCTCGGCGGTGCCAACAACGACGACAACAGCAACAGCGGCTTCGACTCCTATCCCGACGAGACAATAACCTACCTGAACAGTGCCTTGAACAGAGCCACAAGGGACGCTCCCGGCAAGCCCATCTTCATCTTTGCCCATGTGGCCCCCCGCAACACCTGCTACAGCACTTGGGGCGACCTGGAGGGCGCGGCCTGGGCAATGTGGAGGCTGAACAACTCCAACCTGAGGAAATGTCCGCAAGCCGTCGTCTTCTGCGGACACAGCCACTATCCCCTCGGCGACCCGCGAAGCATCCATCAGGGAGCCAACCCCAACAGCAAAAACAAGAACTACTACACCGTCATCAACACGGCCAGCACGACCTACTCGGAAATCAATCCCGGCGCAGTGAACGCCGGCATACACCCCGAAGGCTACGAATACGTGACGGAAGGCATGATCCTCGTGGAGCAGCCCAACGGTGACATCGAAATCCGCCGCTACGACACCTACAGAGACGTAGAGATCGACCCCGAACACCGCTGGGTGCTGAAGGCTCCCTTCGACGGCAGCATGTTCCAGTATGCCGACATCCGCGACAAGGACGACAACCCGAACAACGTCCCCCTGCGCGACGGTCTGCCTGCCCCGGAGTTCGTCTCCACAAACAACACCCCTGTCACCGTCGATGCCTACCCCACCGACGCGACGGTAAGGTTCGACCAGGCAGTGGACGACGAGTGCGTGTTCCGCTACAGGGTTCGCCTGCTTAAGGGCGGGAATGAGGTTAAGAGTGCCTTCGTCTTCTCGCAGTTCTACCTCACGACCGATATGCCGAGGCAGATTTCCTATACCTTCGACGGCCTGACAGAGAACACGGAGTACACGGCAGAAGTTGTTGCCTACGACTCCTACGACAACCAGTCCGCGCCTCTGACCGCCACCTTCACCACGCCCGCTGACGATGCTCCCGTGCCAGACCCCGTCGGCTGCTGGACCTTCGACGATCCCAACGACCTCCTGGCCGGCACAGGCATAGCCACGCTGCAGGGTTCTCATCACAGCAAGGGCAGCGTGGATATTTATGCGAACCCCTACGAAGCCGGCTTAGACGCCTGTGAGGGACCTGCCGAAGACAACGGAGCCGTCGCCATTTCCCTTGGCTCCAGCCTTTTGATGACAACCAATCTCAATGCCCAGAGCCTTGACACCTATTCCTTCCTCATGGACATCCATGTTCCGGAAGTCAGAGGCTTCAACGCTCTCTATCAGAACGACCTCACCAACACCAAGGACGCCAGCCTCTTCATCAATGGCAGCGGACAGGTGGGCAAGTCTGTTGCCGACCTGGGGTATCACGGCTTGATCACATCCAATGGCTGGTACCGCGTTGTCTTCGTCGTCAGGGGCAAAAAGGCAAAGCTCTACATCGACGGCATCCAGGTAGGGCAGAGCACATCGGAGAATGCCTTCAACTGGCTGATGAGCACCGGCGCACTCTTCTTCGCCGACGAGGACGAAGAGGAGAGCCTTGTTCAGGCTGCCGAGATTCGCTTCTGGGACAAGGCACTCACCGCAAAGCAGGTGGCAGACCTCGGCACAACCATTCCCGGCGAGGACCCCGCCGAAGTGGTCATCCCTGAAGCCCTGGGCGTATGGACCTTCGACAATCCCGACAACCTCCTGGCGGGAACAGGCACGGCAACGCTGCAAGGCACGACGCACTCCACCACAGGACAGGGCAATGTGACCGTCGCCGGCAACCTTGCCAATGCAGGCATCGTGCCTGTGGAAGGCCCGGCAGAAGGCAACGGAGCCGTCACCGTGCCCAAGGGCTCAAGCCTCCTCATGGCATCCAACCTCAACGAGACGAGTATGACCACCTACTCCATCATGTGGGATGTCAAAGGCTCGGACCTCGCCCCTTACTCGCCCCTCCTGCAGAACGACCTCAACAACAAGAAGGACGGCAGCCTCTTCTTCTACAAGAACAAGGTGGGCCTGAATGGCAGCCACGGGCTTGGCTACAACGGCAACATCATCAACGACAAGTGGTACCGCATCCTGTTCGTCGTAGAGAACGGATTTGGAACAGTCTATGTTGACGGAACACCGGTAGGACAAAGCCTACAATCCTGCGAACAGCACTGGAAGCTGACCACAGGCGCCCTTTTCTTTGCCGACAACGACGGCGAGGAGACAGAGCTGCAGACAGCAGAGATTCGCTTCTGGAACGTTGCTCTCAGCATCGCCCAGGCAAAGAAGCTTGGTGATGCCAGCTATGCAGAAGACCCCAATCCTGATCCTGTTCCACAGGCGAAAGGCACATGGACCTTCGACAATGCCGACAACCTGCTGGAAGGCACCGGCGTCAGCACCCTGCAACCCACAAAACACACGAAGGGCAACGTAAAGGTCAGCACCCTTGCCAACGCAGGCATCGTGACGGTGGCAGGACCTTCTGAAGGCAACGGGGCTGTCCTCGTACCCAAGAATTCAAGCCTGCTGATGACATCCAACCTCGAAGCCACAACCCTGACCAGCTACTCCATCCTCTGGGATGTCAGAGCCGACAACTACTCTCCCTACATCCCGCTCCTGCAGAACGACCTCAACGACAACAAGGACGGCAGCCTCTTCATCAGCAAGAACAAGGTGGGAATCAATGTGGGCGGACTCTTGTATAACGGCAACCTCACAAACGGCAACTGGTACCGCATCGTCTTTGTCGTAAAGGACAACTACGCCACGGTCTATGTGAACGGAGAGATGGTCGGCTCAAGTTCTTCGCCAGTCGAATCGCACTGGAAACTCTCCACCGGCGCACTCTTCTTCGCCGACGAGGACGGCGAGGAGACAGCCATCGAGACGGCGGAGATACGCTTCTGGGACGAAGTCCTCACGGCCAGCCAAGTCCAGACTCTTGGCACAGCCGGACAGTAAGCCCTTACAAACGCACCGTGCCACGACGACAAACACACCGTGCCGCGATGACCGACATACCGTGCTGCGACGGCCATCGCGGCACGGTGCGTTTTTCCATGCCCCACAATGCGACCGTTTTCAGGAAATGTGAGGCATCTCATACGAAAATGTTTGACGGTTTGGCGAAAAAGTCGTAACTTAGCGCCCAAAACATGGAAGTTTGCCACAAACGGCCAATTCAGACACGACATAAACATGGACACTAAGCCGTTTTATACATAAGCGGATGACACACGGCAAGGATTCTGCTAAATCCGCCAAATCCGTTGTTTTATTATATTACTGAAGTTTCGGAAGCTATGGAAAGCAGCGCAGCAAAGCCCAGTATGGGCATGACAATGGTAGCCAGCCATTTCAATGGCTGGGGAAGAAGCGGCTGTGTGGAGAAAGCGTGCCGTAGGTACGCAACATCCCTACAGCTGCTGTGGTCGCGTACCTACGGCACGCATACCAGCCAACACCATTATACCAGCCATTGAAATGGCTGGCTACCTTTATCAAATGCCTACGGCATTGGATTTGCGGAACTTCCGAAAGTTCAGTTATATTATAAGCTAATTGCGAAGGTTCACTTAACACATTATTAAATATGAAGAAGATTATCACTTGCCTGTTGGCGACGCTGGGGCTGACGTCCGCCTGCGGCCGGCAGAACTATGAGAATGCCGAGGTGAAGAGTTTCCAGGAGTTGACGGAGGAGCCCGGCGTCGTGATTCTGGACGTCCGCACCGTCGGGGAGTTCCAGGAAGGCCACATCGCAGGGGCCGTCAACATCGACCAAAGCCAGGGCGACTTCATCGGGAAGGCAAAGGCCGCGCTGCCGGCAGCCGGAAAGATTGCCGTCTATTGCAGGAGCGGACGCCGCTCTGCCAGCGCTGCGGGAAGGCTTGCCGCCGAAGGCTACCAGTGCGTCAACCTCAAGGGAGGCATCATCGCCTGGAAAGATGCCGGGATGCCCGTCACGACCGACACCAGCGAGGTGGACGTCTTCAAGACGAAGAGCGGGAAAAGCGTCAGGTTCCATGCCCTGATGCACGCCTGCATCCGAATAGAGTACGACGGCAGGGAGATAGAAATCGACCCGGTGGGAAGGCTGAGGGACAGAACCGTAGATTACGCCGCCATGCCCAAGGCCGACTACATCATCGTGACTCACGAACACGCCGACCACTACGACGCCCCGGCCATCAAGCTCCTCTCAAAAGAAGGCACGCAGCTGATTATGAACCAGCGCTGCGCCGAGATGTACGGCTCGGGCCAGGTCATGGCCAACGGCGACAAGAAGCAGCTGGCTGACGACATCGCGATAGATGCCGTTCCCGCCTACAACACGACGGAAGGCCACCTGCAGTTCCATCCCAAGGGACGCGACAACGGCTACATCCTGACGCTCGACGGCCTACGCATCTACATTGCCGGTGACACGGAGGACATCCCCGAGATGGCGGACGTCAAGGACATCGACATCGCCTTCCTGCCGTGCAACCAACCCTACACGATGACAACGGAGCAGCTCGTGAAGGCCGCCAAGACCGTCCGCCCGAAGGTGCTCTTCCCGTATCACTACGGTCAGACGGACGTCGGCACGATTCCCTCCATGCTGAAGGACGAAGGCATCGACGTCAGAATCAGGCACTACGAATGAAGACAGACAAGCTTCCACGGGTCTATATCATCAAGCGGTGGCTCCTGGGCAAGAACTTCCTGGCCATCTGCCTGTTTGGCTTCATCTTCTCCGTCGAACCGCTCGGCAAGAGGGAAATCAACCATGAGCTCATCCATGCCGCCCAGCAAAAGGAACTGCTCTACCTGCCCTTCTTCATCTGGTACTTCCTCGAGTGGCTCGTCCTGCTCGTCAAGTACCGCGACCGCATGAAGGCCTACCGCCACATCCGCTTCGAAGAGGAAGCCTACCAGCACCAGAACGACCTCTCCTACCTCAAGCACAGGAAACACTATCAGTATGTGAGGAGTTAGCCCCTCTTTTGCCAAGAAAAGCACAGAGGACGTCATTTTTCCCTGACCTCTGCCACAGAATGACGTACCTTTTTCGTACTTTTGCAGAAAAAAAGTATGAATATGGCAGACAAAGACAAGGAAAGAGGGCCTGGGCTGATGAGGAAATATGTGTGGGTGCTGGACACCATTCTCCGCCACCACAAGATTTCCTTCAAGGAACTGAACGAGCTGTGGGTTGACGGCGACCTGAGCGGCGGCAAGGACCTGCCAAACGAACCTTCGACAACTGGTGCTACGCCATCGAAGACATCTTCGACATCGACATCGAGAACGAGCAAGGCGGCGACTACCGCTACTACATCAAGGACGAGAGGGAGTTCCGAAGAGACGGGCGGCGCGCCTGGCTCTTCAGCACCTTCAACGTCATCAATGCCCTTGGCGACTGCCAGCGCATCAAGGACCGGATCCTGCTGGAATACGTCCCGTCGGGCGAGCAGCACCTTCAGCCAATCATCGATGCCATGAAGGCCGGCCGAGTGCTCGACATCACCTATCAGAGTTATTGGAACAACGAGGAGAACGACATCAGGGTGCAGCCCTATTGCGTGAAGCTCTTCAAGCAGCGGTGGTATCTCGTCGCAAGACCCGACAGCGCAAAGGCCAAGCCCTACATCTTCTCCCTCGACCGCATCCTGTCTCTCCGTGTGGCGGACAAGACGTTCCGGATGCCGGAGGACTGGAGCGCAAAGGACTTTTTCAAGGACTCCTTCGGCATCTTTGTCGATACGGAGGTAAAGCCCCAAGTCGTCAAGCTGAAGGTCAGTGCCGGCCAAGCCAATTACATCCGCGACCTGCGGCTGCATGAATCGCAGGAAGAGATAAGGCGCAACGAGGAATACAGCATCTTCCGCTACCGGCTCCGCCCGCAGTTCGACTTCATCCAGGAACTGCTTTGGCACGGCAGCGACATGGAAGTCCTCGAACCGCAAACGCTCCGCGAGGAAATAACAAGAATAATAGACAGCATGCGGGACAACTATCACCGCGAAGGAGAATAAGCAATATACAAACCACGGATTGCACGGATTAAACAGATTATCTTGCAGCTGCCAATCCGTTAAATTGATATATGAATTACACAGATTATATGATTGTCGAAGTATAAATCCGTTTAATCCGTGCAATCCGTGGTTTATAATATCATGTGTGCCTGTTTAATTAAATGGTAAATAGTAAATGATTAAATGGTAAATAGTAAATGATTAAATGGTAAATGAGAGATTTTGCAGCAATAGATTTTGAGACCGCCAACAACGAGCGCAGCAGTGTGTGCTCCGTCGGCATCGTCATTGTCCGCGGCGGAGAGATAGTAGATAAGTACTACTCCCTCATCCAGCCCGAACCGAACTACTATAACTACTGGTGCCAGCAGGTGCATGGCCTCAGCTATGCCGACACGGACGACGCCCCCGTCTTCCCCGACGTGTGGGCAGAGATAGAGCCGCTCATCGAGGGCCTGCCCCTTGTGGCTCACAACAGACCCTTCGACGAGAGTTGCCTCAAGGCCGTCTTCCGCGTCTATCGGATGGACTATCCCGACTATGAGTTCCTCGACACACTTTGGGCCTCCCGCCGCAGGTTCCCCTGTCTGCCCAACCACCAGCTCCAGACCGTCGCCGAGGCCTGCGGCTTCTGCATGAAGAACCACCACCACGCCCTCGCCGACGCCGAAGCCTGCGCCTGGATAGCAAGGGAGATTCTGTAAGGGAAGCACAAATGCTCATCCAAATGAGCAGAAAACAAACAAAATTGCTCATCCAAATGAGCATTTTGTCGATAAAGTCGATGTCATTTCAAAGATTCTTTGTACTTTTGTCCCCAGAATCAAACATAAATGAACTATGGAAATAGAAGAATTGTATCAGATTTCAGAACGTCTTGTAGGGGATGTTGACCTGAAAATTCACCGTTACTTCTACGATAGATTGGAGTGGGACTTGCCCATGCTTTGCATTAAAGGAGCAAAAGGTATAGGGAAATCCACGGCTTTTTGGCAGTATATGAAGGAACATTTCCAGGAGAACGAGGCTGTTTATGTGTCCCTCGATAACATTTGGTTCTCCGAACACCGCCTGTTGGAGTTGGTGGACTATCATTACAATCGTGGAGGCACACACATATTCATAGATGAAGTACACCGTTATCCATACAAGAACTGGATGCTGGAATTGAAAAACATCAGCGACAACTTTCCGCATCTGCACGTTGCCTTCACAGGTTCCTCATTGCTTAAGATAGATAAGTCTGTGGCCGATTTGTCGCGCCGTTGTATCTTCTACGACATCCAGGGACTCTCGTTCAGAGAATACCTGAAGTTTGAGGGAGTGGCAGACTTGCCTGCTTATTCCTTGGAAGACATACTCGACCATCATTTGGAAATAGCGCACCAGATAACGACAGTCATTAAACCGCTGAAGCATTTCAACGAATTCCTTTCAGTAGGTTATTACCCTTATTACCGTCAGCACCCAAATACCTATTATGCTGCTATACAGCAAACCATATCAACCATCATAGACGACGACTTGAGAGCAGTGGAAGATGTGGCTGCAATTACCGTGAAGAAGGTAAAACGATTACTGTATATTCTTTCGCAGATGGTGCCCTATTCCCCCAATATCACCAAACTTGGACAGGCGATAGAGGCGACCCGCAACCAGACGGCACAAATCCTTCAGATTTTGGAAAAGGCTGCTCTGACGACTAATCTTTATGCAGACCGAAATGACATGAGCCAACTGACCAAGCCCGAAAAGATTTACATGGAGAACACCAACCTAATGCATGCACTCTCTTCCAACGTGGATAAGGGAAATGACCGCGAGACCTTCTTTGCCAACCAGTTGAAAGAGGGACACACCATCACTTTCTCAGGGCATGGCGACTTCCTGATTGATGGGAAATACACCATCGAAGTAGGTGGGAAGGGAAAGACTTTCGAACAGATTAAGGACATTCCAGGCAGCTACATCGCCAGTGATGACATCGAATACGGGCACAGCAATAGGATTCCTCTTTGGCTTTTCGGATTCCTGTACTAATATAATATAGGTTCTCGCCACGCCCTCGCCGATGCCGAAGCCTGCGCTTGGATAGCAAGGGAGATTCTGTAATGACACATAACTAATGACAAATAAAACAATGAAGACAAGAATACAGACATTATTAGTGATACTCCTGCCGGCATTTGGCAGCCTTTGGGGTCGTGTGGTAACAGGTGACGAGCGGACAGAGCTCTATCTGCCGCTTATCAACGGAAAGCGTGTGGCATTGTTCAGCAATCAAACGGGGCTTGTGGGCGAAGACCACCGGCATGTGTTAGACCTGCTTGTGGAAAAGGGAGCAACGGTGACGGCCATCTTCTCGCCCGAACATGGTTTCCGGGGACGTGCCGATGCAGGAGCCATAGTGGCGGACGAAGTGGATGAGCGGACAGGCATCCCAATCCTTTCACTATACGGACAGAACCGAAAGAAGCATCTTGGAGAGGAAGCTATGAAGCTGTTCGACGTGCTGCTTGTTGACATTCAAGACGTTGGCTTACGCTATTACACATACTATGTGACCATGTGCCACCTGATGGATGCTTGCACGAAATACGGACGAGAGGTCATCATACTGGACCGGCCGAACCCCAATGGTCACTATGTGGACGGGCCTGTTCTGGACATGACGCTGCGCAGCGGAGTAGGCTATCTGCCTATCCCCGTTGTGCACGGCATGACGCTGGGCGAACTGGCACGCATGGCTGTCGGGGAGAAGTGGCTGAACGAGGGCAATGAGTGCAGGCTGACCGTAATCCCCTGTCTGAACTATACTCACCAGACGCACTACGCCCTGCCCGTAGCGCCATCGCCCAATCTGCCTAACATGCAGTCCATCTACCTCTACCCTTCCCTCTGCCCATTCGAGGGCACAGTGGTCAGCATGGGACGCGGAACAGACAAACCCTTCCAGCAGTTTGGACATCCGCAGATGCAGGCGTGCTACACCTATTCCTTTACTCCGCAGAGCATGCCTGGAGCCACACGCCCGACGCTTCTGGGGGAACGGTGCTACGGCAAAGACCTCTCAACCCTGCCCTACGACACGATATGGCAGCATCAGATGAGCCTGGCATACGTCATAGATGCCTATCGTTGCCTAAAGAAAGAGGGCAAGGCAGATGGCTTCTTTACCTCGTTCTTCGACAAACTCCTGGGTCAGACCTACGTCCGTGAGATGATTGAAGCGGAATGCAGCGAAGCAGAAATCCGAGCATGCTGGAAGGACGAAGTGGAGGAATTCAAACAGAAGAGGCAGAAATACTTGTTATACGAATAATACCCCACACTCCCTCTCCAATGCCGCAGCACACTGTTCATGAGCCTGATGAACCAGCAGAACGAATAGACAATGTCAAAGCCTGCGCCTGGATAGCAAGGGAAATACTGTAGCCTCAAAAACGAAGCACGGGCATATATAATAACCTTTTGATAGACAAAAACTATGGATAATTCAATCTTTGAAGAGATTTATAAACTTTACCAGAAAGAAGAAGTTGAGATTAATGAAGTCCGTGTTATGCTTGGACGTTTGGAAGACTACTTACTCGTATGTCCTAAGGAGGAGAAATGGGACTGTGAGAAGAAGATATATGAGTTTAAAAGTTTTATTGAATGGTCGGAGATTCGAACAAAGTTTCATCATCAGAAAAAAGTCTTAGAAGACTCAATTGAGTACTATAATTCTCTTAGAGATATTAAGATAGATTTATATGAAAATAAAAAGGATGTTCTCTTTAATCTTGATATTTTCTTTGAAGGAAATTTTGTCGTTAGTATTTCTTATAAACTCATACTTCAGGATGAAAAGAAAAACGAGTTACGCATAAATTTCTATAGAAAAGTTGAGGGCAAGCCATTATCTACATATCAGTTTGTCCTCCGAAAGGAACTTTTAGCCAAGTTCTTTGATTTTAAGGTCAAAAGCCTTAAAGATGAGATAATATATGTTACACCTGTTCTGTTTAACAATTGGGGTGAAACAATTTCAGGCATATTCAAGACAATTAATGATCATCTAAGGGATATTGTATCTATATGTAATGAATGTTGCCCGTTCAATGCGGATGGCTCATACAAATATAAGCAATGGAAGAATCATGCAAAATTGGAAATTACCTCCGAAGATAACATTTATCTGGAGCAAGGGGTAAAAAAGAATGAAATCCCAAGAGGTAATCATGTTGCTGGCGGCAATGGTTCATATGTTCATTTTGAAAGAGTGAAGTCTGTTTTGAAATATACTGTAAAATGTGTTTCCGTTGAAGTGCCTATCAGCTATTCTCATACTGTTGATGTCGATGGATATTTAAGAGAATTAAAAGAAAAAATGGGGTGGAAAAATCTGCGATATGAATTACTGAACTCAAAATTGCCGGCAGAAGTCGAGGTTATTACCTACGATATGGATAAATGCTATTACGAGCGTGAATTCACTCCTATCGAATATAACGGGAGTTGGGTGCAATTGTTGAAAGAAGCTTTAAAAGATTTGTGAATCATGCTCCCGTTCTAATAAAATAATTCATATATTTGCAAACGAAACAGATAAACAAATGAGTTATAAGTAAATTATAATCACCAATAATCGTATTAAATGCGTAGAATATAATCCATTAACTCATTAGACAGGAAAATAGTAACATTTAACATTAATTATTATGGATGCATCAACAACTATCATTGGAATGATAATCGGAAACATAATTGTTGTCCCAGATTATCAACGTGCTTATTCTTGGGATACTGGAGAAAAAGACTCTGATATGAAAAAACAAGTAAACACTTTCCTGGCAGATTTACAAGATTACTTAAGAAGCGAAGTCAAAACACCATATTATTTTGGCCATTTCCTATATGAAGAGAAAGGAGAAGCCAAGTATGCAATTATTGATGGTCAGCAACGTCTAACAACAATTATAATTTTTGTCTCAGCTTTGTTCAATTCCATTATGAGAGAACGGGATTTGACAGAAAAAGAAGAAGAGATTTTTGAAAGCATGATTAAACGTAAAAGTTCCTACAAGTTCTCAACCGTACAATATGACAACCAATTGTTTCGCGATTATGTTATAGACAATATTAAGAAAGATCATTATGGAATTGAGACAGCCTCTGGAAAACGAATTGTTGAGGCATACGACTATTTCATAGACAAACTACGATTAGTAGAATTGTCTCAAAAAGAAGCATTACTTCATGCCGTTGTTCATGCTTCATGCACTACACATATAGTCCATAAAGAAGCGGAGGCTATTCAAATGTTTATTTTCCAAAATGACCGAGGTAAGAAACCTTCGAATTTAGAAGTAATCAAAGCTTTATTTATGTACAATATCCACATTTATGGTGGTGAAGATACTGATGCTCTTATTCAAGAAGTTAAAAGTCGCTTTGAAGATATTTATCGTTCTATATCCTGCATTGAGAATTTTGTTAATGAGGATGCTGTGTTGGCACATACGTTAAAAGTGTACTTTAATTCTTTATGGGAAGAAAACTCTATTGAAAAGATTAACACAGAAATTAATAAACCTACACGGCTTGTTTTTATTCAAAACTTTACGCTGGCGTTGCATCGTAGCTTCATAAATCTCTCCCACCTTAATAAAGACCAAAAAGAAAATGTTGAGATAGAAGCAGCACTTCTTTCTGGCCGTCACGAAATTGTTTTGCCATTTTTTATTAAGGCATATTCAAATAATCTTGTTCCTATGGAAATTGAGCAGTTAGCGAAGTCACTTGGCGATTTAATACTAAGGGATCGTATTATTAGAACAAGAGCAGATCTCCGTTCTCGCCTGAATGATGTTTTTAAAGATTTTACATCATCTATTGAACAAATAATAAATCAAATAGAATATTTGAAGAAAACAACAGTTTGGTGGGATGCATATTGGAATGATGATATGCTAAAAAATGCAGTAGAGGGAAATTGGGAATCAAATCTTCACGGAACAGCGAAAATTATATTGTGGAAATATGAGAACTATCTTATCGAAAAAGAAGGAAAGGCTGGTTATGCGCCAATCAAATACAGTAGTATTATTAAACCGCATTTAGAACACATCGCTCCTCAAACAGAGAATGAAGATGTTGCTGCTGGATATGACACTTATGATGAGGATTTTAAAAATAAATATCTTCTCACCTTGGGGAATTTTTTGTTGTTATCTGCTCCACACAATGAATCTATAGGCAACCGTCCTTTTGAGATTAAACGTAATTCATATAATCAATTGAGACAGCAACGTGAAATTCAACAAATGACAGAAAATGATCACATATGGAATAGGATTAAGATAGGTGAGCGTAAAGATAAAATAATGAATTTTATTCTTCATAATATTTAATATAAATTATCAAAAGCTATTATGCTCTCCTTCATTTCCGATACTGAACACTACTCGAGTGTGCTTGACCTTGTGACGAAGGCCAGGGAGACTTTGTAGATAGGGAAGAATTTTATGTTGAGGTAGATATAGAATAATTAAACAAATAACATGTAAAATAAATACTTACTATTATGCAAACATATGATATTAAAGAAATAAAAGCAAAGCTCGAAGACATACCATCTTATGAGGAGAAGATCAACTATCTTGAAAAAACTTTGATTGATTTGGAAAAGAGATATGAGTTTCTACAAGAAAAAATCAACGAAATCTTAGACGATTGTGAAGCAAAACAAAGGGATTCTTCATACAAGGTATTAAGAAACAAATTGTCCTGTGCGCTGAAAGATGCCGGCATAGATATTCCTATTGGTGAGTATAATAAAGTGTTAATTGTTTATGGCAAAGCAGAGTTTCGTATTTCTATGAATCTTTATTATGATATATCCCTTTATGTTAACATCCGAAGTCGTAAATATATTGAGAACATCTTGTCGTTACTTCCTGACTATGAGCTTTCGGGCTATGATATAACTAAAGAGGTTACAAAACAAACATATATCGCAGAATTCGTTGCTTTGGTGAAAAAGCTGTTAGAGAGTAAGGAAATAATTCTTAAGTGGAATGAAATGCTTAGATGAAGGAGAAAAACATTATAGTGTCTTTTTTCATCTGATGTGAATCGAGCTAATTAGATATAATATACGTGTTAACCTTCATTTCCGATACTGCCCATTACTCGAGTGTTCTTGACCTTGTGACGAAGGCCAGGGAGACTTTGTGGATTGGGACGGCCGACATCAAGGACTTGTATGTGGTGCAGGGTAAGACGGAGAAGCCTTTCCTTGGGGTGCTGTCGGATTTGATTGGCAAGGGCGTGGAGGTGCGGCTCATTCATGCTAAGGAGCCGGGGCCGAACTTCCGCGAGGACTTCGACCGCTATCCAAGATTGGCAAAGATGCTGGAACGTGTGATGTGTCCGAGGGTACACTTCAAAATCATCATCATCGACCAGGCAATCTGCTATGTGGGCAGCGCCAACCTCACGGGTGCAGGAATGGGCATGAAGTCGGCAACTCGCAGGAACTTCGAGGCAGGCATCCTGACAGACGAACCTTCGATTGTTGACGCCGCCATCGAGGAGTTCGACAAAGTCTGGCGAGGCAGCGAATGCAAGAACTGTCAACGAAGAGAACTCTGCCCCGACCCCATCGCATAAAACTTTAATATACAACCACGGATTGAACGGATTAAACAGATATCGTGCAGCCAATTCGTTAAATTGTTATAGGTCGGTTCTTTTTATTCTAAAGTCAAGAATTGGAGAATTTAACGAATGTTCATCTCCACGACTGATTCTTAGGAGAGAGTGGAGAAAAAAAACTTTGTGAAATTCGTCGGCCATAAAGAAAATTTCAGTAACTTTGTCTTCGGTGTTCCGCCTGCGCCTGACCGAAGGGAAGAACATAGCGATTATTGTTTGTACTACTTTGTAATTGAGCACTATAAAGGTACAACAATTTTCGCTAATCACCAAATTTATACACAATTATATTTCATCGAACTCACGTTATATTAAATAAGGTAAAGAGATTATGAAAAGGCATATCATCACCATACTGCTTGCCTTCGTTGCATTTATCGCTAAGGCACAAACTGCATCCAGCCCTGGCTGGCTGTGGAAAATCAGCGGCAACGGGTTGGCGCAGAACTCTTATCTCTTCGGCACTTGTCACGGCGACGGCATCAGCTTCACGGACGAGGAGATATACAGCATCACTGGGCTTTCCGAAGCTTTGGACGAGGCTCAAACCGTCTTCTTTGAATCAGATCCGAATGTCGATAGCATGTCGGACGAAAAGAAGGAAGAGTTGAAACAACTCTATGGGAGAATTTATAATCCCGGACCGGAATACATGATGCCCGAAGGCGTGTTCTACAAGCCGCTCTTCGACAGCGTGGCGCACTTCAACGAGGTCAACAAGTTCATGTCCTACGAGATGAAGGACGTGGAGTACTGGAAGAAGACACCCGGCTATTGGTGCATCCGTTTGAGTATGTATGCTTTTACGAAGGTAAGGATGTGCAGAAGCGTGGACTTGGCCTTGGGCGAGGAAGTCGTCAAGCGCGGCAAGGAAACCGGCGGCTTGGAAACGACGTCATCTGTGATGGGAATGATAATGTCCATGTACACAGATACAAAATACATCGACACGCTTTCCATGAAAGAGCAGGCCAAAATCATCTACAAGCTTGTTCATCGGATGGATAATGACAGCCTCTACCAGTTCCCAAAGCTCCATGAAGTCTATCTTGAGAACGATACCTGCAAGTTTAACCAGTTCTTAGGGGAGTTTGAAGAAGAGCTGACGAAGTGGAGTGAAGAGGTTTATGGGAACGGGATGAAAGATAAGAAAGACTTCCAGAGCGAGCACCTTTTGCGCGAGAGGAACGAACTTTGGGTACCTGTCATCAAGGAGAACATTGCCAAAAGACCTTGCCTGATAGCCGTTGGCTGCCGTCATCTGCTGAGCGACGATGGCTTGATAGCCATGCTTCGACGTGAAGGATATAGAGTCGAGCCTGTGATGGAAAGATAATCCGGCATCACTTCTTTAATCCTCTATCGACATGTGTATAGTCTTCCAATTACACGTGTATAGTTATATATATTATAGTAATCCCGCTATCCGTTCCAGATAGCTGCGGTCGGTGCCGTCGAAGGTGGCGAGGCGGTCGCTGTCGATGTCGAGGACGGCGATGACCTCTCCCTCCCTAAAGACGGGTACGACGATTTCGCTCCGTGAGGCCGACGAGCAGGCAATATGCCCGGGGAACTTATCGACGTCGGGCACGACCTGCGTCTCTTCCTTCGCCCAAGCCGTTCCGCACACTCCCCTACCCTTT
>Ga0247610_10002633_pt1 | contig 20457 bp, 12 predicted proteins | sample 174DNAGHGhighgp2_FD_193483 | JGI IMG/M metagenome (GOLD analysis project Ga0247610, IMG submission 193483) | Sheep rumen microbial communities from Palmerston North, Manawatu-Wanganui, New Zealand - 1742 DNA GHGhigh gp2 | ecosystem: Host-associated > Mammals > Digestive system > Stomach > Rumen...
GTTCGGTGTCGAGGCCTGGAGTGGTGCTCTTAATCAGAGGGTTGGGGCTTGTGCCGAGAGCGATTATCAGGTTGTCGATGTCGATGGAGTATTCGCTGCCCTTTATTTCGCGGAATGGTCGTCTGCCGCTTTGGTCGGCTTCGCCCATCTCCATCTTAATGACCCGTACGGCGCCGACGTTGCCGTTGCCGTCGTTGAGCACCTCGACGGGATTGGTCTGGAAGAGGAAATTGATGCCCTCCTCCTTGGCGTGATGAACCTCCTCGATGCGAGCTGGCATATCCTGCTCGGCGCGACGGTAAATGACAGTGACGTCGCAACCAAGACGACGAGCGGTGCGTGCGGCATCCATGGCGACATTGCCGCCACCGACGACGGCGACATGTTTGCCGAGGAGTATTGGCGTGTCGTACTGTTCGTCGTAGCCGTGCATGAGGTTGGTGCGAGTGAGCAGTTCGTTGGCGGAATAGACGCCGACGAGCGTCTCGCCGGGGATGTTCATGAATTTGGGCAGACCGGCGCCCGTGGAGATATAGATGGCGTCGAAGCCGTCCTTCTGAAGCAATTCGTCGATGGTTATGGAGCGTCCGACGACGACATTGGTGACAATGTCGACGCCGAGGTCTTTAAGTTTCTCTATTTCAGGTGCCACGACAGCTTTCTTTGGCAGACGGAACTCAGGGATGCCGTAGACGAGGACGCCGCCGGCATGCTGCAGAGCCTCAAAGATGGTGACTTTGTAGCCTGCCTTGGCGAGGTCGCCGGCGCAGGTTAGTCCCGAGGGGCCGCTGCCGATGACGGCTATGCGTTTGGCGTTGGTGGCTGGAGAGTTGGCATGCTTATGAGTGTTGTCGTCGGCATGCTCGCGGCTCCAGTCGGCGACGAAGCGTTCGAGAGCGCCGATGGCGATAGGCTCACCTTTGATGCCGAGGATGCAACTGCCTTCGCACTGAGTCTCTTGAGGGCATACTCGACCGCAGACGGCCGGCAGAGCGGAGTCCTGGTCGATAATGTCGGCTGCGAGTGCGAAGTCGCGTTTTTTGACGGCTTCAATGAACAAGGGAATCTTGATGTTGACGGGGCATTTGCCGACGCACATAGGTTTCTTGCAGTGCAGGCAACGGCTGGCTTCGGCGACGGCCTGTTCCTCTGTGAGTCCGAGAGATACCTCGCAGAAGTTGTGAATGCGTTGTTCAGCTGGTTGCTCGGTTGGTCGTTGCCGCATCGTGGCTTTCTCGTCGGCGATCTGTTTCTCGGTGGCGGCGGCGAGGTTGCAGGAGTGTCCGTTCTCGTTCTTGGCGATATGGTACTTGCGAGCGTCGTGACGTGCGAGACGTCGCATAGCCTCGTCGAAATCAACCTTGTGGGCATCGAACTCAGGACCGTCGACGCAGGTGAACTTGAGAGAGCCGCCGACGGTCACGCGGCAGGCACCGCACATGCCAGTGCCGTCGACCATCATGGAGTTGAGCGATACGATGGTTGGAATGTCGAGTTCCTTGGTGAGCAGCGAGACGAACTTCATCATGACCATAGGACCGATGGCGACGCAGCAGTCGTAGTGGTTGCCGTCGTCGACGAGGCGCTTGATTTTGTCGGTCACGAGACCTTTCTCGCCTACGCTGCCGTCGTCGGTCATGACATAGAGGTTGTCGCAATGAGCGCCCATGCGTTCGGTGAAGAAGAGGAGGTTTTTGTTGCGTGCGCCGATGATGACGTCGCATTTAATGCCCATGTCCTTAGCCAGCTTCACTTGCGGATAGATGGGTGCTGTTCCGACGCCGCCTGCGACGAAAAGAATCCTCATATCAAGTCCGTCTTTTTTTCTCTTTTCGGCCATCTCGATGAATTCGGCCTTCCTGCCGAGGGGTCCCACAATGGTGAAAATGGAGTCTCCGACATTGAATTCGGAGAGACGCGTTGTGGTTTCGCCGACGGTTTGGAAGACGATGGAGACAGAGTTCCTCTCTTTGTCGATGTCGCAGATAGTGAGAGGGATACGTTCGCCCTGTTCGTGCGGAATGACGATGACGAACTGTCCGGGCTGTCCGGAGCGGACGATCCAAGGAGCTTCGATGTCGAGAAGGAATATGTTCTCGGTGAGATTAACTTTGTTGAGGATTTTGTACATGGCGGAAAAGAGTTCGGTTATAGGTGAGACAATATAAGATTGTGGATTGTAAGCACTTGTCGCGCGCGTGGGTTGCCCTCGTAGTTGAGGATGACGTAGTCGGCGCGCTCCATTTTGAGCTCGGCAGGCAACTGGTTGCGCATGCGAGCCTCGAGTGCCTCGCGAGTCGTTTTGTCGCGCAGTTGGAGCCGTCTGAGCCTCTCCTCCTTGTCGAGATAGACGGAAATGACGGCATTCAAGTGTTGGTTTAAGTTGTATTCGTATATTATTGCAGATTCGAGTATTACGTAAGGTGCTTTGCCTTCGTAGGAGGAGGCCCATTCCTTGAAATCAGCCATTACCATGGGGTGAACGATGGCGTTGAGGCTCATCAGCAGGTCGTGGTTGTCGAAGACCTTTTCTGCGATCAGCTTCTTGTCGACGCTGCCGTCGAGACGGAAGACAGAGTTGCCGAAGAGAGAGGCGATCTTGCGTTTGAAAAGGTCGTCCTCATAGTATAGAGCCGCCCGTTGGTCGGCGACAAAGCAGGGGATGCCGAGTTGTTCAAACTCGTGCAGCACAGTGGTTTTGCCACATCCTATTCCGCCTGTAAGACCTATGAGAATCATGGTGTTGAGAGAGTTTTTGACTGCAATGTTATTTAAGGGGACCTCTAATAATTGTTTTAAACGGCGAATTGGTCGAATTTAGAGTTTTTCGATATTTTTTTAACGGCGAATTTAGCGAATTTAGCGAATTTAGAATGTGGAGTTTTTCGATATTTTTTTTACGGCGAATTGGTCGAATTTAGCGAATTTAGAATGTTGACCTTAAAAAAACTGGAATTGAGTCTGGAAATAATCAGGAATGATGAATTATGAAATAAGAGAATACGCAGTTGTTTAATTATTTGCAGATGATGATGTATTGTATTTCCTCTGGTTCTATGGTCTTGATTTTCACGTTGGAGGGGAAGCGGTCGACGTGAGTGATGAGCTTGTTGTCGTCCTTGTTGCTCTTGTGTGCCGAGACGAAGAAGTCGTCGGCATTGGCGTTGTTGTAGCTGTTGGCCGGGACGAGGTAGTGTAGTGTGACGGTGGAGGGGTAAGCGTTTATGACACAGTCGCTATGGTCGTCCTTGTCGCTGACGTCCATGATGTGGACAGGGAGCGTTATCTCGTTCTCGATGAAGGTTTCGACGGGCAGAGAGACGGCGATGGTCTTGTTGGAGATGCGCAGATCCTTGTAGCGCATCCATGCCGTGTCGAGCTTGACGATGTGTTTGCCGCTGATGCGAATGTGTCCAACTGTCTGAGGTAGAGCGTTGATGCTCTTGATTTTGTCGAGTGAAGCCCTGCTGCCATAGAGAGTCACGCTGTCGGGAGTTATTGTTGGTTCGCCAGCCAGTCCCGTCATGCCTTCGAACTGGAAGAGTACGTTGGCGATGTTGGGAGCGAACTTTTTCGATTCCCTTTTTGCGAGGTGAATCTCCATTTTCTCGCTGAGGATGTTGATGTTGTCGACGCCACGAGAGTCGATTTGCGAGCGTATGTTGTCGGCGATGTCGTTGGTTTTGACGGAGAGCTTGAAATCGTCGGAGTCGTTGTTTGGCAGCAGTTTAGAGATGTTGATGCGTATTATGCGGCTATTGTCTTTGCCGCGTGCGAAGGCACGGAAGCCGTTGCTTGTCACCTCGAGCGGGAGAATGCTGTCGCAAGAGATGGTGGCGTAGCGGACGGTGTCGAAGCCTGTGAAGAGGACGTTGTACTGTTCGCGGAAGCGTTGCTGTTCGGACATGGCGGAGACGACCCATACAATGGCGACGGCGAGAAGAGCGAAGAGGTAGCCGCGCCATTGTAGAAGACGTTGTTTTATAGAGTCTTTCAGAGCCATGCAAAGAGAAGACAGAGTCCGCTGGAGAGGAAGGTGTTATTTCTTTTCCTCGACGGCGTTGTCGTTGCCGTTGGTGACGGCCTGGATGAAGTTTTTCTCGACGGTGATGACGACGCCGTTTGATATTTCGACGTCGATGGTGGTAGCCTCGACGTCGTGAACCTTGCCGTAGATGCCGCCGGCGCAAAGCACGCGGTCGCCTTTCTTGAGTTGCTCGCGCATGCGCGCTTCTTCTTTAGCTTTCTTGTTTTGGGGTCGAATCATGAGGAGCCACATAACGACGAAGAGTAGGATGATCATGATGAGACCGCTGCCGCCGCCGGCTGCGCCGTTGGCAGGAGCCTGTAGGAGAATGAATGATAAATTCATGGTTTAGATAAGTGTGTTAAAGTTAATGTATATTAGTTGTTTGTGTTTATAGAATTATCTTACAGTGGCAGTGATGCGGAGACGCGTGTGTGCCGGTTGTGAGTTGGAGACGACGACGACATCCTTCATCTGTTTGCCCTGCATGCCCTGCGACCTGAAGGAGACGGTGACGTATCCCGTCTTGCCCGGGGCGATGCGTTCGCGTGGGAAGTCGGCGACGGTGCATCCGCAGGAGGCGTCGCACTCGCTGATGATGAGGTCGGCATTGCCGGTGTTGGTGAACTTGAAGCTGTAGGAGATGTTCTCGCCGGCCATGAGAGTGCCGAAGTCGTGCATGTCGTTTTCGAAGGTGATGTGTGGCATCTTGGTTGAGTTGTCGTAGCCTTCGGCGCTGTTGGGGTTCTGGATCATGTCGACGGTCTTAGGCTTGTCGGCGCTGTTGTTGCATGCGGCGAGGAGTAGGCAAAGGAAGAGAGGCAGTAATCTCATTGTAGGTGTTGGTTAAAGGGTTAGAAGATTTTTTTGAAGTGATAGTTGATTAGAATTCATCGGGCGGTGTGCCGCCGTCGATGTCCGGGTCGTAGAGTCCGCGTTCGTTTTTGACGACGCGTCCGGCGACGCGTAGTTCGATGAGTATTTTGTCGAGGATGCCGTTGATGAAGAGTTTGCTTTTCTCGGTGGAGAATTCCTTAGAGAGCTCGATGTATTCGTCGACGGTGACGCGTTCGGGAATGGATGGGCAGCAGGTGAACTCGGCGACAGCCATGTTGATGAGAATGACGTCGATGGTGGCGACGCGTTCCATCTCCCAGTTTTGCAAGTGTTTGCGGATGAGCGGTTCGACGTCGTCAAGGTGGTTGTAGGTGTCGGCCACGAGCTGACGAGCGAAGTTGTAGGCGTTGAGTTCGCGTTCGTCGTTGCGGTTGAAGACAGTGGGACAAGGCATAGCCTCGTTAGTGTCTTCGTCGGAGAGAGCCTTGAGAGTCATGTAGAGGTACTGAGCGATCTGGTCGAAGTCGTCCTCCCATAGTAGGTCGCGGTCGAAGATGACTTCGCGCAGAGCGTCGTCGTTCATGAGGTATTTGAAGGCGACGATGGCGATGTTGCGGTCGTCGTCGAAAGAGGGTTCATCGATGGTCAAATATTCGGCGAACTGTTTGGAACTGCGGAAGTTGGAAAGGACTTTGCGGAATATGTCCACGTTGTTGGACCAGTCGATTTTCTCGTGGTCGAGCATGCGCCTGTAGAGGAAGGAGGAGCAGAGGCGGTCGACGAAGGAGTTGGATATCAGCTTGGTGAGAGCGTCGATGTCTGTTTTCTGCGGTTTGAACTTAGTTTTTTCGGCTTCCAGAATGCGTTCGGCACAGAAGAAGAGTTGTCCGAGCGTGCTCAGTTGAAGGTTGCTGAGGTCGACGAGACGAGAGACGTTGTAGTCGAAGGCTTCTAGGAGGTCGTCGGTTTTTACGGTTTTGTCGGCGATGCCGGCGTAGATGGTTTGCAATGCTTTGGCACGCAAGAAGTGTCTGCTTAGCATACGATGTTAATGATGCGATTAGGTACGAAAATTATTTTCTTAGGTTCTTTACCGGCGAGCCATTTCTGGCTTTCGGGAGCGTCCTTGACGGCGGCGATGGCGTCGTCCTGCGAGCAGTTGGCAGGCAGTTGAAGAGTGAATCGCATTTTGCCGTTGAAGGAGACAGGGTAGTTGAAGGAGTCGTCGACGATGAGCGTCTCGTCGAAAGAGGGCCACTGAGCGTCGCAGACGGAGCCGTCGGCATGCAGGAGGTGCCAGAGTTCCTCGGCGATGTGAGGAGCGAAGGGCGCGATGAGAGCGGCGAGAGGCTGAAGGACAGCGCGTTTGTTGCACTTGGCGCTGGCGAGTTCGTTGACGCAGATCATGAAGGTGCTGACGCTGGTGTTGAAGGAGAAGCGTTCGATGTCGTCGGAGACCTTCTTGATGGTCTGGTGCAGTATTTTGAGTTCGGCCTTAGTGGGTTGTTCGTCGGAGACGGCGAAGTTGTTGTTGTCGTCGTGGTAGAGTCGCCAGAACTTCTTGAAGAAACGGAAGACGCCCTCGATGCCGTTGGTGTCCCACGGCTTGGCCTGCTCGACGGGACCGAGGAACATCTCGTACATGCGCAGAGTGTCGGCGCCGTAGCGAGCAACGAGGTCGTCGGGGTTCTGTACGTTGAACATGCTTTTGCTCATCTTCTCGATTTCCCATCCGCAGATGTAGCGGCCGTCCTCGAGTTGGAAGCGGGCGTCGGCGAACTCGGGTCGCCACTGCCGGAAGCGTTCGATGTCGAGCTGGTCGTTGTCGACGATGTTGATGTCGACGTGGATGGGAGTGACGTCGTCGAAGTTGGTTATCAGCCCTTTGGATATGAAGAGGTTGTTGTCGTTCTTGCTGCGATAGACGAAGTTGGAGCGTCCCTGGATCATGCCTTGGTTGATGAGTTTCTGGAAGGGCTCTTCTTTGACGGCGAGACCGAGGTCGAAGAGGAATTTGTTCCAGAAGCGGGCGTAGATGAGGTGTCCGGTGCCGTGTTCGGCGCCGCCGACGTATAGGTCGACGTTCTGCCAGTAGCTGACGGCGTCGTGAGCGAAGTAGGCGTCGTCGTTGTGAGGATCCATGTAGCGGAGGTAGTATCCGCTGCTGCCTGCGAAGCCGGGCATGGTGCTGAGTTCGAGAGGGAAGACGGACTTGTTGTCGATCAGGCTTTTGCTGACGACGCGGCGGTTGGCTTCGTCCCAGGCCCAGAATTCGGCGTGTCCGAGAGGAGGCTGACCGGAGGCGGTGGGTTTGAAGTCCGTGATGTCGGGCAGTTGCAGCGGTAGGCATTCTACGGGAATGGTGCAAGCGACGTCGCCCTTGTAGTAGACCGGGAAGGGTTCGCCCCAGTAGCGTTGGCGGCTGAAGATGGCGTCGCGCAGGCGGTAGTTGACGGTGCGGTGGCCGATGCCGAGTTGTTCTATCTTGTTGATTACGGCAGCCATAGCGTCCTTGACTTTCATGCCGGATATGAATCCGCTGTTGACTGAGAAGCCAGTCTTGGCGTCCATGCTTTCGGTCCAAGTGTCGGGGTCGGAGGTGACGTCCTTTTCAAGGGAGACGACCTGACGGATGGGGAGGTTGAAGTGACGTGCGAAGGCGAAGTCGCGGCTGTCGTGAGCGGGGACGGCCATGATGGCGCCGGTGCCGTAGCCTGCGAGGACATAGTCGGAGACGTAGATGGGTATTTTCTCTTCGGTGAGGGGGTTGATGGCGAAGGCGCCTGTGAATACGCCTGAGACTTTTTTGACTTCGGCCTGGCGTTCGCGCTCGGAGCGGTTCTTGGCCCAGTTGACGTAGGCTTCGACTTCGGCTTTCTGTTCGGGCGTTGTTATCTGTGCAATCAGTTCGTGTTCAGGGCAAAGCACCATGAATGTGACGCCGAAGATGGTGTCTGGGCGGGTGGTGAAGATTTCGAAGCTTGGAGCGGGTTGAGGCTCGACTTGCCCCATGTAGAGAGCTGTTGGGGCGTCGACGGATGATGTCGGGGTGTCAAGCGGGAACCATACGGCGGCGCCTTCGCTGCGTCCGATCCAGTTGCGCTGTATTTCCTTGAGGCTGTCGGTCCATTCGACTTGGTCGAGGCCGTCGAGTAGGCGTTGAGCGTAGGCAGTGATGCGCAGGCTCCACTGGTGCATGAGTTTGCGTTCGACGGGGTATCCGCCGCGGACGGAGAGTCCGTTGACGACCTCGTCGTTGGCGAGGACTGTGCCGAGCTCGGCGCACCAGTTGACTGGGATGTCGGCAAGGTAGGCGAGGCGGTAGTTCATGAGTCGAAGTTGCTGTTGCTGTTCGTCGAGAGCGTTCCATTCGTCGGCGGAGAAGTTGATTTGGTCGCTGCAGGCGACGTCGATGCCGTCGGTGCCGTGCTGAGCGAAGTGGCTGACGAGCTGGCTGATGGGCCGTGCGCTGTTGGCGTGGTTGTCGTAGTAGCTGTTAAAGAGCTGGATGAAAGTCCATTGCGTCCATTTGTAGTATTTAGGGTCGCAGGTGCGCACTTCGCGGTCCCAGTCGAAGGAGAAACCTATCTTGTCGAGTTGCTGTCGGTAGCGAGCGATGTTCTGTTCAGTAGTTTTTGCCGGGTGTTGTCCGGTCTGTATGGCGTACTGTTCGGCCGGTAGACCGTAGGCGTCGTAGCCCATGGGGTGCAGGACGTTGAAGCCTCGCATGCGCTTGTATCGGGCGTAGATGTCGCTGGCGATGTAGCCGAGAGGGTGTCCGACATGCAGGCCTGCGCCGGAGGGGTAGGGGAACATGTCGAGGACGTAGAAGTGAGGTTTGTCGGAATTGTTGTCAACGTGGTAGGTGTGCTGGTCTCGCCAGTACTGTTGCCATTTTGCTTCGATTTGGTTAAAATTATAGTCCATCTTTTTTGGTCTTTCAAAGCTGTTTAAATATGCATCTGCGACTGTAAGGTGCTAAATAATAACTAAATATCAGTATTTTTGCAGATTGGTACAAACTGCAAATATATAAAAAAAATGTGAAATGAGAAGAGAAAATGGGCAGAAGGGGTTGTCAGTGCAATATTTTCTGCAAGCGCTGGCAGTCGGCCCATCCGTCGGGTGTGCGCAGCCACTGCCGCATGGTGGCGCATGTGGAGTAGCCACAGTGGGTGAAGAGACTGAGGCTGTGTGTGTTGTCGCATGCGACGTCGCAGTAGAGCTGGTGGAGGTTGAGGTGCTGGAGTGCGAACTGCTCGAGTGCGGCGATGATGGCGGTGGCGTAGCCTTGTCGTCGGCAAGAGCTGTCGACGATGATGCCGATGGCAGCGCGCTGGTTGAAGGGGTCGAAGTCGTAGAGGTCGACGCTGCCGACCGTCCTGTCGCCGTCGTCGGCCATGAGTCGCAGCTGTCGAGCGGCGTAGATGTCGGTCAGGCTGCAGTCGTCGATGAAGGTCTGGAGTGCGTGACGCGAGAAGGGCTGGTGAGCGAAGCTGTAGGCCCAAATGGCTGGGTCGTTCTCCCAGCGGTAGATGTCGTCGATGTCGGCCGGCTCCATGGCCCGAAGACGTATTTTCATGATAGAGATGTTGTTGGGTTGGCAAAGGGATGTGCAGTTATAACGTGGAATTCTGGTTTTATTGTGCAGGGCTTGATTTTTATATGGAAGGGCAAGGGGCAAGTTCGGGGCAGATTCGGAGTAGATTCGGAGTGGGGGCTTTTTTTGGTGCCGGCGGAGGTTATTTTTGGACATGAACAATAAAAATATATTTTGTGCGTTTTTGGGGTGTAAATTGCTTGCGGGTGCGGAAGAGGGAGCGATTGACCGTCGGGTGTGCCCGCTATTTTTTACGACAAACAGCAGAATTATAAGTGATTATGATAGATTTGAACAATATTACCCATGAGGTTTGCGAGTTGGCGAAGGAGGTCGGTGCGTACTTGCGTGAGGAGCGCCTGAAGCTCAGCGACGCTGTCGATGCCCGTTCGAAGGGGCTGCACGACTACGTGACGGCGTTCGACAAGGAATCGGAGCGGCGCATCGTTGAGAGGCTGCAACGCCTTCTGCCACAGAGTGATTTCATTGCCGAGGAGGGCTCGGCCACATACTCGGGCAGGGAGCGCTACACGTGGATTGTCGACCCCATAGACGGCACAACGAATTTCATTCATGGTTTTGCGCCGACGTGTATTTCTATTGCCTTGTGCGACAACCTGTTGAGCGATGAGCGCAAACGGCCTTGCATGGCGCTCGGCGTCGTCGACGAGATATGGGCGGGAGAGTGTTTCAGCGCCTGCCGCGACAGGGAAGGGGCCTTCGTGAACGGCAACGCCATCGGCGTGTCGAGGGCAGTAGATCTCAATAGTTCGCTGATTGCCACGGGTTTCCCGTATCGCAACTTTGAGAAGATGAAGGAGTACATGAAGCTGCTGGAGTGGACGATGACCAACAGTCACGGTGTGCGTCGCCTCGGGTCGGCGGCTGCGGACCTTGTTTATGTCGCCGCGGGTCGCGCTGACGCTTTCTACGAGTACGGCCTGCAGCCCTACGACGTGGCGGCTGGCGCCTTCATAGTTGAGAAGGCTGGCGGCCGCACGGGCGATTTCGGCGGTGGCGCCAACTGGCTATTCGGGGGTGAGATGGTGGCTGCCAACGCTTTGGTTTTCGATGAATTAGTATCGGTAATAAAACAGCATGGATTATGAATAAAAGATTGATAATCATTTTGTTTTTTATAGCATTGTTCACTTCGCTGTCGGCTTCGGCACAGGAAGGGAAGAAAACCGTGTACCGCTTTGCCATAGACGAGGAGATAGCGCCTCCGGCGTCGTTGCGCGTAGAGAAGGCCATAGCCGAGGCGAAGGAAGTTGGTGCCGACCTTATAGTGGTGCATATCAACACTTTCGGTGGCCGGCTGGACGATGCCGACAAGATCAGGACGGCATTCCTTCAGCTGGATATTCCGATTTATGCCTTCATCGACAATAATGCCGCGTCGGCCGGTGCGCTCATCGCCATCGCCTGCGATTCGATATATATGAGCAGCGGTTCGTCGATAGGCGCCGCCACGGTCGTTGACCAGATGGGGGAGGTGCAACCCGATAAGTATCAGAGCTATATGCGTTCGCTGATGCGCGCCACGGCCGAGGCAAGGGGTCGACGAGCCGACATAGCACAAGCGATGGTAGACCCCGACATCTATGTGGAGGGCGTTGTGGACAGCGGTAAAGTGCTGACATTCACGACGAGCGAGGCTGTCAAATATGGCTTCTGCGAGGCCGAGGTGACGGGCATAGGCAACCTGCTGCAACATGCCGGAGTGGGCGAATATACTATCCGTGAGCAGCGCTATACGTTCATAGACAAGCTGATAGGCTTTCTGGTGACGCCCGTTGTGTCGGGCATATTGATAATGCTCATCATCGGAGGCATCTACTTCGAACTGCAACAGCCGGGCATCGGCTTCCCGCTCATTCTGGCCCTCTCGGCAGCGGCGCTCTACTTCGCTCCGCTTTACCTTGACAGCTTGGCAAGTTATTGGGAGATAATCATTTTCATCATTGGTGTTGTGCTTGTCATCCTTGAAATTTTCGTCATCCCGGGCTTTGGCGTCGCCGGCGTGTCGGGAATCATCTGCATCGTTGTCGGTCTGGTATTCAGCATGGTAGGCAACGTTGGATTCGACTTCTCGGGAGTGCCGACAGGCATGATTGCCTCGAGGCTTATGATTGTCCTTGTGGCGCTTGCTATTTCGCTTCCGCTGAGCATCCTGCTCGGCAAGAAGTTGTTCGAAAGCAGGCTTTTCGGAGGTCTTGCCCTGAATACTGTTCAGGACTCTCAGCAGGGCTATACCGTCGCCGACAACGGTGAGCGCCAGCAGATTGGGCGTCAGGGCGTTGCCGCCACCGTGTTGCGTCCGGCGGGAAAAGTGGAGGTCGACGGTAAGATATATGATGCTGTGGCTCAGATAGGTTACGTCGACAAGGGTACGGCCGTCAAGGTTGTCGGCTATGAAAACGGAAGTCTTATTGTTGTGGCGCTGTGATGAAAAAGGTTTTCTCTCTGATATGGAAATGCGACAAAGGGGCTTTCGTTAAGAAATTGATTTATACGGCATTGGTGAGCCTTCTGCCGTTGGCGAGCCTTTATATCATCAAGACGATTGTCGACGATGTCGCGGTCCTTATTGCCTCTGGCGCTGGAGACGCTGCCGTGCAGAAGTCGCTCTGCCTCTCGGTGGCGCTGTTCTGTGGTATCACCCTTCTGTGCCGCTTAATTTCGACTCAAATTGGGATCAACAATGAGGTACTCTCGCAAAAACTTACGGATTTCATAAACATGCGGGTGCAGGAGCAGTCGGTCCGGCTTGACATGGCATATTACGACAACCCCGACTACTATGACACTTTGCACAGGGCGCAGCAGGAGGCGGCCATGAGACCTATACGCATGGTTGAGAGTTCGATGGCCCTGTTTGGCTCGGCACTCTCGCTAATGGCTGTAGCCATTATGATACTATCTGCCTCATATCAGGCGATGCTGGTCTTGATGGTTGCGGCGGTGCCTACATTCGTGGTGCGTATGGTCAAGGCCCGTCGCATCTATGGCTACCGTCGCGACACTACTCCCGCTCAGCGGCGTTGTAACTATTATGGTGCCTTGCTCACGGGGCGTCAGTATGCCAAGGAGGTCCGATTGTTTGGCCTCAGCGGGTACCTGCGCCGCCTTTATGTCGAAGGACGCAAAGGGCTTGTTGAGCGGCTACTGCGAATATCACGCCACATTGCCCTTTGGGATGTGTTGGCGGCGTTGATAGAGGCAGCGGCGTTGCTTGCCGTAATGTACTTTCTGCTCTCGTCGACCCTATCGGCCACTATGACAGTGGGTGGTTTCGTGATGATTTTCGAGGCTTTCCGCCGTGGACAGGGCTACATGACGGGTGTCGTCGCCGGCGTGAGCGGAATATACGAACATAAGCTTTTTGTGCAGAATCTCTTCGATTTCCTATCGCTTGAGCCGTCGATTGTATCGCCAATTGATGCTGTGTCGTTTCCGGAGAGGGTTGAAAGTATCGAGTTCGATGATGTCACTTTCACCTATCCCGGTATGCAAAAGGCTGCTGTAGAGCATTTCACGTTCACTGCCTCAAGAGGTGTTATTGCCACGTTGAAAGGCCCTAATGGTAGCGGCAAGACTACTATTCTGAAACTTCTGATGCGTTTCTACGATCCGCAACAGGGGACAATCCGCATCAACGGTATCGACATTCGTCGCTTCAAGATTGATGATTTACGACACAATACAGGTGCTGTCTTTCAAGATTTTGTTCATTTCTATTTTACTGCCGAGGAGGTTGTTGCTTTTGGCGATGTGTCGCATGAACTCGATCCCCGACGCCTTCATGAGGCGTTGCGCCTGTCTGGTGCCGACAAGGTCGTCAGCGGCTTACACGACGGCTTGTCCACCCAGTTGGGGCGTCAGTTCGAAGGTGGCGAGGAATTGAGTATGGGGCAATGGCAACGGCTGGCAATGGCTCGTCAGTATTACAAGAACGCGCAGGTTTTAGTCTTCGACGAGTCGGCTGCATGGCAGGATGACGAAGGAAGACACATACTACATCAGGCAATTGAGGAATTGAAGGAATCACATGTCGTCATCGTCGTTAATCACGAAGGTTAGGCGTTTCCACTTGCTATAAAGCTTACTATACCAAGCTTTTGATTTTGTCTTGTACGTATTCTTTTAATCCCGGGGCGCTGATGATTTCTATATGGTCGGCAAGTCCCATATAGAAACGTCCGATGCCCGAAAGGTTGTACACCTCCGTGTCGAGCATCCACCTTCCGTCGCGCATGCTTGTGAGGTGTTCCGTCGATTCGGCATATTCTTCTGTAATCAAGTTGTACGCCATAGTGTCGAGCGACAGCTGTATGTGTATGGGCGTGTCGCCTGTAGTGTGGAAGATGTCGATTTTACCCTTGATATGCGCCTCCTGATGGCTCCAAGGTTTCTCACTGATCTTTACCGAGCCGATTCGCGACAAAGCGAAGATTTTCACCCTGTCGTCGTCGGTATCGTAACACCATATATGTTTATTCCCTTTGGTGAAAGCGAAGGCCTCGACAAGCCTGTCGCGACGGTCGTCGCCGTTGGAGGAGCGGTAGTTCTGTATCAGCAGCTGGTGGCGTGAACTGATTGACTTGCTGATTTCGTTCTCCAGCAGCGCACGCTGCGGGTCGAAGTGCAGTTTGCGGTTCAGTATGTACATGCGTGTCGAATCGTCCATCTTGCGCGACTCCGCGTTGGTGCGTATGTATGCGACGCCGTCTAGCTCAACTATGCGGAAGTCGCAGGGGTTGACCTTTATCTCCAGCAGTGGCTTGTCGTTGTCCCCAATCGGGGTGATGTGTATATATGGCATCATTTCGAGGCCGAAGGTACGTTGCGCGCTGTCGTTGATATGACGGATGAGGGGGTCGATGGAGTAGAGATGAAGGTGAGCGAGGTCGTCCTGAAGCCCCACGCCGAGACCGTGATCGTTGACACCGAGGTAGATGCTACCACCGTCGCGCGAGTTGAGCATTGCGCACACTCCCCTAAAGATGTTCCGACTTTGCTCCGTCTCATTTGCCTGCATGTGGTTGTCTGGAGGAAAGATAAACGATGTCTTGAACTCTACGCGGTCGCTCTCAACACCGAAATAGTTTGCGTCGGCATTCGTGAAGTCCGTGACAGCTTCGTCGTCCACCATCAGTTGCTTGGTTATCTCGCTCTCAATTTGTCGCTGCATAGCCACGCTCAGCACCTGGCGCAGGCGGAATCCAGACAGCACCAGCTGCGCAAGGTTGGCAAGCAGCGTGTCGTCACCCTTTATCTTGTCGTTGAGGAAAGCCTCGTCGGTCAACTCGTTGTATTGCATCAATATATATATGATGTTGCTGCGCCGTGCCACGCTGGGCAGCCTCTCCACGCTCGGGTCGGGGTCCGGCACCTCCATCAGCTTGTACTGCCCCCGTGCAAAATGTACCATGTTGCGCAGTGCCTTGGCGGTGAAGGCCGCATAGTGCATAGAGGTGTTGTCGCCCGCCATCTTGCTCATAATCTGCACAATACCCAGTATTTTATAGCGCTCTACAGGCAGGCTCACCGTTTTCTGCATCATGTAGAGGATGCGTGCAAGGATGCGCATATAGTTCTCGTCGATGACATTCGTCACCTCATCGTCGGCTTCCTCTTCGGGTTCGTAGCAGAACGACTCGATGCAGTCACGCCGCGACTGCTTGTCGTCGAAGAATTCGCCCAGTTCGGCTTTGTAGTCAAATTCGGCGTTGATGTATCCCTGCTCTTTCGATTTCACAGTGATGGTCATATAGGCATAGTCGCCAGGGCTTACGTCGAGGTTCGCGGCGGTCGTCGAGAGGGAGTAGCCGTATTCCGACCACCACCACATGTAGCCGTTCCTTACCTCCACGGCGCGCGCCAGCACCTGTTTGTTGATCTCGCTGCCGTAGTATTCGTCCATCAGGAAGTCGCGGAACGGCAACGTGATGTCGAACAGCGACTTGTCGCCGTCGTCGCGTTTCAGCACCACGGGGATGTCGCACCCTTCCATCAGGTAGTTGCCGAAGTCGCGTATGGTGTAGAAGAAGGCGTTGTCGAAGCAGCAGGTGCCGCTCAGGGGCTCGTAGTCCTTGTCTGTGGTGCGGACCTCTATGGTGTCGTGATCCGCCCGCAGGATGCGCACCATGAGGCTGTCGCCCTTCGTGTAGTGCTTCTTGCGGCGCATCGTCTTCGACGTCGGGAACATCGTCCCCATATATTCGTTGAAGAAACTCTCCAGCGCGTCATAGTCGTTGGTTTTCGTCTGGTTCAGTTTCACTTTCGGTTGCGAGCGCAGCTCTATGCTTTCGTCGCAGATTGTCAGCGACTTCTGCGTCTTGATGCTCTTATATTCGCTTTCTGAGATGTTCAGCAGCGTCAGTCGCCTGTCTTTCAGCACCGCCGACCCATATCCCGCCAGCCATGCGCCCTCTGTCACGTTGTCGCTCAGCATCTCGCATCGCTGCAGCAGCCCCATGAATAGGAATGGCTCAAAATTGAAGAGGTCTTTCCATCCGAACTTTATTCCGATGCGACCCGAAGTTGTCATTGCCCTGACCGCCGTGCGGAGCAAACCCTCGTGGTAGTCGTCGTGTATCAGCGGCACCATGAGCAACGCTATGCTCGCCATCGCCTTATGTTGCTCTGATACATTGTCATACGCCCTTGCAAGGAGGAACAGCGCCAGTATGCGCACCATGCATGTCGTCTCTGCCTCGTCGCCCATGTTCAGCGTGTCGCCTATCGGTTTCGTCGACAGGTCACGCCACAGGCGCTGCACCCTTTCGTGTAGCAGGCTTATCGAGCTCAGATAGAAAACATCATTCTTAAGTGCTTCGCTATCAGTCTTGTCGGTGCCTATTTTGTCGAAGATATACTGTAGGAATTTGTCGAAATTGACGTCGATATATTCTGGTTGCAGGTCCAGCCATAGGGTCGGACGCTCGTTCATTTCCTTTTTTGTGTTCATTTTTTCTCCTTATACTTATATTGTATCATCTTATTACTATTTCTTGCAAATCTATTATTTCTTGCAAATCTATTCACAAATATTTCCCGTCTGCTCTTTTTATCGAATTTCATAATTCCCTCACCACTTCCACCTGGCTTCTTCCTTCGCCTATACGCTTCAGTTTTATCTTGTTAGGTATGCATCCCAGCAACTCTTCGCGGTGCGAGATGATGCCCACGCGACGGTTGCTCTGGTGGGCCATTTCCGACAGATGCCCGAGTGTTTTCATCACGCTGTCAAGGTATTCCTGGTCCAGTGTGCCGAAACCCTCGTCAATGAACAGGATATTCATGTTCATCTCCGGACGGTTGAGCGACGACAGGGCCAGCGCCAGCGACAGCGAAATCATGAAGCGCTCTCCGCCCGAAAGCACCGCCACGCTCCTCATCTCGTCGCGGTTGTAGCCGTCCATGACAAAGATGGACAGCTGCTCGTTCTCCTCGTCGCACGTCAGCGTGTAGCGCTCGCTTATCTGGTGCAGGTATATGTTGGCGTTTTGCAGCAACGGCCTGAGGATGTGCGTCTGCACAAGGTTGCGGAACCGGTTGCCGCCAAAGGTCTTGTTCAGCGCCTCCCAGTGCGTCTTCTCCTTCTCGGCAACTGCGTACTGCTGTTCCGATTTCTTCTTCAATTCTATGTTTTTCAGGTTGTTGTCTATCTCCTGTCGTGCTTTCGTTATGCCGTCGTGGATGGCGGTCGCCTGCTCTTGCAGCTCCTTCTCCCGCTCTTGCAGTTCCGTCAGGTGGGGCAGGGGAGTGTCTGCCTCCAGCCGTAGGGCCTCGCGGCCTTGCTGCGTCGCCTTTCGCGCTTCGGCGAGCCGCTCACTCCATATCTTCCTATTGCCTTCTGTGTCAGCTATATGCTTGCGGAAGGCCGGTATGCTGTCGCCCATTTTCGACAGTCGCTCAAGTTTCTCTATGCTGTTGCCCGTCGTCAGCGCCCATTCCTCCAGCATCTTCGTGCATTCGCCTATCTCCTCGGCGCAGTTCTTCATCGTCGTTGTCAACGATATACTGCTGTCCGCCAGCGTGTTCCAGTCGTCCGGAGAAGCTGAGGCCAGGCCTTCGCTCTCCGCATCCTGTGTCTCGCTTTCCACATTGCCCCATTCTGGTATGTTCGCCATTATGCGCTCTCTGGTCGCCATCATGCTCTCCGTCCTCTCTCGGCTCGATTTCAGCGCGTTGCGTCCCTTGTCGTGTTCCTTTTGGCGCCCGATGTATTCCTCTGCCTCGTTTTTCAGTCGCGTGGCCGTCTCCTCTATGGCGTCGCCCCACGCCTCGCACCATACGTCGAGGCTCTTGTGCAGCTCTTCGCCTGTCGTGTCGCGCTCTCCCTCCGTTTTTGCGATTTGCGCGGCCAATTGATTGATTGTGTCGTTGTTGCGCTCCACGGTGCCGACGGCCTTCTGGTATGCTTGCAGCGCCTCTTTACTCCGGGCGCTGCTCTGTTTCTGTTCGCCCAGTTTCGCATCTATCTCTTTCTGTATCCTGTCGCATTGCTTGCTTTTCTGCTCAAGGCTCTCCAGCTCGCCCCTCGCGGCCTCCTTTTTCTTCTCGAATCTCTCGCCCGCGGTGTCGGCCATCTCTATGCCTGCTTTGACCATGCGCGGCGTGATGTTGCTCGTCATCGTCTCTATCTCGCTCTTTGTCTTCTCTATGGCATTCTCTTTCTCCTTTATCTGCGCCTTCAGTCCGCTCACCTTCTTGTCGGCTTCCGTCAGCCTTGCCGACGAGTCGTCGAGGGCCTTTTTTGCCCTCTTCTCTTCCTCGTCGAATGGCGATATTATGTTGGCAAACTGCTCGTTGCTCAGCAGCTCCGTGCCGATTTTCTGCCCGCAGAGGGGGCATATCTCCGTCTTTTCCTCTGCCATTTTTTTGCGCAGGTCGCTCAGTGTGTCGTCAAGGCTGCTCTTAATGGTCGTCAGGCGCGCCTTGGCCATGTCGTACCTCCCGAAGTCGCTGTCGTAGCGCTCTTTACATCTCTTCTGCTCCTCCTCCGCCTCCTCCTCCTCTTTCCGCAGCTTCTCTGTTTCGCCTTCCAGCCTTTTTACATCCTCCTTTTTCTGGCTCAGAGTTGCGTAGTCGTCGTGCAGTTTCTCTAGGGCCAGTATCAGTTTCTGTGTCCTCTTCATTTGCTCTCCCAACTCTTTGGGGTTCAGCTCGTCGCGCTGTTTCGTCAGCGTCTCTATGCTGGTTTCTATCTCTTTGTCCTTTTCATCGGCCTCTTTCTTCGCCTTTTTGGCTTCTGCCAGGGCTTTGTGCAGCGCCTCGTCGTTGTCTGTCGCCTTCTTTCTCGCCTCCTTCAGTCTCTCTATGTCGCCCACCGCCTTCTTGTAGTTCTTCAGCTTTTCTGTCACTCTCCCTGCCTCCTTGTACAGCTCCTCGCGGCCGCTCTGTTCTGCAAGCCATTTTTCTTCCTCATTCAGAGCCTGTTCCGTCTCCTTCTCTCTTCGCTCTTCCCTTCGCAGCGCGGCCGATAGCTCGGCGAAGCGGGGCGCCAGCGCCGACAGCTCTTTGCGTGCGTTCTCCATCGTCGTGCGGTTTTTCCCGAGGCTCTCCACGGCTTTGCGTTCCTTGTCGGTCTCGTCCCAGTCCTTGCAGGCGCTCACCTGCATCTTGTACTCTTCTTCCTCCATCTCTTTCTCGCTCTCCATCAGCCTTTTCTCAGCCTCGACGGCATCCCTCATCGCCGTCTCTGTCTTTTTCACCGTTTCTATGGTGGCGCTCAGCCTTTTGCGCTCCTCCTCCAGCTGTTGCTCTCTCTCTTTGTCACTGGCTATCAGCTTCTCGGCCATCTCCATCTCCGTGTCGCTCATCTGAACGTAGGCCGAGGCGGTCTCCATCACCTTCTTCGACTCTATGGCGGCGGTCGTTTTGCGTTTGTATATGTTGCTTATCGCCTCGCCATATCGGCTGAAAATCTCAGTGTTGGTCAGTTTCTCCAGTATGTCCGATCGCTGGTTACGGTCGCCGCACAGGAATTCCGCAAACTGCCCCTGCGCCAGCATCGCCATACGGTTGAATTGGCTGAATGTCAGACCTATCAGCTCGCCTATCATCGTCTCGCGGTCCGATTTTATCTCTGTCCATTCGCCGCTCCCTTCTTTGAAGAGCCACTTCTTGCGGTATTTCAGGCCTGTGCGGCCTTTCGTATATCCCAGCTCCAGCCTTGCGCGGCATACCACGTCGTGCGCTGTCGTGAAGACCACCTCGCTGTAGCACTCTTCTTTCTCGCTGATACCCAGACGCGTGTATTGTTCTATGTGCGCTATGCTCACCTCCTGGCCTTCACGGGTGTGGTATTTGTTCTGACGGCTGTTCTCCAGCTCTGCTATTCTTGGCGTCTTTTTGTACAGCGCCATGGCTATCGCGTCCAGCAGCACCGATTTGCCTGTACCCGTGTCTCCGAAGATGAGGAATTTCTGCGCCGGCATACCCGTCTCGGGGTCTTTCAGCCCCTCGTCGTTCTCAAAGTCTATGTCGGCCTTTTCTATTGATGCTATGTTGCGTATATGGAGTTCCAGCAGTTTCATTTTCTTTGTGTTACGTGGTTCAGTTCTCGTTGGCAATCAGCTCTTTCTCTATCTCTGCAAAATCCTTTTCAAGCGTTGTGGGGTCTATGGCCGGGTACCGCTCTATGGTTCGCATGACGAACTCCAGCGGATTCGTCATCTGTTGCAGCTCAGCCATTTCGAATTTCGGAGCCTCTCCGCCTTCCTCTGTCGACGGTCGGTTCTGCCAGATGGTGTTGGGGTTGAAGCGCACCTCGTTGCCTGTCGCCTCAAGTAGCGGATACACAACCTTTTGCAGGTTGATGTGCTCCGCACGGTAGTCCAGATTCAGGCGTATATATCCGCGCTCGTGCTTTTGGACAAATTCGCGCAGCAGTACTGCCACCTCGTCGCCCGTCGTCGCCGGCTTCTCGTTCAGGGGCGGCACGATGTAGAAGTGGCGCAGTTCGTCAATCCTGAGCCGCCTT
>Ga0247610_10002634_pt1 | contig 20455 bp, 13 predicted proteins | sample 174DNAGHGhighgp2_FD_193483 | JGI IMG/M metagenome (GOLD analysis project Ga0247610, IMG submission 193483) | Sheep rumen microbial communities from Palmerston North, Manawatu-Wanganui, New Zealand - 1742 DNA GHGhigh gp2 | ecosystem: Host-associated > Mammals > Digestive system > Stomach > Rumen...
TCGGAATTACTGGCAGCATTGCGGCTTATAAAGCCTGCACTCTCATTCGTGCCCTCGTCAAACGGGGGCACGAGGTGCAAGTAGTGATAACCCCTGCCGGAAAGGAATTCATCACTCCCATAACGCTTTCGGCTCTGACCTCAAAGCCCGTGATAAGCGACTTCTTCGCCCAACGCGACGGCACTTGGCACAGCCATGTGGCGCTTGGACTGTGGGCCGACGTGATGGTGATTGCTCCTGCCACCGCCTCAACAATAGGCAAGATGGCACACGGCATAGCCGACAACATGCTCATCACTACCTATCTGTCCATGAAAGCACCCGTATATGTGGCACCCGCAATGGATCTGGATATGTGGGCACACCCATCGACTCAGGACAACCTGCGTCTGCTCCGTGAGCGTGGCGTCAAAGTCATTGAACCGGGAAGCGGATTCCTGGCCAGTCACCTCGAAGGCAAAGGCCGAATGGAAGAACCGGAACGGATTGCCGAGATTATCTGCGATGGCACAGAGAGCACAGAGAAGGCAGAGGACACAGAGGAAAGAGGGAGCAAAGAGGCACCGCTTGACGGTAATGACATCTTGATTACAGCCGGTCCGACATACGAAAAGATTGACCCCGTGCGCTTCATCGGCAATTACTCTTCGGGCAAGATGGGCATAGCTCTGGCCAAGGAGTGTGTGCGCCAAGGCGCTCAGGTGACGATGGTACTTGGACCTGTAGATGGACACGTACGCTCTGAGATTGCCGGCAACAGCAAGATCAACATCATTGATGTAGAAAGCGCACAGGATATGTGGGAGGCCGCAACGAGCCACTACCCCACTGCCGACGCCGGTATTCTCTGCGCGGCCGTAGCAGACTTCACTCCCGACACCGTGGCTCAGGAGAAAATCAAACGCGAGGACGTCCTCGCTCTTTGTCTGCGCCCGACCAAGGACATCGCCCGCAGTCTGGGAGAAATGAAAAAAGAAGACCAATGTCTTGTCGGCTTCGCCCTTGAGACCAATGACGAATTGGAACATGCGCGGGAGAAGATGCGCCGCAAGAACCTGGACTTCATAGTGCTGAACTCACTCAACGACCCGGGAGCCGGTTTCCGTCACGACACAAACAAAGTGACAATAGTAACTCCGGAAGAAGAAATCACCTACCCGCTGAAAAGCAAGGAAGAGGTGGCCGCCGACATCGTGGCACAACTCATAAGAGTTATGTCCAAATCGTGTTTGGCCACGTGGCTGCTGACCCTATGTCTGTGGATTACGGCAAGCCTATTAGCCGTTCAGACGGCTCAGGCACAGGAGCTGAAAGCACAGGTGATTGTAAACCACTCGCAGGTGTCCAACACCAAGACGGGTGTCTTCGACGCACTCAAGGATAAGCTGACTCAGCTGCTAAACGAACGCGCCTGGACCAATATGCAATACCGCGAGGCTGAGCGTATCCAGTGCTCATTCAACATAAACGTGTCGAAATGGAACGAGGCCGACAACGCCTTCACCGCTTCGCTCATCGTCTCCGCCGTGAGGCCGGTGTATAACTCCGGATACACTTCAACGGTACTCAGTATGAACGACAAGGATTTCAGTTTCACGTTCGCAGAATTCGATCAGCTCGAATGGCGTCCCGATCAGGTGGATAACAACCTGACTGCGATGATAGCCTATTGGGCATATCTCATCATCGGGCTCGATATGGACTCGTTTGCACCCATGGCGGGAACGGACATTCTGCGTCTGGCCCAACAGGTGTGCATCGATGCCGAGGGACTGGGATTCTCCGGCTGGAAGGCTTTCTCTGACAGTAAGAACCGCTACGCCATAGTCAACGATTATCTGGACGGAGCTATGGAGAAGTTCCGTCAGCTGCAATACAAATACTATCGCGAAGGACTGGACATAATGGCTGAGAGTACAGAGCGCGGACGCGCTGCCATCTCGGAGTGTATCGACCTGCTTGAAGAATCACACAAGGACAAGTCACTCAGTCTGTTGCCACAGCTCTTCACAGAATACAAGAAGGACGAACTGGTCAGTATCTTCCAGGGACAAGGCACCTCTAAGGAGCGCGAACATATTTATGATATTCTGTTTAAAATCAACCCATCACAAAGCACAGCCTGGGAGAAGATAAAAAATTAAATGCTTAAGAGCCTCGACATACAGAACTATGCCCTGATTAGTCAGTTGCATATCGAACTGCACCGCGGATTCACGGTCATCACCGGCGAGACGGGCGCAGGAAAGAGTATCCTGCTAGGAGCTATTGGACTGTTGCTCGGACAGAGGGCCGACGCGAAAGCCATCCGCAACGGAGAGACACGCTGCGTCATTGAGGCTGAATTCGCTCTCGAAGGCTATGGCATAGACCGTTTTTTCGAGGAGAACGACCTGGACTTCGACGGGAATATCTGTATCGTGCGCCGCGAACTGACCAGTGCAGGCAAGACCAGAGCCTTCATCAATGACACCCCCGTGCAGCTCACTATGCTGCGCGAACTCGGTTCTCAACTCCTTGACATCCACTCTCAGCATCAGAACTTGCTGCTCTCCACCGAGGACTTCCAAATGCAGGTGGTTGATATCGTTGCCAAGAACGAGGAAGTTCTCAAGAGCTATTCTTCTGCTTATACAGAATATCGAGACCTCTGCAAGCAAGTGCTTGAAATGAAAGAGAATATCGAACGCGAGAAGCAGGACGAAGATTATCTGCGCTATCAACTGAGCCAACTGGACGAAGCTAATCTGGAAGCAGGCCAGCAGGAAGAATGGGAGCAGGAAGCCCAAACGCTGGAACACGCCGAAGAGATAAAACAGGGGCTCTATGCAGCCGATGCGGTGTTCAGCGGTAGCGATGAAGGCAACGGCATACTGCAGCTGCTGAAAGAAGCACGACGACATCTTTCCGACATTGCCCGTATGTGGCCTAATGCGCAGGATTTGGATGAACGGATGGACAGTTGTCTCATTGAGCTGAAGGACATAGCCCAGGAGATTTCAGCCGGAGCAGAAGATATCGAATTCAACCCCGAAAGGCTCGAGACCGTAAATGAATGTCTAAGCCAGCTCTATTCACTCTATCAGAAACATCACGTCAACAGCGAGGAAGAACTGATTGCGCTCGCCGACGATTACCGCTCGCGCCTTGCTCTTATCGACCACAGCGACGAACAGCTTGAAGCTCTCCGCAAGAGATGCGACGAAGCACATGAGCGAGTGATGAAGGAAGCTGAGGCCTTGAGCCAGAGACGCAGCAAAGCAGCCAAGACGTTGGAGAAGGAGATGTTGCAACGGCTTGTGCCACTCGGAATGCCAAATGTTAAGTTCCATGTAGAGATTACCCGTCGCGAGGAACCGACCGCAAAAGGAGTGGACCACGTGGAGTTCCTCTTCAGTGCAAACAAGAACGGCATGCTGCAACCAATCCGCCAGATTGCGTCAGGCGGTGAGATTGCACGTGTGATGCTCTCGCTTAAGGCTCTGATTAGCGGAGTTGTAAGTCTGCCGACAATCATATTCGACGAGATAGACACAGGCGTCAGCGGTCAGATTGCAGAACGTATGGCCCTGATGATGAAAGAGATGGGCGACGGTGGCCGACAAGTCATCAGCATCACTCACCTACCCCAGATAGCAGCCCGCGGCGACTACCACTTCCGCGTCTTTAAAGAAGATGACGATGTGGGAACGAACAGCCATATAGAAGAGCTCTCGCACGACGAGCGCATTACCGAGATTGCCCACATGCTCAGTGGAGCAGAAATTACAGACGCCGCCATTAAGAACGCAGAAGCGTTATTAAATTCATAATTCATAATGCTTAATTCATAATTTAAGACCCCGGCCAAGCCCATGCGACACATATATACATTATTAATATTAATAGGAGCGATGCTCTTCACCCCAAGCCAGACTTTGGCACAGAAATGGATGAAGAAGGCACGCAAGGCGCAAGTGAATGTCCTGACATACGATGCGCAGGGCAAACTGCTTCACTCCACAAACGGATTCCTTGTGGGCAAGGAAGGAACTGTCGTCTCTGATTATAATTCCTTCAAGAACGCCGCCCGCGCTGTTGTTGTAGATGAGAAAGGCAAGGAATATCCTGTGGATCGTATCGCAGGTGCCAGTTCGCTCTATGATGTGGTGAAGTTGCAAGTCGGCGGGATTAAAGCCGACGGACTGACTCCGGCGAAAGCCCCAGCCGCCAAGGACCAGTCTGTATTTATCATCCCTTACCTCGGAAACAAGTCGGATGTGGCAAAGGCAGCACCTGTTCAGAGCGCAGATGTCTTCAACGAGAAATACCACTTCTATACGCTGGGCGTAAAAACGGCCGAAAAATCAGCCTCCTGTCCTGTGGTAAACGAGGACGGCGAGGTGCTCGGACTGCTTCAAAACGCGACTCAGGCCGGTAGCGACAAGTGTTATGCCGTGGATGTCGTTTTTGTGACTGATCTTTCTGTCACAGCCCTCTCCGCTACAGCCAACGACTATCGTAGCATCCTGATCCAAAAGACTCTGCCCGACGATGCGTCGCAGGCAAACAGCTTCATCTATCTTGTAGGTAAACGGGACACGGCGATGTATCTGGCATACGTGGAAGACTTCATCAATCGCTTTCCCACAGCCACCGAAGGATACACGATGAAAGCCGAAGTTCTCTCTGCCAGAGCAGACTATGCAGGTGCAGACGCTGTTTGGGCTGCTGGTCTAGACAAGGCAAAAACCGGACTCGACGATATACACGCATCTACGGCTCGCAATTTATATGCCTGCATACAGCGGGGAGACTCACTACCTGCCAACTGGACACTGAATCGCGCTTTGGAAGAAGCTGGCGAAGCATTCAAGATAAACCCGCAACCGACATATACGGCTCTGGAGGCACATATCCTTTACAGTATGAAGGAATATGCCAAAGCCGCCGAGAAGTTCAAAACTGTATGCAACACCAACCTGCGCTCGTCTGAGCAGTTCCTCTATGCAGCCCAATGTCTCAACATGACGGGAGACACGCTCGGGGTGCTCGCTATGCAGGACAGCGCCGTGGCTATGTACTCGAAGCCTTACGTGGATGGAGCTGCCACACCGCTGCTGATGCGTGCCAACACGCTGATGAGCCTGAATCGCTATCGCGAAGCTGTGGCCGACCTGAACGAATATGAGCATCTGCGCTACAATAGCGTGAACGCAAACTTCTATTACCAGCGTGAGCAATGCGAGATGAAATGCCGTATGTTCCAGCAGGCTCTGAACGACATCGAGCGCGCAGTGCAGATGGCACCTACCGAACCGCTTTATCATGCTGAGCTCGCGGCTGTAAACTACCGTCTGAACCAGTTGGACGAGGCTAATGCTGCCGCCAGGAAAGCTATTGAACTAGACCCGGATTTTGCCGACGCCCACCGCATCCTCGGCCTTATCCTCAGGGCAAAGCACAAAGAAGGCGATGCCAAGAAATTCTTGGAGAAAGCAGTAGAACTGGGCGATGTGGTTGCCCCCTCGCTACTGAAATAAAAAGAGAAGACAGAAGATGAAGATAGTACTCTTGACAGTCGGAAAGACTACGGACAAGCATCTTATTGCGCTAATCGACGACTATGTCAGTCGCACCTCGCATTATGTGCCTTTCTCCGTAGAGACGCTGCCGGAGCTAAAAAACACCAAAGCTCTCTCAACCGCTCAACAGAAGGCGATGGAAGCCGAGATGATAAAGGGAGCTCTGCAGGCAGGAGACTATATCGTCCTCTTGGATGAGCACGGACGTGAACGGCGATCTGTGGAATTTGCCCAATGGATTCAGAAACGAATGGTTGCCGGCGGACGCAGGATAGTCTTCATCATTGGCGGTCCATACGGGTTCGACGCTTCCATTCATGAACTGGCCAGTGAGGAGATATCTCTCTCGCAAATGACTTTTTCTCACCAGATGGTGCGTCTGTTCTTCGCCGAACAGATTTATCGGGCAATGACAGTATTAAACAACGAACCATATCATCACGAATGAAACATCTCTCCAACGAAGAATACGCTGCAAGCAAGTATATAGAGCTTACCGTAGAGAAGGAAACCACTCTTCTCGAATTCCTCATGACAGCCCTAAACGGCATCTCGCGCAATAAAGCAAAGAATATTCTTGCAGGCAACGGTGTGAAAGTGAACCGTAAGGCAACGACCCGATTCGACGAGCCGTTGAAGCCCGGATTCGTGGTTCAAGTGTCTCGACATAAACGCTCCACCACACTTAAGAACCAGTATGTGCGCATCGTTTATGAAGACAAAGATCTGGTGGTCGTTGAAAAGAACGAAGGCATCCTGAGTATGCCGTCAACAGCCAAACAGTACTCTGTTAAGAAGGTTCTTGACGAGTATTTCGAGAAGCGTCACTTCAAATGCCGCGCTCACACTGTTCACCGTCTGGACCGCGAGACCTCCGGCCTGATGATTTACGCGAAGAGTATAGAAGTTGCCCAGATGTTTGAAGCCGACTGGCACAACATAGTATATGACCGCCGCTATCTCGCTGTAGTCGATGGAGAGGTAGAACAGGAAGGCGGCACCGTGAAGTCATGGCTTAAAGACAACAAAGCGTTTATCACATACTCAAGCCCCGAAGACAACGGCGGGAAATATGCCGTGACGCACTTCCGTGTACTGCAGAAAACTCCGCGATTCAGTCTTTTGGAACTGAAATTGGAGACAGGCCGCAAGAACCAGATTCGTGTTCACATGCAGGATATAGGCCACCCCGTCGTTGGCGACTTTAAATACGGCAAGGGGTTAGGGCCAGTGGGCCGTCTGTGTCTTCACGCTTACAGGCTGCACTTCTTCCATCCTCGCACCGGCGAACGGATGGAGTTTGAGACTCCTTACCCGAAAGAGTTCAAGAAACTGGTTGAAATTAATTCATAATGCATAATTCATAATGCATAATTAGGCTGCGCTTAGATAATTCATTATTCAAAAACCTTAATAATATGAAAAAGACATTTACTAAAGTAGCAGTTCTGGCCATAGCACTTGGCCTGACTGCATGTGGAATGGGAACAACATCAACCGCAACTTCCACATCTAAATCAACACCCGCATCAACCTCTTCTTCCACAACCACTGCAAGCAGTTCTGCCTCAACTGCAGGTGGCGTTCTGGGCGGTTTGCTTGGTGGCTCCGGAGGTGGAGTTGTTGGTAATATCCTCAGCAGTCTTTTCGGCTCCACACTTCAACAGAAGGACCTCTATGGCACATGGCTCTACAGTTCACCGAAAGTGGCATTTGAGAGCGAAAACCTTCTGGCCAAGGCCGGTGGTGCGGTAGCTGCAAGCACAGTCGAAGAAAAGCTCGCCGGGTATCTTGGCAAGGTAGGTATAACGGCCGGTTCGAGCACCTTCACCTTCAACGAGGACGGCTCCTACACCGTAGGTAGCAAGACCAAGACCCTCTACAGCGGCAAATACACCTTCGACGCACAGAACAAGACCATCAAGATGACAGGCCTGCTTGGACTTGCCACATTCACTGCTTCTGTAGGCAAAAGCGGCAGCAATATATACCTGATGTTCGATGCCGACAAGGTTCTCAGCGGAGCAACTGCCATTACAAAAATGCTGGGTAAGACCACCATTGCAAGCGTCCTTGGTAACTATGATGGAATGCAGGTCGGCTTCACACTTGCAAAATAATATCGGAAAAAAGAAAAAAAATGCATAAATCATTGGCGGCTCCACAAATTATCACTATATTTGCCGCCAAGAAAAGGATAAATGCAAATAACAATCATTCATAATCACACTAAACGTTACACATTATGAAGAACTATTACCTTATCGCAGCCATGTTACTGGCTTCCGTCGGCGCTTCTGCACAGCAGCGCCTGGCACTAAGCACTTACAAGGGTTCAGACCTCAAGAACTATGCAGGACTGGAGTGCGCCGTCACTACCTCACGTCTGGTTTGCACGGGGTGGAACACAATCGCTTTCCCGTTTGATATGAGCGAACAGGAAATCAACGAGACCTTCGGCGCAGACTGCCGTCTGGAGCAGCTCGTTGGTGTTGAGAGCAACGGCTCAAGCATCGTGCTCAACTTCCAGGATTGCAAGGAAGGCGGCATTCAGGCCGGTAAACCTTATATCCTGCACTATACAGGGCAGACAATGAGCAAGCGCATCGCCAAGACAGCGGTCATCAACGCTAACTACACCGCTCTTCAGTTCGCCGATCAGAAGACTGGCACAATCGTGACCATGAGCGGCGTGAAAGAGCAGAAGGAAGGCAAGGGACTCTACGGAATCCTGGTGCGTGACAACGCCGAAGCTGCATTCACCAGTGCTGACGTAGCAACCAACGGCTTCTATGCCACACGTTGCTTCATCAGCCTCTCCTCCGGCAATCAGACTCTGCTCACCACCAACCACATCGCTGCTTCAGACGTGACAAGCATCGAAGCTGTCACAAGCAAGGAGGAGCAAGTGGATGTGTACAACGTAGCCGGTATGCTCGTGGCTAAGCGCGTCCGTGCAGACAAGGTCAGCAAGATGCAACCGGGTATCTATGTAATCAAAGGCCAGAAGGTTAGTGTCAAGTAAGTCACAGACTAACAACGCATAAGCAGGAGGCCTACGTATATCTATACCGTCGGCCTCCTCATTTTCTTTTTATAAAACAAAACACTCATTTTGAGATGACTACAAGAGACGAGATAACAACAACGGAGAAAAGGAGCCTCAATTTCATTGAGCAGAAAGTGGAAAACGACCTGCGCGAAGGCCATAACGGAGGACGCGTGCAAACCCGTTTTCCGCCCGAGCCGAACGGATATCTGCATATCGGACACGCCAAAGCTATTGCCCTCGACTTCGGAATTGCCGAACAGTACGGAGGCGAATGTAACCTGCGCTTCGATGACACCAACCCCACAAAGGAGGAGACAGAATATATCCAAAGCATTGAGCACGACATTCAGTGGCTTGGCTTCAAGTGGGCCAATGTCTATTATGCAAGCGATTACTTCCAGGAACTCTGGGACTTCGCGGTTTGGCTCATAAAGCAGGGACGTGCCTATGTCGATGAGCAGAGCTCCGAACTTATTGCACAGCAGAAGGGAACGACTACCCAGGCCGGTACAAACAGCCCCTTCCGCGACCGCCCGGTTGAGGAGAATCTGCGTCTCTTTGAGTTCATGAACAGCGGTCAGGCACAGCCCGGGTCTATGGTACTCAGGGCCAAGATAGATATGGCCCACCCCAATATGCTCTTCCGCGACCCGCTGATCTATCGCATCATGAACATTCCGCATATCCGCACAGGCAACCGCTGGAACGCTTATCCGATGTACGATTTCACTCACGGACAATGCGACTATCTTGAGGGAGTAACCCACTCGCTCTGCACGCTGGAGTTCGTGGAACACAGACCCTTGTACGACCTCTTCGTCACTTGGATGAAGGAGTTCAAGGGCGAGACCGCCGACATCGAGGACAACCGCCCACGCCAGACTGAGTTCAACAAACTGAACCTCTCCTACACGCTTATGTCCAAGCGTAACCTACTGGCTCTGGTGAAGAACGGACTCGTGAGCGGCTGGGATGATCCGCGAATGCCGACGATTTGCGCATTCAGACGTCGCGGTTATTCTCCTGAGAGCATCATCAACTTCATGGGCAAGATTGGCTACACCACTTACGACGCGCTCAACGAGTTTGCCCTGATGGAATCCGCTGTGCGCGAAGACCTCAACAGCCGCGCCACCCGCGTCTCTGCCGTTGTTAATCCAGTGCGTCTCGTCATCACAAACTATCCCGAGGGACAGGTGGAAGAGATGGTTGCTGTGAATAACCCGGAGCGCGAGGAGGACGGAACACACATCATCGAATTCAGTCGCGAACTGTGGATTGAGCGCGACGACTTCCAGAAAGAGGCCGAGAAGAAGTTCATGCGTCTGGCTCCAGGCAAGGAGGTGCGTCTGAAGAACGCTTATATCATCAAATGCGACGAGGAACATCCGTTTGACGAGGATGCCGAGGGCAATGTCACCACCATCTATTGCACTTACGACCCTGAGACACGAAGCGGTTTGCCAGGCGCAGACCGAAAGATAAAAGGTAAGACGCTGCATTGGGTAAGCTGCGGCCACTGTCTGCCGGCTGAGGTAAGGATGTACGAACGCCTGTGGAACGTGGAGAATCCGCGCGACGAACTGGCACGCCTGCAAGACAGCGGCCTAGAGCCTGTGGAAGCCATGAAGCAGATGATGAATCCCGACTCCTTGCATGTCCTGACCAACTGCTATGTAGAGAAGTACGTGCAGACGCTGCCTAATCTCTCCTATCTGCAGTTCCAGCGCATCGGGTACTTCAATATAGACACCGATTCAACACCTGAGCATCTTGTGTTCAATAAGACTGTAGGTCTGAAGGACTCATTCAAGAAATAAGTCAGATTATACCCTAGCATTTAGCATAAGTTTGAAATACGAGGAAGACATAAGACATTTCGACGAACCGGATTTCAAGGAGACTCTCCGGCAATATGAAGCCCTGCTTGACGGGGACGACTCAGTATGTCTGGAAGCGGATGAACTGACGGATATCGCCGAGTACTATATTCTGGTGCAGAATGACAGCGAAGCTGCCAACCGCTGCATCAGCTATGCTCTGAGCCTCTACCCGGAAGCCACCTCCCCGCTGATATTCGAAGCACGCCAGTATATGCAGGCCGGCGACATGAAAAAAGCACGACTGCTCTGTATGGCAATCCCCGAGCAGGAACACAGAGAGGTGACTGATCTGTGGGCCGAAATGCTCATCCAGGACAAACTGGCCGAAAGCGCTCTCTCATATATCGAGAATCGCGCCTGCCTCTATGAAGACGAATACGACTATTATCTCTATGATGCTGCATATATCTTCATAGATTATACTTGCTTTAAAGAGGCTTATGTTCTGGCTCACCAGTTGCACAACTACGCGCCTGAATGGTATAACACTTGGGAACTGACTGCCGACTGTCTGCTGGGAATGGAGAAATACGAGGAGGCTCTGACGTATATCAACAAGATGCTGGATGCAGACCCGTTCAGCACCGAAGCCTGGAACTGGGCTGCTGAGGCACACGTAGAGCTGCGCCAGTATAACAAAGCCATTGACGATACTGAGTATGCCCTTGCCATAGATCCTCTATGTTTCCGTTCCATTGTACTCAAAAGCACGGCCTTCTTAAATCTGCATAATTACGAAGAGGCCATCAGGCTAATCAATCAGGCTCTGGAAATCAATCCATCTGATGAGTTCGTACTGACACAGAAGGCGTTCTGGCTGATGGATATGGATCAACTGGACGAGGCCGAACAAACGATTATCGAAGCTGAACGCATCGCTGACGGGAAAAGCCCAGATCAACTGTATATCTATGAGCAGCACGCTTTTATCCTTGCTGCACAGGAACGCTATGCAGAAGCCATTGAGTATATCAAAATGGCTTCATCAATAGACAAGACAATCAATTACGACTCAATCATCGCTGAATATCAGCAACACCTCTAAGATTTGACGATTTAAAGATTTCACGATTTCACGATTTTACGATTTAAGGATTTAAGGATTTAAGGATTTAAGGATTTATAAAAATATGAATAACGGATTTGTAAAAGTGGCTGCAGCTGTTCCTGCCTTGCGGGTGGCTGAACCCAAATACAACGTTGAACAGATAGAGAGTCTGGTTATTCAGGCTGAAGGACACGCTGTGGAGGTAATCTGTTTCCCAGAGTTGTGTCTCACAGGTTATACGTGTGCGGATCTCTTTGCTCAGCAGATTCTGTTGGACGAGGCTGAAATGGCACTGATGGCTCTGATGAATTTCACACGCTCTCTCGACATTATCACAATAGTCGGCCTGCCCGTTCCCTTCCGCAACACACTGCTTAACTGCGCAGCTGTGGTGCAACGCGGACGTATTCTCGGACTCGTTCCCAAGACATATCTTCCCAACTACAGGGAATTCCAGGAGAAACGCTGGTTTACGAGCGCAGCTGACATCCCGGCAAAGACCACCGTTCTGCTTTGTGGTCAGCAGATAGAATTGAGCACCCAGATGTTCTTCAGCACCCCGACCTGCAATTTCGGCATTGAGATATGTGAAGATGTCTGGGCTCCTATCCCACCCTCATGTCGTATGGCTTTGGCCGGTGCAGACATCATCTTCAACCTGAGTGCGGACAACGACCTCGTCGGCAAGCGCAACTATCTCAACAGTCTGCTAAGTCAGCAGAGTTCGCGCTGCATCAGCGGTTACGTCTATTCTTCTTGCGGATTCGGCGAGAGCAGTCAGGACGTGGTGTTTGGCGGCAAAGCTATGATTTGGGAGAATGGCATACTTTTGGCTGAAGGAGACTCTCATACGATTGATACTCAGTTGGTAGAAAGCGAGATTGATGTGGAGCGCCTGCGTACAGAACGACGAATCAACACTACATTCTCATCTACAGCTGCCATAGAGTGTCAGCGTGAAAACGGCAATACTTATGACATCAAAGAAACAGAACTGTTTGTACCCCACGAATTCGCATTGACACGAAAGATTCAGACACACCCGTTTGTTCCCGAAGGGGCAAAACTTGATGAACGATGCGAGGAAATCCTGAACATTCAGACAGAGGGACTGGCAAAACGTCTCACACACACCAATTGCCAAACGGCTGTTATAGGTGTGAGTGGTGGACTGGACTCTACCCTCGCCTTGCTTGTCACATGCCGCACATTCGATCTGCTCGGTCTGGACCGAACAGGCGTTATCGGTGTCACGATGCCTGGTTTCGGCACAACAGGCCGCACATACAACAACGCCGTGCAGCTAATGAAGACCCTCGGAATCACGATTCGAGAGATTTCCATTGCCAAGAGCGTGGAACAACATTTTGAGGATATAGACCACGACATCGCTGTTCATGACGTGACATACGAAAACAGTCAGGCACGTGAGCGCACACAGATTCTTATGGACGTCGCTAACCAGACGGGCGGCCTCGTTATCGGCACAGGCGATCTGTCAGAACTGGCTCTTGGCTGGTGCACATACAACGGCGACCACATGAGTATGTACTCAGTTAATACAGGCGTTCCCAAAACCTTGGTACGTCATCTTGTCAGTTGGCTCGCACTCAACAAGAAGATGGCAACCGACATCCTCATGGATATCGTAGATACGCCTATAAGTCCCGAACTTATCCCCGCCACACCTGAAGGTGAAATAAAACAGAAGACAGAGGATTTGGTCGGCCCATACGAGTTGCATGACTTCTTCCTTTACTATGTTATGCGTTGGGGATTCCGTCCCAGCAAGATATTCTACCTCGCACAAGCAGCCTTTGGGAACAACTATACAGCTGACACATTAAAACATTGGCTAACTGTTTTCTATCGACGCTTCTTCTCACAACAGTTCAAGCGTTCGTGTCTGCCGGACGGTCCCAAGGTAGGTAGCGTGTCACTCAGCCCTCGTGGCGATTGGCGTATGCCTTCAGATGCATCTGTAGCCACTTGGCTCGCTGAATGTGAGAAACTATAAGATTATTGAACATATAGTATAAAATATGAGAAAACTTGGTTTACTGTTATTGACTTTTAGCGCAACCCTTTGCATTCAGGCAGTCACCCCACTTTGGCTGCGTCAGGCCGCAATCTCACCCGATGGAAGCACGATTGCCTTCGCATACAAAGGGGATATATATACGGTGCCCGCTTCTGGCGGTCAGGCCCGTCAACTGACATCTAACAGAGCTTTCGACGGACTACCCTGCTGGTCGCCCGACGGAAAGAAAATAGCTTTCCAGAGCGATCGCGAAGGAAGTCGCGACGTCTGGATGATGAGCGCCCAGGGTGAAGGACTTACCCGTCTGACTACCCACTCCGGCACAGAGATTCCTATGGGATGGCTCTCGGCTGATGAAGTGCTGTTCTCAACTGCAGGCTGGCCGAGACCCGAAAGCATCCAGTTTCCCGATGCCACCTTCCCTCAGCTGTACAAGGTGCTTGCCAAAGAGGGCCAGCGTCCTTACCGTGTGGCTGACATCGCTGCCGGAAACGTTTGTGTCGGAGCCGGCGGCGTCCTATATTTCGATATGATCAAAGGCTATGAGGACACTTGGCGCAAACACATGACTTCCAGCGTTGCACGTGACATCTGGCAGTGGACTCCCGGCAAGAAGGGCGACCACGTGGGCACTTTCCACCAGCTGACCAACTCCCGCTGCGACGACCGCAATCCCGTCTGTGTCGGCCAGACTATTTATTGGTTGAGCCAGCAGGACGGCACATTCAACGTGTGGAGCGTACCCGCAAACGGCGGCTCCCCCAAGCAGTTGACGACCTTCAAGGATGACCCAGTCCGATACCTGACAGCTTCAACTAACGGAACCCTCTGCTTCTCGCAGAACGGCGAGCTATATACGATGCGTCAGGGACAAAAACCCGTAAAGCTCAACATCAATGTAGTTGGAGACATTGATGAGCGGGAGGTTCAGAAATGGCTCACCACCTCCGGCGTGTCGGCCATCAGCCACTCACCAAAAGGCAAAGAGATTGCCTTCATCATGAATGGCGATGTATATGTCACATCTTTAGATTATAAGACCACACGTCAGATAACGTCAACGCCTGAGCGCGAGCGTGAGGTTAGTTTCGGCGAAGACGGCCGTTCAGTTATTTATGACAGTGAGCGCGACGGTACTTGGAGCATCTATCAGACCACAATCGTAAGCAAGGACGAGAAGCAGTTCATCTATAGCACCGAACTGAAAGAAGAGCGTCTTACCGACGGACGCACAACTTGCTTCCAGCCCGTTGTAAGCCCCGATGGGAAGAAAGTAGCTTTCCTGCGCAACCGCACCGAGTTATGTGTTATGGATTTGAAATCCAAGAGCATAACAACCGTAATGCCCGGCAAATGGGAATATTCCTACAGCGACGGAGACCAGAGCTTTTCGTGGAGCCCCAATTCTAAATGGCTGCTCTCTGAATATATCGGCACTGGCGGCTGGAATCACACTGACATCGCCCTTATTCCTGCTGACGGTAAGGGGAAGATTGTCAATCTCACCAACAGCGGGTACAATGAAGGCAACGCCCGTTGGGTGCTCGACGGCAAAGCCTTTATCTTCACCTCAGACCGCGATGGTTATCGCAGTCACGGCTCCTGGGGTGCTGAAGGCGATGAGTACATCTGTTTCTTAGAGCGCGAGGCATACGAGCGTTTCAGCCTGAACAAGGAGGAACGTGAGCTGGACAAGCAACGCCGCGACGAGGAGAAGAAAGAGAAAGAGAAGAAAGAAAAGGAGAAAAGAGAAACGGACAAGAAGAAAAAGCCTGAACAGCTAAAGAAAGACAGTATAGAACAGGCACGCAAGGACAGCATCGAGGCCATGAAGATAGACTTCGACCTCACGAATCTCGACCAGCGAACAGTTCGTCTCACAACCGGCAGCAGCCGCATGGGAGATGCTGTGATGAACAAGGACGCCACAAAACTCTATTACGTGGCCTCATATCTGGCCGGAGTTGCGCTCTGGGAAGTGGATCTCGAGAAACAAAGCACTACCTTGAAGGCCAAAGGGATAAGCGGAGGCTTCGACCTGACCAAAGATGCTGAGAATGCATATCTTATTCAGGGAGGACAAATCAAAAAGCTGAAACTCGAGAGCGGCAGTCTCTCCACCATCGACTTCGAAGCATACGCTATACGCCGCCCTATCGCTTACCGCGCCTATCTTCTCGAACACATGTGGCGACAGATGAAAGAGAAAGTGTTCGACCCGAACATGAACGGAGCAAACTGGGATGCTATCCACGACCGCTACAAGCGCTTCCTGCCTCATATAAACAACGGATATGACTTCGGCGAACTGGCATCTGAGATGCTCGGAGAAGTCAATGTGAGCCACACGGGATGCCGTTATCGTCCAGGCACATCGTCTCTACGTACAGCAGACCTCGGCATACTCTTTGATGATGACTTCGAAGGCGACGGACTTCGCATAGCAGAAGTGATAGCCGGTAGTCCACTTGATATCAAAGGCAATGTTAAAGCTGGAGACGTAATTACACATATCGACGGCGAGCCAATAAAAGCAGGATTGGACTATTATCCGCTCCTCGAAGGCAAGCAGGGACGCTACACCCGCCTCACCATAACCGGCGGCAAGGACGGCAAGCGCGATGTCACGATACGACCGAACGGATCAACCGGCACCCTTATGTACGAACGCTGGTGGCGCCGCCTGGAGAATTATGTTGATAGCCTCTCCAAGGGTCGTCTGGCATACGTTCACATCGAGGCCATGAACTCGCCCAGTTTCCGTCACCTCTACCGTAACCTACTTAATGACAAGAACCGCAACCGCGAGGCTGCCATCATAGACACCCGTCACAATGGCGGCGGCTCTTTGCACAACGACGTGCTCGTGCTGCTCTCAGGCCATGAGAACTTCAAGGAAATGCCGCGCGGACAGTATGTCGGCACCGACCCCTACAACCGCTGGACGAAGCCCTCATGTATGCTCATCGGCGAGGACAACTACTCCAACGCTCACGGCACACCCTGGGTCTATCGCGAGAACAAAGTGGGCAAACTCATCGGCGCTCCCGTGCCTGGAACAATGACATCAGTGTGGTGGGAAAGTATTGACAACTACGTGTTCGGTATTCCTATGGTCGTGCGCGTAGATGCCAACGGCGGCGAGTTGGAAAACACCCAACTTGAACCAGACATCCTCATTTACAACGATCCTGCAGACGTAATCCGTGGACGTGACGCACAGCTTGAAGTGGCCGTGCGTACTATGCTCAACTCAAAATAAATGCAGTTATGAAACTATATCTTCTTTCTACGCCAGACTTTTTCGTTGAGGAAGACAAGATTATCACAGCTCTCTTCGAGGAGGGTCTGGATGGATTCCACATGCGCAAGTCCGGTGCGGAACCAATCTATTCAGAGCGACTCCTGACTCTGATTCCAGAGGAGTGGCACTCGCGCATCACCGTACACGACCACTTTTATCTGAAAGAGGAATTCGGCCTGCGTGGCATACATCTCAGCGAGGAACACCCCACTCCACCAACCGGTTATCGCGGACAGCTGAGCCGTTCAATTCACTCAATCGAAGAGCTTCAAAAACAGCGTGAAGGGATGGATTATGTGTTCCTCTCTCCTGTCTTCGACAGCATCTCCAAACCCGATCGCAAAGCCGCCTACACGCATCAGCAGCTCTACGATGCCACACGCCAAGGGCTGATAGACCGCAAGGTGATGGCAGCTGGAGGCATAAATGCCGAGACTCTGCCCAAACTCAAAGACTACGGTTTCGGGGGCGCAGTTATTCTCGGCGACCTCTGGCACCGCTTCAACATCCACTCGGGACTTGACTACAAGGAAGTAATCGGTCATTTCCGCAAACTCCGCAAAGCAGCCCAATAGTTGAACATTGACCATTGAACATTGACCATTGAGCTTCATGTAGCGCGCAGCCTAATTTTACATTTTACATTCTACATTATAAATTTTACATTTATATAAATAATGAACTCCTTCCTCGTCTTCTCCGGCACGGCCACCCGTTATCTGACCGAAAAGATTTGTGCAAGCCTCGGCATCCCCATGGGCAATATCAACTGCACCAGATTCAGCGATGGAGAATTTGGTGTAAGCTACGAAGAAAGCATACGTGGTCGCGACATATACCTCGTACAAAGCACCTTCCCTAATGCAGACAATCTGATGGAGCTCCTTCTGATGATTGATGCAGCCAAACGAGCCTCCGCACGAACAATAAATGCCGTAATCCCCTATTTCGGATGGGCTCGTCAGGACCGTAAGGACCGTCCGCGTGTGGCCATCGGCGCAAAACTCGTGGCAGACATGCTCACCGTCGCAGGCATCGACCGCATCATAACTATGGATCTCCATGCAGACCAGGAGCAGGGCTTCTTCGACTGTCCTGTGGACCACCTGTACGCATCCAGCGTACTCCTGCCCTACGTCCAGAGCCTGAATCTGGAAAACATCGTAATCGCTGCCCCGGACATGGGTTCCAGCAAACGAGCCAGCACCTACTCCAAATACCTGCAATGTCCGCTCGTGCTGTGCAATAAGACCCGCGCAAGAGCCAATCAGGTTGCCTCCATGCAGATTATCGGCGAAGTGGAAGGTGCCAACGTGGTAATCGTGGATGATATGGTAGATACTGCAGGCACAATCACTATGGCCGCAAACATCATGATGGAAAACGGGGCAAAGAGCGTGCGCGCCATCGCCTCCCATTGCGTGATGAGCGGTCCGGCATCCGAGCGCATCAACGCTTCCGCCCTTGAGGAAGTGGTTTTCACCGACTCCATCCCCTACGATTTCTCCAAGAGTCCGAAAGTGCATCAGATCAGCATCGCCGACCTCATTGCTGAGACCATCCGCCGCGTTCAGAGCAACGAGAGCATCTCATCACAATATCTGATATAAAAGAATTGAAAGGAATAGAAAGGTATCTCCCTCCGCAGTTAATTAATTTTGCGGGGGGAGATATTCGTAACAGCCTGCATCGGGAGCTCCATCGGCAAATCGGTTACGGCCAAGACGGTCTGTAAGAAGTGGACGGGCCAGAAGTGGGTCGGCAACTCCACGTATCAGAGAACTGTCCTTAGGCGTGAAGTCATAAAGGAAATTATGGGTGTCAATTAGGGTGAAATTGTTGCTGCCGGATAGCGGATGGGTGTTCTTGTCGTATTTGTCATATACGATGCCGATAAAACGCTCCGGCATATCGGTCTCTACGGTCGCAATATAACAGTTGCGGAAATGGAAGTTTGCTGGCGTGGGGCCATCGAGTTTCACATCTCCCATAAGCTCGTCGTCTGCGTAACCAACAATAACACAATTGTTGAAATCACAGAGACGGATGGGACTCGAAGCTATGCTGTCTGTAAAGAAAAGCGCATTACCTCGCTGGGCATCTAAAGCATAGAACTGAGCCAATGTGCAATGGGTGAACTGAGCCACTCCGCCTACAAGATTGACGCAGTTACCAAGAGTATTGGAGACCTCTGAGTTCTGTACAACCATTACCGCATCGAAGCCGTCGATACCAGGCCCGCCAATATTATGTATACAAGAATTAAGGAGAGTAAAATGAGGCGATTGAATAGTATCCGTTGAAGTGAATGTAGAGATTTCCTCAGCAAGGCCTCGGCAGACTATTCCATACTTCGCGCTGTGTATATCTACATACTCCAGGATGTTGTCCTTGCTGCCTTCGTCTATTGTTATTCCCTCCCATCTTGCCGGTAGGCGATCGTAAGGTAGATAGTCAAACATATGGTCAGTGCGGTCGCCACGGAAAACGACGGGAGCATCAAGTGTACCTGAGGCCACGAGGCGCCCTCGGACGCGCATATAAGCTCCCTCGTGGAAGAGCAGCTGCGTGCCTGCCTGAAGGGTTAGGACACTGCCCTGCCCCACCACCAAGCTGTCATATACCACAATCGGACGGTTTGTGGCGAACGCGGTGTCCGTCTGAACAACAAAGCCACGCAGGAAATAGGCGTTCTGTCCGCCAGCAGTGATAACCACACGATGACGTATGCCGCTCTCAAGGGTGAAGATTAACGCATCCTCCAATTGCATAATGGTGTCGGCTTCCAACTGCGGGACCGTTACCTCTATGCGCACAAATATACTGTCGCGACGGCGCACCTCAAAATCATATATGCGGTTTGCCTCAGAGCGGCTCATATCCTGTCCATCTACATTGACACGGAAGTTGCTGGCGGCTCCTTTCTCCAGAGCGACCTCGCTGATCCGGACACCCTTGTCTCCATGGTTATAGACGATGAGGGTCTTTGTGGCCGAGGGGACTGTAGTGATGAGGGTGTCAAAACGCACTGAGTCCGCGCTGAACGCAAGCGTAGCAGCGCGGTCTGCAGTGAAGTCGTCGTAGCGATCGCAGGCAGCAAATACCGCAGCGAACAGCAATGGAAGGATGAGTCTAATATTCATCTTTAAATGTTCTCAAGGATGGCGAGCAGGTGCTTCCAGACGAGATCTACGGTCTTTATTTCCAGACGCTCGTCTGGCGAATGGACACCGCGCAGAGTAGGTCCAAAGCTCACCATGTCCAGATTCGGATATTTCTCGGAGAAGAGGCCGCACTCCAGTCCTGCGTGTATGCCGCGAACGATGGGCTTACGGCCAAACAGACGCTCGTATTGCTCAACAGTGACTTTCAGCAGACGGCTGTCTGGGTTTGGCTTCCAACCGGGATAGCCCTCACCGATATTCACCTCTGCGCCGGCCAGTTCGAATGTGGCGGCGATAGTGTTTGCCATGTTATGCCGGTTGCTCATGAAGCTGCTGCGCTGTGAAGAGTTTATGCGGATGCGACCGGGCGCTTCCTGACGTATGCTGGCCAGATTGGAG
>Ga0247610_10002635_pt1 | contig 20452 bp, 25 predicted proteins | sample 174DNAGHGhighgp2_FD_193483 | JGI IMG/M metagenome (GOLD analysis project Ga0247610, IMG submission 193483) | Sheep rumen microbial communities from Palmerston North, Manawatu-Wanganui, New Zealand - 1742 DNA GHGhigh gp2 | ecosystem: Host-associated > Mammals > Digestive system > Stomach > Rumen...
TAGTCATCGTGGAACCGGCGACGGTCTACTGCGATATACTCGCGGCTTTCCTCATCCCATACCTCCACGCCTCGCATCATGTAGTCGTTCTTTGAATAGTTGATACCCAACGTAGGACGGATGGTCAACCCATTGACCATTGACCATTGACCATTGAGATCGGCCTTGTGGGTATGGTAGGAGCCGATACCATAGCTCGCATCGAGATAGTTGGTATGCTTACGGTTGGTCACGATGTTCACGGCACCGCCCAGGGCGTCGCTGCTGAGCCAGGTAGGCACCACACCCTTATAGATCTCGATATGGTCAATCAGATTGACGGGCAGATTGGCAAGCGTCACACCCGAGCCTTTCGCATCGAGGGGTACACCATCGAGGAAATAGCGCACGGAATTGCCCGACATACCGTTGATCGACAAATCAAAATCAGAACCGACACCACCCTCCTCTCGCAGTTTCACACCTGCCGTACGGTCTACCAGCCCGCTTAACGAACTGATACTGCTGACGAAAGAACGCACGTCGATGGCATTCACAGAAAGAGCCCCCTCGCGTAGTCGCTGGGTTTTCGATTTGCCGGTGACGGTCACATTGTCCAACATCACCGAATCCTTCATCTGGCTCTTCCGCTGCTTGACATCCTGAGCAAATACAGATGCCTGAACCAACAGACAGAGCGACAGCCAAAGCAGCCTGTCCTTCACTCCTGTTTTGATTTACTTTCCGCTGAGCCCTATTCCCGAGGCCTTCGCTTCTATTATGTCGAACATGGCAGGTCTCCTGGCTCTCCCCGATAAGTCCGCCTTCCCAGCGCAGCGCCAGTGGTTTTTTTGAACTTACCATAATGGGGATGACAGTAGCGGGTACTGCTCAGGATTCTCACCTGATTCCCTTTTCTTGCACGGGTGAAACACCCATACATCACCATTTCGGCTGCAAAGATACACATTATTTTATAAACATGCAATATTTTCTCAGAAAAATCAAACAATTGGGGACTTTCCTATTTGACAAACAGTTGGGGACTTTCCTGTTTGACCCGCTGTGCCATCAGCGGAATCAGTCAAACAAAAGAGTCCCCGAGTGTTTGATCAGCGGCAATCGAAGAGGATCTTCCTGCGATTATCCTTCGGACGCACCGCGAAGTGAATCCAATAGGTAGTGCCACGCTTTTCGAGGATTAACTCGTCGAAGTCCCGCTTCGTACCATCCGCGATATCCAAAAGGATTCCCGCCATGCGGATCATCTGCTCAGGCCCATAGCACTTGATATCCACCGCGCACCCCGTCAGATGATTCGAATTCTTGGCTCCCCCACACTTCATATTCACCTCCTCACTCCGATAGCCAGAGGAAATGATGATGGGGATATCCCCGGCCCCTGAGCCTCCCGCGGTCCCTGAGCCTGTCGAAGGGTCGCTGTCTCCATACAACGTATTCTGGCTATACATCAGATCCTCCAGCCAATTCTCGCAAATATTGCGAAGGTTCTCAATCGCCACATGACTCGGAATATTCCCATCCGTCGTGTGATAACTCGTCTTGCACAACTCCCCGAGCATAAAGTGCTCGGAGAGTTTTATTTTCTTATTTATACTTACTTCTTTCATATTCAAAATTATAAATGCAATTGAACAATTGAACAAATGAACAATCAGATGATCATTTTATTAATTTTCCGAAACTTTCCTGCATCCTCGCCCTCGGTAATCTTCTCTATCAGGTTCTTTTTCTGAAGCCTTCTCAGTTTAGTATAGACAGAGTTCTCACCATTATAGCCATAACTCTGTTTCACATCCTGGAAGGTGAAGACATCCGGCAGCCGATTATACCCGTCGATGGACTTCTGGTAATGCTGCTGATTCGTAATCTGCACATCATTGTTCATATCGCAGAAATACTTCTCAGCCATCACGCTGAAGAACCGTTGCTGGGTGGCGAACTGTATTCGGGCTATCAGTTCGCAGAGTTTCCAGTCGGTATCATCCGTCTGATAATCCCCCTTCCAGTATGAACCGTCCTGATGCAGGCTGCTCCAATGGCGCATATCAATGAAGGGTGCAGAATAGTTCAGGGCATGATAGGGTACGCGCTTTAGCATCAGTTCCAACGCATCCCGCTGATCTTCCGTTGAGTCTTCCTTACAATCCTCCATATGACTTTCAGTCCAGTCATAAAGCTTCTTCACCAGATCCCATAACGGTAGTTCACCGAATCGTGTATCCAGCTTATAAGCCCAGGTCTTCATACGGTCCAGACGCTGCCAGTCAATGTTAGCCATATCCTCAAAAGCAATCATCTCACAATTGGTCTTCGGCATGGGGAGTACCGCTAATCGAGTGGAAAGACCGCTACCGAAATTCCGCTCATTCACCTTCTTTTTAAGCGCCATAGGCGTACCGGTATAGATGTAGTTCCATGTCACGTTGAATTCATCCACAGGCGAATCCGAGTTCTGATACATCTGACCGTCCTCTTCGTTGTGGAAAGCCTTCAGTTCCATGCTCTGCTTGTTGATCCATGAACCGCCCTGCTGCAAGGTCGTGGCATTGTCCAACTCAGTATCAAAGGTGAACATGTGCAGTTGTATCTCCTTGCCATCGATGGTTTCCTTGGCATTAAGCATGTCCTGAATCAGCTGACCATTCGACGTACGGGCCGGATGGATGCGGATGATGCCCTGAGGCTTATCCTTACCCTCCTTATTGGCTGCCTTTTTCTTCTGATCCTGCTTATAGCGGTTCAAGGCAGCCTTACCCGCCTTGTCTGCAGCAACCACTGGAACCGAGAGAATCTTATAGATGTCATCTGCCATTGACTTGTTGCTGGCGGGATGTCCGATGATATACAGAGAGCAGTTCAGACGGCGTTCCTGATGAGGACGATGATAGAAACGATACCAGCAACGCGTCATCAACGTCATCAGAACGCCACCAGCCACGAACACCGCCGCAGGATACTGACTCCGCTTTAGGCCATAACACACATCCTTCAGCATTGGGAAGTCATCAAACATCGCTTCAAACTCAGCCCCCCAGGCATCCAATTGGGAATTGATGGTATTCTCACTCCTCTTTCCACTCTCACCTTTCTCTGACACAATCTCCTGATAATTCTTTCCTGTGGCGGTTTTCACCGCTTCAAGCATGGCTTTGGATGGCAGCGAGTTCGCGAACTTCTTTTCTTTCTGCGCGACGCACTCCGCTGCTGACTCCACCGTCTGCGCCACGTCCTCATCGCGTTCTGCGATGATCTCCTGCACCCAGCTCTGTGCTTCGATAATTCGCTGCACGGTTTTCTTATCACCATCGAGCATGAGGAGCAGATCCGTGGCGAGCTTAAGGCTCTCCTTGTGTCTGTTGCTGTCGTCAGCGCAAGGCAGCTTGTCGCCATAGCGAGCATCAATAATACCTTGAATATCATACCCTCTCCATTTTATTTTAGAGGAGTCAGGAGTCTGAGAGCTGATGTCAGAGCCTTCCGCAGCCTCAGAGCGGCACACTGGGGACTGGCTCCCACCTGTGCTATGCTCGCATGGCACAGTGGTGCCTGTCCCCTGTGTGCTGCGGCCTTCAACATCAGAAGGAAACTCATGATATAATGGTTGAGTCTTCTTCTCACGGTATAACTGTGTGTAGCGTTTATCAAATTCTTCATTGTAATATTCAAATAGTATTTCCTCATTAATAAAAAGAATGTCTTCCTCCTTTGGTGCGAAGGAATTGCGAGTGGCATCGATGCAGCTCTCATCAGGCTTCTGTCCCAGCTTTTCTGCTAACACTATCTGGTTATCCGCAAGATTGCCAAGATTGTTATCAGCCACAGCCACGATGCGAAGACCAAAGGTGCTGCTGGTGATATGCACCAAAGCCACCTTCTTCATCAGCTCCTCATCCTCTCTGAGCTTATACCAGATCTGCATAGGATTCTCCACATGGTCGATGTCGAGCATCACCAAACCATTCAAATGGCAATCCGCAAGGCGACGATGTCTAAAAGGCCTGCCCTTCTCCGTCTGCGTCTCATCAAACTCATAACAAGAATAGATGAATGCCACCGAATTATCCTTGATCTCCTGCGCAAAGGCCAGCAGCTTTTCAGCGTCTGTCTTGGCGTTCCATGCCTCAATAGCAGCTTTCTTCTTCAGATTCTGCTTCTTCAGCAGGAACTTCTGATAGTCCCCATTATTCAGCCACGTCTGAATCGCTGCCACCCCTTGCGTCTTCGAAGCCTCCACCGCTGCAATGATGGCTCTGCGGGCATCAATGCGCCAGGCAGTATTAGGCTTTCTTACCTGTGCCCAGAACTCTTCCTTTGTGCAAGGAAGAGCCTGGGAGAAATGAGTATTTTCTTGGAATGTGATCATCGGCTACAGGTTTTGAATGTCAGTAATATAGAAAACGTTCTCATGACGGTCATGGTTGTCCCCCCATGTCTTCACCTTCCAGAATCCCTTCACGATATAGGGCACCTGCCTGTCATACTGCGTATCGCGGTTCTTGCTTGCAGCCTCGCCCGTGAGTTCTCCATAAAAGGAATCCCCACCCCGCTTCAATAAGAAACCACGACTCTTGAAGTACTCAGCAGTTCCATCCTGCTTCTGATACTGGCGCTCAGAGTATGCGCCCACCTCTATGATTGTTACTAATGCTTCCATATTGTTCAATGGTCAATGTTCAATGGTCAATGATTTGAGTTAAATACTTTGAGAATCTCGGAATAATTGGCTCCAATGACTTTCGCCATTTCAGCCTGCGACTGCAGCAACTCTCTTTCGACTGTGGGGCTGCAATCCAGCGTCGTCTGGATAATCACCTGCTTCTGTGTCTTGTTCAGATACACCTTCAGCTTCGGGCTCTCATAGAGAAGCTTGCCCTTCACCTTCAGTTTCAGTTCACTCTTCAGCTCGCCCTTCGTCAGCTCCGCAAACTGCTCTTGCATCGTTGCCACGGGATCCGGATCGTTCGCATCCACGTTGATGTGGATAGAATAAGAGCTCTCCTTCTCGCCCTCTGATTTGTAGAAGCTGCTCTTTCCCTTCTGCTTAATCATCCTGCGATTGCTCTCCTTGGAGCTCTCAGGGTTCACCACTACGACATCATTGCCGTACATTTTCACTCTGGCCCTAAAGGCCTTCACCGGCTTACCTTCCGGCTTTTCAATAAAATTTTCGTTCATATTGTTGTTATTGGTTAAAGTTGTCTGATACTTTTAAGATTCTCGGCTTTCTTATACAGCTTCGAGAAATTACGGGTAATCTGGCGGGCTCTCTCACGGCTGACCCCATACTTTTCAGCAATCTCTTTGAGGTCTGCGTCTTCACCCAGATAGTAATCAATGATGATGCTACCATCACGCTCACCCATATTCTCCATGATCACACTCGTCAGATGAAGTCTCAGCCACTCACCGTTGATATCCTCGATCAAGTCGTTCTCATCCTTCCAGTCTTCGACACCCAGAAGACACTCATCATAGGCCACATCAGCAAAGCCTTTGTGACAATCCCTCAGCACAGCATCTCTGATGCACCATTTGATGCGATTGTCAACCCTCTTCTTCGTCAGGGCTTCACCGATCGGGCTCTTCTCAAAAGCAGAGTATGCACCGATAATACCTTCGTTGATCAGGTCAAGCACCGTCAGCGTTTTTGTCCTGTTCTGATGACCGTAGGCCACCATGATGATATAGGGGATGAACTCCTCAACGAGTTTCTTCACCGACTCATACATCCATCTGTTCTGCAGGCAGTAGTCACGTTCCTTCTTCGACATCCGCCTTATCTTCTCCGCATCCTTCAGAAAGGCGAGCACATTCGGATCGCCGGTCTCTTTCAGTTCCTGAATAATATACTTATACTTCATTCGCTTGTTTTTTTTGATTAATACTTTTGCTAATTCACTCTTAGAAGATCTTCTGGCTGCGAAGGTAGACAAAAACCGCGGTTGAAAAAATGAATGAAACTTGCACAACTTTCATTCATTCCTTCAACGCACTGATACAAAAAAAAGTTAGGCCACTTTTTACAGTGACCTAACTTTCATGATTCTTTCAAAAACAAGCTTAGATTCTCTCTTTTACATACGCCTCAATGGCCTTTTTGACATCCCTCTCGGGCGACTCCCCGAGCTTCTGTCTGACAGGATGTTCAATGCCCTTTTCCGGTTCCAGATATTCCGCCATCTTCACCGTATTGGCCGTTGGCAGATAGAGCCAGTCGCTCACCTGATGGATAATCTGCGCCACCAGGTTCCGGTTAAATGTCGTGTCTTGCTGCTTACCCTTGTTATATACCAGCGTCCTCACCTGGGTCAGTTCCAGAATCCCCTCCCAGATGGTGTCATAGTCCGCCTGATACTGCGCCTTCACCACCGGTTTCAGCCTGCCCACATATTCCATGATAGCCTCCTTGCTGCCTGATGCGCTTTCCCCACTCTTCTTCTCCTCCTTGTCAGCTCCGCGATGGTCGTTATACGTGATGGTACCCGTATTCTCCATAATAAACTGTCCCACGCTCATGCCGCTCTTCGCCAGAGCCTCCATCATCTTGATCTTTGTCTCGTCCGTCATCTCTATATATTATTAAATAGGTGTGTTATTCGTGTAAGACCGTTCCCTCGTTCGACATGATCAGCTGATCTGCCAGTTTGCTTAATTCCGAAACGTCAGAAAACTCCGTCGCCTCGTTCACCACCTCGATGCCCTTGGCACCCATCAGTGGCGACAGCGTCTTCATCAGGAAAGTATACGTCAAGGCCTTCATCTCTATACGCTTCATGAAATGGAAGAAATCCTTGATGCTGGCCACCGACAGCAGGATGCAGTTCTTCAAAAAAGCATTCTCCACAGCAGCAGAATTCATCATGGCCTCTGCTTCCTCATACTTCTTGCGCCATTCATCCCGTTCAGCCTCAGCCTCCAATCGTCCACGCTCCGATTCAGCCAGGGCCATCTGTGTAGCCGTTAGGTCTTTTTTGCAGCGATCCAGCTCCACCCCCATCACATCCAGTTTGCGTACTTGCTCACTCATCTTCTCCTGACATTCCAGTTTGGCCTGAAGAGCCCCCACCTGCGAGGCATATCTCTCCAGGCGATCAGACACATTACCGAATTCCTCGTTGTTAAAGTCCATAAATCCCTGATTGTTAAATGATTAAAGTAAATGATGTTTCCCCGCTCCCCCGAACAAAGCGAAGTGCTTACAAAATTACAAAGTTTTTCCGTAAGTCAAGCGGATAATCGCAATAAAATAATGTTAATTGTTGCGGGGGCTTTTATAATGTGATGCTCAACAGATCGTTAGCGAATTTGTGGATGCCCTCACCTTATTTCTGTGAATGTAAATTCTATCATTTCCAGCCAAGCACCCATCGGCAATCTGAATACTTGCCGATAAGCTCGGCGTCGTGGATGGGATCGAGCTGGCGCATCAGCGGATGACGCTTGCTGACGTCGACAGGATTTCCCTCGATGTCGTAGCTATTGAACTCCAGGATGGTGGCAGTCTTTGCCGTTTCATCGATTCGTCCCCATCCTGCGGCAGGGATGTTTTCAAGTGTACAGTTCAGCAATACGCACTCGGCGTAAGGATAGTTTTTCCCCTTGTTGTCTGGCAGACGGCCTATCTCAGCATACTCCGAAAGTCCCTTGAAGTGGCAGTCAACAAACACGTTGCCGTGGTTCTCTTCCGTGTTGCGAATCCACATGAAGGCCCCGTAGCTGGTTAGCGTACAGTGGTTGAAAAACGACGGACCACGTCCCAGCACCGTGTCGCCACCACCGTCGATGCGGCAGTTTTGCCAATAGCAGCTGCCATTGGCCTGCAAAGCATCGCCAGAGCCTATCACATGTACATTCTCGAAGTAGTTGCGCTCCCCATTCACAAGCAAGCCTTCAGCCTGTCCCTGACAGTCAGTCCTAAGCGTCAGGTTGCGCATCACGAGGTCGCTGCAGTTGTCTGCAGCAAAGGCTGCACGCCGCGAAGGGAAGGTGCCGCGAACCTCGTTCGTCTTGATATCGGCAGGATGCGGATTAAACACCTCGTTGTTAGGATAATGCACCAGCACACCCTCACGACTCATCCCCTCGATGGTCACGAACCGCTTGTTGCGGAAATACACCAACTCCTCGTAATCTCCGTTTTTGATCTTCACGGTGTAGCGGTCTTGTTCTGACGCTACGGAATCAGGAATAAAATCCATTGCTCCCTGAACAGTCGAGAAATCCCCCTTTCCATCTGCCGAGACGGTGATGACCCGCTGATGAGCATCAGGCGCCTTGACTTTCGTCTTGAACGTCCACCCTTTCTTACCCTTGATGCCCTCAAAGCCTTCAATCACGCCTTTGTCAATGGTGACATAATACTCGTGCCCATAATCCAGCATGTTGTGATGCAGATAGATGGTCAGCGTCCGTCCGTGGGCGATAATGGGATAGAAATGGAAACCGTCGGAGAACCCTCCGATGATGTCGAGCTGATAGCGACTCCCGTCCCATGCGTTCACACCCGACGGTGTACCGGCTTTGGTGTTGCGGTTGGTGATATGTTGCGACTTATAAACATACGGTACAGGCGTATATTGCGCAGCGGGATTCTTCGGCTGTCCCTCCGTCGGACCGGCAGGGATGCTCATGTCCAGCCTGTCCACCAGTTTACCAGTCCGCTTGTCATATACGGACACAAAGCCATGATTCCCAATCTTAGCTTCCTGGGCCAATTCCAGCGTCAGATGCGTGTCGATGTTTACATCCACCGCACCATTCTCAGGCAACATCCTCGTTACCGTAGCAGAAACGGTCAGCACGCCCATCATTGCCATAAGGCAGAGAAAATGTTTCATATAAACAATCTTAATCTTTTAATTGAAGAATGCTATCATACAGTTTCTTTGCTGCTGCCATAATGTCCTGATGATCAAACGCCAGCTTAGGCAGCTTATTCAGCGGAAACCAAGCCGCACCAGCCGCATCATCCATACCTCTTGCATCCAGGGGCTTATCAACGATGGCGAGATAAGCAACAGTAATCGTGCGACCACGAGGATCACGATCCACCTTTGAGAATGCACCAATTTGATGAAGACCTGAGATCCTTACGCCAGTCTCTTCCTCCAATTCCCTTACAGCACACTGTTCTGTGGTTTCATCCATATTCATGAAACCGCCCGGAAATGCCCAGCAGCCCTTAAAGGGTTCAAAACCTCTTTTTACCAATAGCACCCTTGGTTCTGCCTCCTGCGTAATCACCACACAATCAGCAGTCACAGCGGGTCTGGGATATTTGTATTCGAAAATCACTATTATAACTTTTTAATCGACGCACAAACATACTCCTGTGGCTTTCATATCGCCACAACATTTCGGACACTTGCCAGTTTTGGGATTCCACTCCTCAATCTTCTCTGAGCCACACTCTGGGCAAACGATCTTTTCTGGCTTCTCCCCATGAGGATTAACCACATTCACAATCTCCTTACAATCCGGGCAGAGATAGTTATAAACCTCCCCCATCATCACCATATCTTTTCCCTTAGGATTTGCAGCAACGGTATACCCGCAACCCTCGCATTCGTACTCTTTATAACTAGCCATTAATATAATTGTTTTAGTTTGCTTTTTCGTTTGCAAAGATAGTGATTTTTTACACAATTTCCAAATTTTTATTTAAAATCTTGTTTGCTGAAGTAATATGGCGATTCGCTGAATGAATTTGTCTGGACCAAAAACACTTCTTACCTTTGCATCGTCAAAACAAGAAAAGTTAGTTTTTTCATACATAGTTGGTTTAGTTAGTAATTAGTTGGTTATAAGTACACTTTCAGGCTCGCAGCGGCGAGCCTTTTTCTTTACCACTTATATCATGATGTCTCGAACTCATTGATTGAAAACAATTTATCTACGATATCCCTTCTATATTGTTTAATTAGAGTGGGCTTTGACTGAACTTGCAGGATTGAATCAAGAGGTATAAGATACAACTCTTCTGGCATGGACGGGTCGCCTCCAACCCCTAACACTACGAATACTTCATGACCTTTTTCATTTGAGTACTCTTGATAACGGGCTAATTGCTCTTTTGATACTAAAGGTTGAGTCATACGCTTTGGAATGCTTGTTCTCCACTTACACTCAATCGAGAATTTTATCTTTTTCTTTCCTTTTTTATATTCAAGGACGAAGTCTGGATAACTATTACTCTTCGGGCTTATTTCTCCCGTAGATTTATCGCCACGCCATTCCAACAAAGAATAAGCTTTGGTTTCGTTTAAATCAAACAATTCAAGTACAAAATCTTCAAATTCTCTTCCTTTCATGACTTCCTCAGGCATGGTGATTGCGCGTATTCTGGTTCTAACAGACTGATAATTCCTTTCAAGTCTCTTCTTTATAGCATGAAGTCCCATGTCCTCATAAAACATTCGTAGCAGGATCTTATCCTCCCAAACTTTCCATCGTTGATGTTTGGGGGATCTATCTTCAGCAGCAACTGATATTTGCTCGTTTTCAAGATACCGAGCATTATTCAACCCAGCCAAAAGAGGAAATATGCTACCGTTCTTATTGATATAGCCACAGACAATTTTGTCTGCCATTTTCATCACATATTCATTCCTCAATCTCGGAGTCAATCCCGCCCCCATTGGTTCGTCTCGTTGAAGAACTAAGATTAGAATTCGATTCTCCAATCGTGCTTTTTCTATTTGGACGTTATACTTATCGGTAAAACGATTCATCACCACGAGAATCGTTGGGACGTGGTTTACTAATAGAGCCCTCATCACCTCATCCTCCAATTCTGAAGAATTAAAGCAAATCACGCAATCGTTATTGCCTAGGTTATCAACCCAGTCAAATATCCGTTTATATAAATTGTATGGTGTGTGTTTAGAACATAGGAACAAAGTCTTTACCCTATCTAACAAAGCCTCATTACCTATTTTATCTTTAATTATCATTGTTCCGCATTTTTATTCAAGATTTCTTTTCCACACACTTTCTTAATACGCTTTTCAATTGCCTTTTTGCTCCTGCCAAATATGGCCATTAGTTCTTCAATGCTTTTACCCTCCAGATACATATACCTTAAATGGTCATCAGAAACCATATCCCAAGATTTAAAGGCGTTTTTATAAAGCCTTTTCAATCGTTCTATGTAGGATAGTTTTTCTTTATGATTTTCCAGAAGGCCATCTTCTCCCCAAAACTCTATCGCTCTATTCAACTCACTCCTAAACTGAACAAGTTCAGACTTCTGAAGAAAGATACGTTCTCGATGATATTCAAATGCATCATCCATTGACTTGCTTTGGGTAATTTTCAGATAATCTTCATGGATTCCTTTCTTCAAATCAAAGAACACAAACCCTGCATCTGTAACCATTGAATACGATAACAAATCTGAAGATTCCGTAGAATCATTAACTACTACATTATTTACGTTTTCCATACTTTGTAGATTTAAAAAGTGAATGTTTTTTATAATATCGGCAACAAAGATAGGCATTTTTATTGAAACTACCAAATAATCTTTTATTTTTCTTCACTTTTTCATACCATTATTGTTTTTATTTGTTCTATGATAGTCCTATCAGCTGGTAGCCAATCAACACTATTAAGTTGTTCCTTATTAAGCCACTTTGCAGCCTCGTGCTCCTTCAATGTCAAACCTCCACTCTCGATACTGCACCAGAAACAATGCATGGTCAAATGGAACTTGGGATAATCCCACTCTACTGTCTGCACCAGCCGTTCTACGACGATTCTCGTTTCCAGTTCTTCCCAGATTTCACGCTTCAAGGCTTCCTCTGGAGATTCCCCAGGTTCCATCTTTCCCCCAGGAAACTCCCAGCCATCCTTAAAGTCACCATATCCTCGCTGCGTGGCAAAGATGCGACCATCGTTATCGTGTATGATTGCTGCTACGACTTCTATCTGTTTCATATCATCCTATTTGCCTGCAAAAATACGAATTATTTCTGAGATTATTCGCAAAACAGTTAAATTTTCCTGGCAAAACCAGGGAATGGTTAAAGATTTTGTAAATCATCCTGCTGTACATTACCTTTGCAAGCAAAAACGATGATGGAAAAAGAACAGATACGAACAATTCTCGACAACGAAAATGAAAAATTTCTCGAAAGGCTTTTCGAGACGATGCTCAATGAAATCAATTCTGACGACGAGCCCTACTACAAAAAGGCTCGCCAACTCCTGCTCGCATCGCTAAACAACGAACATGCAGACGAATTCTTTATTGCCATCTGCGGTTGGAGTTTGGAGTCGTTGATAGAAATAGAAAAGAGTTATTAAATCTCTTCTAATCCAAGTGACTTTAGATAGTTGTATGTTCCGTCGTACAACTCTGGTGCACGCGTCTTGTCAACTTGACTTCCATAAGGAACAACGATAACCATACCAATACGGGCGCGAGTAAGCAATACACGATAAGCATTCTTCATATATGAACGCTTTAGTTCTTGTTCACCTTTGTCGACAGCACTCCAGTACCTATCATTAAAGTCAAAATAGTCCCATTCGTTATTATGCTCATTATAACGAAGGTCTGCATCCCACATAATGGCTGCCAAATCTAATTCAAGTCCCTGGACGAAGAACTCGTTCAATGCTATTTCAAGAAAGTCCGATGAAACAACAGTATCGTCAGAGTCAAGGAACCAACTTGGCACTTTATCCTTATATTGGCTCTCCTTTTTAATCTCATATCCCAGAGGTCTCATGCGTGCTGCTTTTGAAGACATGAGCATGCCAATTCGAACTTCTTCATCATTTTGACCATCAACGAATCCCTTATTCAGGGTCTCGGCCTTTCGCTCTCTAAGTTTGGCTTTTGCCTTTTCGACATCTCTGGTAAGGTATATTTTATATTTGTCTTTGATTTCATTGGTATAAAGTGTTCTGCAAGCATCTGCATTACAATTTAGCAGTTGCTCAACGAAATCAGAAACTTTTTCTGTTCTATTTGAACGTTGACAAGCGGTAAGATGGAGATCCTTACTTATCGTAAGACGATTTTGTGCTTCAAAAATAGTTCTATATTCTTCTATCGTCTTACCAGAACCATCCTTACTGTTATATACCTCACCCTTGAATTCGTCAGACATGTAAACATGCCAATCCCTCAGTTCAGGTGTTTCCTCCAAGGTACGTAGCCATTCACAAATACCAGCCTCGCCTGTATGTATCTCCTGGCCACCACCCACAAGGCAAACAAATACGCCCCAGTCACATTGATTCATATCCCAGAGAAGCAATCCTGGCTCAGAGAAGGGGAACTTCTCTTCCTGCCAATACTTCTTTCCGCTCTGTCCAGGACGTATCATCTTTGCCTTATTCCAAGCCCTTTGTGCTTCATCAAAGATTAGCACACGTTGACTGCTTAGTTCCGCATTTTCCTTCAAAGAAACAGTTCCTTCACCAACATGGTAATTCAATCGTTTCTCGAAGATTTCTTTCTTATAGCCATAAGCACCTCTTATGATAGATTCTACAGAAATCTCATTGGTTGCAGTCTTTAATTGCTTCTTATATTTGTTCAAATCTCGTTTCAAAGCGGCTGTTAATACAGAAACCAGAGGTCCATTACCAGACAACATACTTGCACCTACATTTTGCAGAGCAACGGATACATTAAGTCCAACCAATGTTTTACCTGCACCAGGAACGCCTGTCACGAAACAGATGGATTTACCACGTCCGCCATTGCGTTGTCTTGTTTCTTCAACAACCGTATTCACAATATAGTCCTCAGCCATCAGGCGAGTTGCTTCTTCTGCCTCACCCTTTGTAAAACCAGCAACGTTGTTTGAACGCCATACATTTCTTGCTGCATCAATAATGGTTGGACTCGCCTTAAAAATACCATTCTCCCAGCTTGACTCCCATTTTGAATCAGAATCAGAACCTATTTCAGCCAAAACTGTATCAAGAACATTTTTCAAATTTGCTGAGTTGCATGTGATGGACTCATACACCATATCAGCCTCAGACCTTTTCAGTTCTATTGGAGAGTCTGGCGCCTCTGTCGCAACAAGGATGGGTACAATCCAATTGTCATTGCTCTTGCTGTGAAAGAATTTCAAGCGTAACGCATAGCCATTAACTTGCCGCTTGTCTTGTTCATTATATGAAATAGAGCCAGCTTTATATTCTATAACGAAAATTATGCCACGCATCAACAAAACGACGTCAATTGTTTTGGGAAGCCCAGGAATGCTGTATTCAAACAGTATCTGTCCTGACCTGCCTTGCAAAATCTGATGCAAGTCATCATATTCTTTGGACCATGCCTCATTTTGAGTACTTGACAAACTGGAATGATGGAGCGTGTGCTTAGATGACAACTTACCTATCAAATCGTCTTTATCCAGACGGCAAAAAAACTCTACTGGAAACGATACATTGAAATATTCCATTTGACTTCGGATCAATAGTTAAACAATTCGCTCTTGGTAATACCAAGGGCATTGGCAATCTTAACAATCGTATTTAGCGTAGGGCTTTTCTCACCTCGCTCTATGGTGCCAATATAAGTTCTGTCTACATCGCACTTGAATGCAAATTGTTCTTGAGAGTAACCTGCATTCTTGCGCAATTCTGCTACACGTTTGCCAAAGGCAATATTTTCTTCCGTCTTCATGGGTGCAAAGATAAGAAAATGCTATCTTTAGCACAACGGACTAAAGATAGCATTTTGTGGTTACAGGCAAAAACATTATCTTTTTTTTTATTTTTATAAGAGATAAACTGTTTTATCGATCTAATTTTTCCAAAATCTCTCTAACGGGATCTAATTTATTTGTTCATTACAAAAAGATCTCTGACCTTTGCCCCAAAAAAGGAATATGAGTAACCCTGCTTTTATGTCTGTCTGCATCGTGGGCGACAGAAGACAAATGAAATCGCTGTATGGAAAGATGCTGCGACTACAGAACAGAAAGAAACCTTTAGTGGAGAACGGATTTTACTATCCTAAGCGATGGTTAGGCAACCTTGTTACGAGGTTGGGGGGCGACTGGCACGACGTGTATTATCGAGGTACGTGGGATGACCTAAAACTGAATAAAAAATCGCTATATTTCTTCACAGAAACTGCGTGGCAGGCACCTTTTGAGGTGTTACAACTGATTCAGAAGGTATACCCCGGGCTAGAGTTTTTCTTCTCAGCTATAGGCGACGGCTGGGATACTTATCTGACGAACGACAAGGAAGGACGATTCTTTACAAGTAGATTCGAACTTGATATGCCACCAGAGAATGATTATTACGACACTATCGAGGAGGTGGCAGAGCACATTGGCGCCTATGTTGGTCGCCACATAGAGCCTACAAAAGAGGCCGTCTATGCTGCTATCGATGAATTTGATGAAACAAACGATGACATCGATGCCTATATTAATTTGAAGGAATTTGAAGTGGTGGAACTGAACGAGGTCATTTAACCATCCAGAATCGTCTATTTACCGTATTCGTGCCACCAGAATGTGGCGTTGTAGAGGGCGTAGACGCGCTCGCGGATGAAATCGGGGTACTTGGGGGTGAGCTCGCTGGCGTTGAAGCCTGCGATGACGCAGAGGAACGACAGATCGCCCTCGATGTATTCGCACCATTTGTTCTGCCCCAGGCACCAGCCAAGGATGTTATCGAACTCTGCCTCAGACTTGGGCAACTGGACGTGGGCCACGAGATGGGGCTTCGACTGCTGATGGAGCAGCCAGTAGTCGCCATGTCCCGGAACATGTCTTAACTCTGCCTTGAACGCATCGCGCTCAACATGCTTGAACACCAGCCCACGATGTTGCATACGTGGGTAATCGGCTCTGCCGCTTCGCTCGTCGAAGAACATTACATAGTCACAGTTCTCGATCTTCTTGATTTCCATAATCGTTAATTTTTAGTGAATCCTTAAATCTCACTCGCATCGCTTTACCACCGCTGCCAACGATTCATGTCTTTAGGCCGGTTGGTGGGCATATGCCACTCTTGATGCAATCACGGATGCAAAGATAGGACTATTTTCTTAAAAAACAAAAAATTGCCCGAATTTTTCTCTCAGAAAGTTTGTGGATTCAGAATTTATGGCTATCTTTGCAAGCGATAATTATATGTTAAACTCTTAAATTATTTGCTTATGGAAACACAAATAGCAAAAAATGATGCCGTTTCTGCAGATTTTTCCAAAAAAGTTTGGAAAATGTTCATTAATTCGTTAACTTTGCGGAGGAATTAGTATGGAGAAGGTTCGTACAATCAAATTGTATAAGAACTACTACAAGGAATTCTATGTGGCCCAGACCTTCGAGGTTAGGCACAAGATAAACCAGGTTCTTAAATTGAAATCAGACGTGCAGAGGCTATCAAGAAAGAGTATTTAAAGAGTAAGGAGAAATAAGGTATGACAGAAAAGAAAAAACAGGCAATCATGAATTGCGAGACGTTCGACGAGTTGCTCGATCAAGAATATGGTCCTCAGGGCACACCTGAGCGCAACGCATTTGAGATAGAGGCCGAGGCGTTCTGTCTGGCTGAGGTATTAAAAGAACAGCGTCGTTTGGCTGGTCTCACCCAGCAGGAACTTGCGGACAAAATCGGAACCAAGAAGAGCTATATCTCGAAGTTGGAGAATGGTCATGCTGATGTGCAGTTGACTACCCTCTTCAGGATCTTTGCAGGTCTTGGCAAGCGCATCACACTGACAGTGCTCTGAATTTGTATATCGTGCTGTCGCGATGACAGTAACCCTAGATTGTTTTTCTTTTATCTATTTGAAGATGGTTTTCGGAAAAAATTAAGCTAATATCGCAGAAAATTCGTATCTTTGCGAAAAATTTTTGTGCATGTATTATCTGCGACTGTCAGACGACGAGATTATAGAGGGCCGAGACCACAGGAAGAGGGTGCTCCATGCAGTATTGACAGAAGAGGATGCTAAAGAAAAGTGAAATAAGAATGATGAACTATAATATAGGAAAGAAACTGCTGTCAGAGAGATTTTACCTGACATGGGCAGGAGAAGAGATGAGTTGGACAGTCCGCATGACACTGAAGATGCGGGATTCCGTTGACGGGGATCTGTTGCGACAGGCTGTGGAACAAGCCCGCCAGCGATATCCATACTATCAAGTGAAGCTCGACGTAAAGAAAGATGATGCCGGCACGGAATATTTTGTGTATGAAGACAATAGCGAGCCGTGGGTGGTCAGCGAAGGTGAAAAGCCTGTGCAACTGATTGGCCCGGAGTCGAACCACCATCTGCTGGCGTTTTGCTATTGGGACGACTGCATCGCCATCGATTTCTTCCACTGTCTGACTGACGGAACGGGGGCCTACAACATCCTTCGCACGTTGCTCTATGAGTATTGTAACCGCCGCTATGATGTGGCTCTGAGTCGTGCGAACGTTCGTGTAGTAAGTGACACTATCAGTCCAGCAGAATGGGAAGATCCTGCCGCTCAGGCTAAGCCCGACAACCTTGCCCCGTTCCAAGTGCCAGAACGCAAACGGTGTATCAATCTGACTACACAGGCTAAGACGGCGTTAAACGAGGCTGTGGAAACCGTTAACATCCTTGTCGAGGAGCAAGAGATGATGAAGTATGTTTCTTCAGGCGACACATCACCAGCTACGCTTGTGTCGCTGCTACTTACCCGTGCCATTGCCCGCCTGCATCCCGACATGACAGAAGGTGTGCCGATGGTGGCACTGGCCATTAACCAGCGTCCTGCCCTGGGCTGTCCGCAAGCTGGCCAGACAATGGCTGGAGCGCTCCGTCTGACCCTGAACGACGAGATGCGAGGGATGGATCTGGAATTGCAACAGACGATATTCCGAGGCATGGTGGCCCTGCAGTCGAACGAGGATAACGTCATTGAGGGCTTTTGGCAGACGCAGAACACCCAAGACATGTTCGAGAAGGTGCCCACCCTTGAGGGGCGTCATCAGGCGATGGCTAAAGCCTTCAGTGTAGCGTCGTCGGCTGCTTCAGCCTGTGTCAGCTATGTCGGCAAGGCCAACCTGGGTGCTGCAGAGCAATATGTCAGTGAAATGTACACAGAGGTCTATACACCGTATGCTCTTACCATCGAGATGAGTGCTGTGAACGGCACGTTCTGTATCAGTCTGATGCAGCGTTTTGCAGATGATACCTACCTTGATGCTTTCCTCGACGAACTTCGCCAGATTGGCATCAGCTATCGCATTGCCACACGCCATCCGGTGACGGTGGCACCTATAGCAGACTATCGGAAGAACAATTCTTGATGTCGCAAGTTGATTAAAGTAATTATGATGAAGGAATCATGGGGTCGGTTACATTGTCTTCGTTAAAGTATGCCATAGACTTATTATTTATAGATTGTCGATCGTTACTTTCCAATAGCCTGTCTTATTGCTGCCTACGCGGACAATAAGACCAGCCTGTTTCAGCGCATTGAGATACGTCTTTACCTGACGCTCAGAAAGAGAAACCTGCACACCAATTTCTTCAGCTTTTAGACCTGGATGTGCCTTTAATACTTCCAATACTCCAAAGGCTTTTTCTGATAATTCCGGAAACATATCGTGCAGTTTATCATGCAGCTTATCGTGCAGTTCTTCCGTTTCTTCTTCCGTATCTTCATAATTCTCCATTGCATCCAGCAGGCACTTCAGCATAAACTCTACAAACACCGTGCTATTACCAGCTGCATCACTCTGAGCAATGACATGATAGTAATCCTGCTGATGATCCTTGACGATGGTTTCTACAGGCAGCCAAGCAAAGATTCCCTTCCAGCGCGAGAGCAACATCGTTTGCCAGAAGCGACCCATACGACCGTTACCATCAACAAACGGATGAATAAACTCAAACTCGTAATGGAATACACATGAATGAATCAACGGATGCACATCCGTCTTGCTTACCCATTTGAACAAATCCCCCATCAGTTGTGGCACGCGTTCTGCTGGAGGCGCCATGTGTAGCAGCTGTTCGCCATTAAACACACCTACGCCCTCCTGGCGATAGTGGCCAGCATTTTGCACCAAATCCTTCATCATTAATCCATGAGCCTTCAGCAGATCCTTTTCCTTAAAGGCATCCAACTCTGGCATCAGACGATAGGCTTCAATAGCGTTCTTCACCTCCTGTATCTCGTCAGGAGCACCCAATACCCGCTTGCCATCGATGATATCCGTCACTTGTTTCAGTGACAAACTATTGTGCTCAATACCCAACGACGAGTGAATGGTCTTGATCTGGTTCTTCTTGCGCAACTGCGGAGAGGGCGCATTTTCACCCAACCTCATGTTGATGATGCCCACCTGCTCTGATATCTCAGAAATCAGATGTAGCATCTCTGACGTTATATCGAATGGAGGTTTGTACATACCTATATTTTTCTTTAATGAGTGATACACCTATTCTTATTTTGAATCATGGGGTCGGTTCTACTGATCACTTTTTGAAGTTTCTGTATTACGCATCGTTCTTAACTCCCTGTGCACTTCCATCGGTTCAATTGTTTTCAAATGCGAAGGCAAAGATACGAACTTATTCTCGAACATCCAAATTTTCAACGTAAAAAATGATCAGTAGAACCGACCCCATGATCACCCTTCCGTAGGTTAGGGGCTCAGCGGAGCCCCATTTTATTTGTGTTTGTAATTGTAATCCTGCAAACTTGTTCAATTGTTCAATTGTTCAATTGTTCAATTCGATGTTTTTGATGGTTCAATTTGACTCTTCCAATCTATAGTATACAAACGGGAAATAGTAATTATAAATTATATAATATAATATATATAATATATTATATATATTATATTATATAATTATTATGAGGTTGTTTGAACAATTTACAAGACCAAATGAACAATTGAACAATTGAACAATGAACAATTTGTGATACAGACAGAAAAAGAGGCTCCCGTAGAACGACGAGAGTCTCTTATTAGAATAGAGAAATGGAGATTACAAAAATTAAGTGGCGCTTATTCTATGGCTCCCCTAACTCAGCATAGATGAGCTGCACCTCAGCTGGCGTGTAGGTGCGACGCGAGAGGGTGAGAAGACTGCGGAGACGTGGATTGTAATCCAACCACTCCCGAAACTTGCGCCAGGCAGACATCGCTGAGAGTTTGGGGAAGTACTGCTGAGCAAGTTCACTACGACCGAAAGATCTAATCATTGAACATTTACTATTGACCATTGACCATTATAGATTAAGTTGTTAGTATGATACTGCAAAGTTATAAAAAAATTTTCAAATATGCAAGAAATATCTTGCAAAAATTAGCAGAAACTTGCAAGAATTTGCAAGGCCAAATAATAATGTTGTATCTTTGCAATGTCAAAAGAAAAGATTTAACAACAAACTATTTAAAAACTTTACAAACATGATTGAACTTTACATTTCTCAAAACAAGAACACTCAGAGTGAGGCGTACGGTAAGTACT
>Ga0247610_10002637_pt1 | contig 20443 bp, 6 predicted proteins | sample 174DNAGHGhighgp2_FD_193483 | JGI IMG/M metagenome (GOLD analysis project Ga0247610, IMG submission 193483) | Sheep rumen microbial communities from Palmerston North, Manawatu-Wanganui, New Zealand - 1742 DNA GHGhigh gp2 | ecosystem: Host-associated > Mammals > Digestive system > Stomach > Rumen ...
GCGTTCGATGCCGCTGAAGACACCGGAGAAGATGAAGAGCATGCCGCCGGTGGAAACGCGCTCCCTGCTGTTGCCCCATGAACCAGTGGCAAACTGCACCGTGTTGTTGTCATCGATGATATTGAGTATCTCGTTGAGTATGCGCTCGTTGTAATAACCAGCTTCGAAAAGCTTGTCGAACTCGTCGAAGAAGATGACGGAGTCCTCCATCCCGTTCACGCTGTTGCCGTTGGCGGCGTAGAGCTCGGTGAACACGGCGGTGACTGTTTGTCCCACGATGCCCTCCTGCACGAGGGAGTTGCAGTTGACGACGCCAAGCTTGAAGCCGAAAAGCTTGGCAAGCGTCTGGGGGCCGAAGGTCTTGCCCACGCCAGAGGGTCCATAGGCAAGGAGGCTGGGGCGGGGCATCCTCTTCCCCTTCCCTCTCGACCTCATGACATGCATGTAGAAGCAGAGCGAGAGTTTGCGGGAATATTCATCCTGTCCGATGAGATATTGGTTGAGCTTTTGGGAGATGGCCATGGGGGTGATGTATTTCTCAGCCAAGTCCATGAAATCCATTTTCGTGCCTTTAATAATCTCCATGATGTCATCGATGGTGAGGGGGGCAATTTCTTGGTTCCAGTTCTCAAGGTGGTCCTTCACATATTCTATTACGTTGTTGGTGTCGGAAGCTTCACGGACAAACTCCTTGCGACTTTCATTGAGTTTGCGAAGGAAAGTCCATTTCTCACCGAGCTTGAGTTCGGCGACGCTGTTGTAGGCATGCTTGACCACCTTGAAATCCATCAAGGGGTTGAGCAGCAGCATGTGCCGGATCTTCACAGTCAACTCTTGTTCTTCGTTTGCGATGTTACGGGCCGGGAGATTGTTGTTATCTTTCATCGTTGAGATGTTTTCTTTTTTTATATTTTCTCATATCGTCTGACAGGTCAGACTCTTGAATGCCTTTGACAGGTGTGAAGCGTATGACGGATTTTATAAGAGGCTTTTCCTAGGAGGCTTATAAGACTTATAAGATATATAGAGCTTATAAGACTTAAAGCTCTAGGTTATTCTAGGGATGTTCTAGGTTTTTTTTAAGAGGTCTGTTTCAACAGACATGATTGCGACACGCAAGGTGTCTTTACACATAGAGGCTTCTTTTTCCATAACGTGGCAGGACACGTTTTCCTTTTTGCCCGGTCTCAAACTCAGCAACATGATTGCAGTTGGCAGCTGGATGTCGGCGTATGGATGCCGGTATATAGATGATGTGTCAGCATGTCAAAGAACCCGATGTGGTGCTTTCCGCTCTCGCCTCAGAGCCTGTTCGAAAGGCGTAGCAAAAGGTGCCACTGCATCACTTCAAGGGATATTGTGCCCTCTTTTCCGTGATTTCCGCTGCAAAGGTAGGAGTGATGTACGCAAGTTTTTTGCGCAGGTGTAAAAAAATGCAGAAAAAATGCAATCAGTGGTTCCACCTGGCCATTTTTGGTGTAATTGCTGTTTGAACTTGTCCTTTCTCCCGATGGAAATGGCCCATCGTGAAAATGGACAAAAAAGGACATGAAATGATGGTGACGAATCTAAAGGAAAGCACTATTTTTGCATAATGTAACATAAAGTCCAGCTCACAACAAGCAAGCAGTCTTTGAAACAACCTCTACTTTTCTGTAAGGATAGGCAGCATCTTGGGAGTCAAACCAAAAATACTTCGTGTTTTATTTTGTATTCTCTTTAAAATGCATTATCTTTGCCCATTCGAGCGGAGATAGGCTGCGCCTCAACAATAAAAACAAAAAAAACTTTTTGTTTAGTATTGTTTTCGGTTTGCACAATCTTTGCCCTTTGTCTTCGGAACCTTCCGTTGGCAGACATTGAGAAGAGCTGTTGAGCTTCACCAGTCAGAGAATCTGCAAAATTCAAAGTAACAAGGTGAAAGGCTGAAGGCTGCTTCTCCCGTGGTGTATATTGGTGAACCATTCCCCCCTGGTTGGAGGAATGGGTTTCATAGATATATGACATTGGGTGTGAGCTGGTTTCATTCTTTATGTTACGGGTATTGCAGAACCTTCTGACGGAGAACGGAAGAAGGCTCACACCTTTTTGTGCCTCTGCCAATGATGGTATGTAAAATGAAAAAGTTGAACGACCTAACCCAGAAACAATCAAGCGGCCTTGCCATTGACCATCATTCTTTGGTGCTAAAATGGACAAAAAAGGACAATTTTTGATAAGGGTGGAATGACGAAAAATGTTTTTCTTTGCAATATGATATGACTTGAGACAAAAGAGCTTACTGAAGCGATATTACTAATCTTATTTAACCATACCGTTATGAAACATTTATCTATCTTATTATTGATGTTGCTTCTGAATGCATTCCCGGCTTCGGCTGCCTGGGAAGTCTTTCAAAATTGGGGCAGCAACACCCCATGGCCCATGAAATACAAAGCAGGTGGACCAGTGTCAACCTATTGGTATATGACAGCTTATGACGATGTGGACAATACGTTTACAACAGACAATGGCCCCATCTCATCTGACGATAACCCTTGCGGATGGGAGGTGGATTATTATTCTTTTCCCTATGATGATCCTGCTGAAACTTATTTCTTCACCTGTTTTACTGGTGAGGCGGGCAAGACCTACTATTTGGAGATTTCCGTGGACGACGTGGCGGACATCTACTTCAATGGAAATGCAGTGCAGCAAGATGGTGAAACAGGATATTATCCTCTCGAGAACGCCATTGGAGGCGAAAACACCATCGCTGTGAGATATGACAATAGTGGAGGCGGCTCTGGCTATTTCGATTACGCCATTTATCTTCAGGTGCCTGATACCTGGTGGCGCAATGATGGGAGCTGGCCCATGAAGAGCATGCTCACCGACCCACAAACCGATGCCAATGGTAATGAGTGGTATCAAGAGGGATACGACGACAACTCATGGACTGACGAAACGGGGCCTTGGAATATGGGGTATAATCCACTCATTAATGAAAATGGCTCTTGCTATCTTCGTGGAGTTGCCAACATCGACCTGTCAACGCTGCCATTGTTTGTGGAAATGAATTTGTCTGTCGATAACCAAGCCACAATTTACCTCAATGGACAGTACATAGGAGTTATAGAATTAGGTGGAGCTCCTTTGACCATCCCACGCTGGAACTTCAAGGACGGGGACAACCTTTTAGCCATCCATTGGGAAGACTTTGGTGGAGACTGGTATTTGCAGGATCTTTCTTTTGGTGATTATTCGCAAGACCAAATCGACTTTGTATATCAAGGTCTGTCATACCATGGTGACAGAAACGGTAATAATGATTTCGACCTGAGTGTGACAGGCTATGACGACTCGTCTCCCTCCGTCGTCATCCCCGGCGATGTATATGGCAACCCCGTCATAGCCATCTGGGATGGAGCTTTCAATGGAACAAGCATCACTTCCATCGACATCCCCGCCAGCGTGACAAGCATCGGTGAAAATATCTTCGAGGGCTGCGAGAAATTGAACACCATCACCGTGGATGCCAACAATACTGTTTATCAATCGGTGGGTGGTGATAAAGGCCTTGTAGAAATAGCCAACCCCGGCACCCTTCTCTTTGCCGCCACTGGACTGACCTTGCCCTCCAACATCACCGAAATCGCCCCTCACGCTTTTGCAAGCACGACGGAAGTGACCATCAACCATGCCGTGCCACCGACTTGGAATTATGAGGACTACGGATACGACCTCAGCAACCTTACCATCAACGTGCCTGCCACAGCCTTTTACGACTATGTGGATGCATGGCCATGGGCTTATGGATGCCTCATGCCCATAGGAGCAAATACTGACGTGGATGTGACGGTGACCGCACAGAACGTTGGGTCGGAACTCTATGACAAGGTGGGAGAGGGCAACCTGCCATTTATCAAGAAACTGACGCTTCATGGCACCATCAACAGCTATGACATCATGATCATGCGCAACAAGATGGTGAGGCTGAGAGATCTTGACCTTTCAGACGTGTCCATCGTTTACAACCCATACGAATACTACACAGGCTATTGCTCACAGGATGACATTCTCACCACCAATGCCTTCTGCGAGTTGGAGAAGTTGGAGACCATCAAACTGCCAAGGACTATCACCAAAATAGAGCCCTACGCTTTCGCCCATAGCCCCAACCTGCGGGAGGTCGTCTTGTATGAAGGGCTTAACTCCATTGATGTCAATGCTTTCTCCTACTGCGATGGACTTGAGGAAATCACCATTCCCTATTCGGTGCAAAATGTAGGTACAAGTGCTTTCTCGAATGGATGGAATGGTTATGACAGCTTCGTTGGACTTGCCAGTCTCAGAAAAGTGACTTTTGCTGCTCAACCAGAGGGAGCACCTTTAAAGACTGATGAGACAACCATTGGCAACGCGGCATTTGCAGGTTGTCAAGCACTGCAGGAAGTGGTTCTCAACGAAGGGATTACCACTATTGGTGATGATGCCTTCGTAGAATGCAATAGTATCGAGGAAATCACCATCCCCTATTCTGTCAATTATATAGGTAGGGCTTTCTGCAAAGATCTAGGTTGGGAGAATTATGATGGTCTTCATAACCTTAAGACGGTGACTTTTGCTGGTCGTCCCGATGGTGTAGAAGCCAAAGCAGATGGATTGTCAATTGCAAAATCGGCATTCAGGAACTGTTCTCTTCTTGAAACAGTCGTTTTCAATGGTGAAAACACCAATATCGGAAGCTATGCTTTCTATGGCTCTTATGGAACTCTTTATGAAAATGGTAATTTTTATCCTTGTGGTCTTTCCACGGTGGCTATCAATGGTGAGAACACCCAAATCGGAGCGTCTGCTTTCCAAGGGTGTGGTAATCTCTCCACGGTGACGATGTGCGAGGGTGTGCCTTCAATTGGAAGTTATGCTTTCGCCGGTTGCAGCTCGCTTCAGCAGATAGAGATTCCCTATTCCGTAACCAGTATCGAAGACCATGCTTTCGAGAACAGTGGTTTGCAAATCGTCAGGCTGTCGGCAAAGATGGACGACCAAGAAGCCGACGAACTCTCCACACTCAAGCGTATTGGAACCGAGGCCTTCTCGGGATGTGACTTGATAGACATCGTCCTGCCCGACCAACTCCTGACCATCGAGGATGGTGCTTTCCAATGGAATGGAAGCTTGACGACAGTACATCTACCCTCGTCTTTACAGTCGATTGGCGAGAATGCTTTTGCTGGCTGTAATAACATCAAGGACTATTACGTGAAGACCCTTATTCCTCAAGATGTGGCGATGCACACCTTCACCAACTACCAGACATCCATCCTCCATGTACCCGAACAGCCGAAAACCACCTGGAATGCATATTATTGGGACACCGAGTGGAGTAAATTCCTCAGACTGAGTCCTTATGATGCCAACTATAATCGCAGCCGCATCAACTTCGATAACGGAGAAGCGGACTATAGTCTCGATGACGACGACCGCATCCCCGGCACTCCCGACATCTATATTTATCCTTATTCAGGATTTATCATCACCGGTGATGACAACCAGCCTTTCGGCGACTTTCACCTCATGGGAGACGGCACCGATGGTGCCAGCCTCATCGACCAAGGCAATATCACCGTGGAAAACCTCTTCTTCGACATCAACATCGACCCGGAGAGGTGGTATTTCCTCACCTTCCCCTTCAATGTGAATTTCAGAGACATTACTGCTCCCGGACGTTATGTCTTCAGATATTATGATGGCAACGAGCGTGCAAGCAATGGAAGTGGTGGATGGAAGAACGTGCCCGCCGACGCGGAATGCCTTGAAGCCGGAAAGGGCTACATCTTCAACTGCGAATCCATTGACGAGGGCGAGGAAGATGAATGGGGCAACATCATCGGCAAACTGACTGGCAAGGTCGAAAATCCCGTATTCAACGGTGAGCAAAAGGACTTGAGCCTTAAGACCTACATCTCAGACAGCAACCAGGATGCCAGTTGGAACCTATTGGGCAACCCCTATCCATGCTATTACGACATCAATGCCATGGGCTATGAGTCACCCATCACTATTTGGAACGGAGATGGCTACGACTCCTACCGTCCTGGCGACGATGCATACATCTTGCATCCGTTTGAGGCGTTCTTCGTTCAAAAGCCTGAGAATGTGGCCAACGTGCAGTTCCCGCTCGACGGAAGGCTCACCTACCTCCAGACTCAGGCCAATCAGTCGCCGGCACCCAAACGGAAGGTCGATACCGCTGTCACAAGACTCTTCATCAACCTCACGTTGACCGACGGAGAGCACAGCGACCGCACGCGCGTGGTATTCAATGAAAAGAAAACCATCGCATACGACCTGGGCGACGACGCCGCCAAGTTCATGGCAAACGCCATTCCACAACTCTACACCCTCGACGAACTCGGCAACCGCTTCTCCATCAATGAGCGCCCGGCTGGCAGCGTGATGCTCGGCGTAAAGGCGCCACAACAAGGCACCTACACCATCAGTGCCAAAAAGATGGACTGCCCGGTGCTGCTGCTCGACAAGGAGACCGGACTGTATATCGACCTGACCGTGGAGGACTACCAGTTCGAATGCCATGCAGGCACGTTGGAAGACCGCTTCGTGCTCGTCTATGACACCCACGCCGACGGCATAGCACAACTCTATGGCGCCACAGGCGTGAGCGTCATGCCTACAGAGGGAGGCATCGGCATCCAAGGGGCTGGACTGGCCACCGTGGAAATCTACAATGCCGGAGGCGCACTCGTGGGAACCTCGGCTGGCGATGGCCTCACACCGCTGGCAAAGGGTGTCTATGTCGTGAAAGTGAACAACCATTCCGCCAAGGTGGTGGTGAAATAAATGCCTCTGCTTATGTGGAAGAAATCAAGAACAGCAGCCACATTGCTGCTCCTCTTCATAGGGGCGGCTGTGGCAATGGCGCAAGAGGACTACGACCCCGAAAGCCCGCCAGAGCCAAACCTCTCGTACACCCTGGCCTTGGAGTGTACACCGGAGGGCGTGGCTTACACATACGGTGAGGGCGATTATGCCTTGGGCGACGAAGTGGCCGTAGGAACCTATTCAGATGATGAGCACTACCTCTTCAAGCATTGGACACGCGATGGAGAGGTGGTAAGCGATGAGCAAGAGTTCACCTACGTCATGCCGGACAACAGCGTCACGTTGGTGGCGGTCTATGAAGAGAATCCCGACAATCCGCCCGCACATACTTTCACGTTGGAACTGATGACCTCACCTGATGGTGTGGCATGCACCTACGGCGGGGGAGAATATGGGTTGGATGAAGGAGTGGTGGTGGGCACCTACACCGATAATGAGCACTACCTCTTCCAATACTGGATGCGTGACGGCGAAGTGGTCAGCGACCTGCAGGAGTTCACCTTTGTCATGCCAGACGTGGATGTGACACTGGTGGCCGTCTATGAAGAAGACCCCGACAATCCAGACACGGGTGGCTACGACCCCGACAACCCCGACGAGCCTTATGCCACGCTCACACTGACGCTGGAATGCAGTCCTGAAGGTGTGGCCACGACCTATGGGGAAGGCTCTTATTCCGAGGGAGAAGAGGCGCTTGTTGGCACCTATCCCAACGACGACCACTACCTGTTCAGATATTGGATGCTCAACGATGAGGTTGTCAGCGAGGAACAAGAGTTCACCTTTGTCATGGGGAGCGACTTTGTGACACTGGTTGCCGTCTATGAGGAAAACCCCGACAATCCCGTTCCTCCAGAGCATTTCCATTATCTCTACTTGCAAACCGACAACGACGAGGCGGGAATGGTGGAGGGACCCGGTGGCAAACTGATTGAGGCGGGTACTTTCGTAGGCATCACCGCACATGCCAACGAGGGATATTTGTTTCTGGGATGGTGCTACGACAATGGCGAGCTGCTCAGCGGAGAATCCTCGCTGGAGTTTGAGATGCCCGATGACGACGTCACGCTGATTGCTATGTTCGAGCAACTATACAACCCCGACAACCCCGAGGAGCCTTATGCCGACCAGGAAAATGTGGACAACAACTTCGATGTCAACCAGGATGGCGACACCGACGTGGCTGACGTGATGGCCATCGTCCTGCACCTGTTGGGCACCGACACGGAGATTTTCAGTGAGGAGAAGGCCGACGTCAACCAGGATGGCGACATCACCATCGCCGACGCCGTGGCACTCACCGCATTCCTGGTGGGGGACACGGAGTTTGGAAACACCACCACGATGGCTTTGAGAACAAAGGGTACGGACAGGCTGACGCTCCTGCCGGAGGAGAACTGTTTCTGCCTCGCAGTTGAACACGCTGGCACCTACACCGCCCTTCAGATGGACGTGACCTTGCCCGGAGATGCCGAACTGCAGGGCGTGACCATAGCCGATGGACATCATGGACGACATCAGGTGATGTATCGCAAGATAGGCGACAACACTTGGAGAGTCGTTGTCTTCTCCTTCTCCAACAGTTTGTTTGGCAACAATGAACAGTTGGTGAACATCGCAACCACGGCGCAGGCCATCTCCATCGCCAACATACACCTGGCAAAGACCAATGGCACCGACCATGCCTTTGACAACGTGGAGACCACAACGACAAGTGTCACCTGCGTGGATGGCGAGGAGCAAGAGGCACCGCACTACTACGACCTCTCGGGAAGGAGGGTGAACTCCCCTGAGCGAGGCATTTACATCAGGAACGGAAAGAAAGTGATATTCAAATAAACCTGCTGCCATGAAAAGAATGTTTTTATCATTGCTGGCCTTCATGGCCGCAGCCGTGACTCTCCATGCCGACAATGTCAGCGTGGAAGATGTGGAACTGCCGACAGGAGTGCCGCAAGCCTTTGACGTGTGTCTTGACAACACCAATGAATACATTGCTTTGCAAATGAACCTCACATTGCCAGAGGGAGTTGACATCGACAAGGAGGGATGCTCCCTCTCCGACAGGATGGCCTCAGGGATGACGCTGAGCATAGGAAAGAAAAACGACCATTATGTCGTCATCGTCACATCCGACAATGCCGCCCCTTTCACAGGGGAGAGTGGTCCCATCCTCTTCCTCTCGCTCCTCACCGACATTCCGTTCACAACAGGAGAGGCTACTCTTTCTGACATTCGCTTTGTCACCACTGCAGGCGAGCGTGTGTTCATGGATGATTGCACCTTCAACATCACGCGCATCATACCCGACGACGAAGGAGCCGAGCCATACGTCATACTCACTCCCAATGAAGAGGATGACGGCTATTATACACTCACTTTCGTTTACGATAACAAGCGGGACAAGAGAACCGAAACCACCTATGGCCTGGAAGAGGTCGATGGGGAACCGGAATGGTTTGGAAATGGTGTATGCTTCAGCGTCAACCACGTGGTGTTCGATGAGTCGTTCGCCCAAGCAAGGCCTACCATGACACACAGCTGGATAAGGGAGATGCCCATCACCGAGGTGGAGGGACTGGAATACCTCAACACCTCAGAGGTGACCAACACCGATGCGATGTTCTTCTACAGCAGCATCGAACACCTTGACTTGAGCAATATGGACATCTCCAACGTGTATGACTCGGAATACATGCTGTATGGCTGTAGTGCTCTCAAAAGCCTCTCCCTTTCTTCATCCATGGAAAACCTGGGAGAAAGTGCCTGTGAGGGGGTGGGATATCCCGAGCACCCCTGCGTACTCACCGTTCCCGAGGGTTTCGACTTCGGCGTGGAAACAAAAGGGCGCTTCCAATGGAAAGGAGGATGGTGGGTGCTCAAGTTGTTGGGTGATGTCAATCTCGACGGTGATGTCACCGTGACAGATGTCACCACGATGGTCGACTACGTCTTAGGTAACTCTCCCGACCCCTTCGGCTATGAGAATGCTGATACAAGCATGGATGGTCAACTCTCCGTCACCGATGTCACGTGTATCGTGGATACCGTTCTCTCTACCAGCTATTGATGCCGTCAAGGTCGTGCTCGTCACATCGACCACAGATGTGGGACCCGCACCTTGAAATCCGATAATCGAGTAGGAGATAAACACCTGTCATTGGTGCTTATCTCCTTTTTCTTTAATCCCTTCCGCATAGTAACGCCAGCCGTCGGCTTTGACGTAAGCGTTGCGTGAACCTTTGGGGACATAGATGACAGGGTGGCTGGCAAAGAGTAGATTGGAACCATTGTCGCTGTTGAACGTCGCGGGGACGGGTGACTCGCAATAGACGGTGTCGACGTGAAAGCAGAAGGCCCATTGCCCGATTTCCTTTATTTGTCGTGGGATGACAAGTGAGGGGCGGTCGTAGCCCGTGAACGGCTCGTCCGACATCTTGTCGACACTGCGGGGGAAGAAGGCGGTGACGCTGCCGGTCACCATCGTGTTGGTGGCCGTTTCGATGATGGCATTGCAATTTTCACGACTGTCATAGACTGGATTTTCCTCGCTCACCACCACCTTGCGCAGCCGGCGGTTGTAATTGAACGCACTGGGGGAGATGAAGGTGACGCTGGCAGGAATGTAAATCTCCTCCAGGTCGCATGACATAAAGGCGTAGTTCTCCAATCGTTCCAAATGGTCGGGAAGGGTGATAGACTTCAGCGATGAGCACATTTGGAAAGCATCGCTGTTGATTACCCTCAGGGAGTGAGGCAGTTTTACCGACTTCAGGTTGACACACTCTTCGAAGGCACTGCGACTGAGTTCTGCGATACCTGTGAAAAACCGCAGTTCGTCGAACGACGTTATCTCGGGGTTCCCTGTGAAGGCGTTGCCAAGCGTCTTGACGGCTTCCGCCTCTTCGATGGATAGTTGACGGTCGCCGTCGCGGTCCCATCGCCTGACACAGATGTCGTTGACCACTGGGTCGGCAAAGCGGATATGGTCGGTCATCAGCGGAAAGGCGGTTCCCCATTCCAACCAAAGTCGATAAACATAGCTTTTGTCAATGGCTATCCTGTCTATTGTTTCCAAGTCTATTCCACTTTCTATTACTTGCTTTCCCCGCCGCAGTTGGTCGATGCTGAAATATGGCACGAAAATAGTGGTGAGCCTCGGGCAATTGACAAAAGGCGTGCTCTCCTCGGTCATGTTGTTCTGAGGCAGACGCGACTCGAAGATGACTGTCTCCAGTCTGGGGCAGTCTTCCAAGAAATGGTCGCCCAAGCCTGCTACCGCGCCAGGGAAGGTGAACCGCTCCATGGCCGTATGTCGGAAGGCGTTGCTACGGATGAACCGCACGGAGGTGGGGATGCGCACCGACTGCAAGGAGACACAGTCGCGGAAGGCGTCACGGTCGATGGCTGTCAGTCCCGTGAAATGCTCCAATTCGTCGAAGGAGCGTAGTTTGCTGTTGCCCGTGAAGACATTTCCGAGGCTATCCACTGCCGCCGCCTCCTCATAGCTCAGCTCGCCATCGCCGTTGATGTCCCAATGTGCCACGCAGAGCCGTTTGGCCTCTGTGTCGGCGAAGCCGATGATTTCGTGGTTGAGGATTTTGAGTTGGAGTTGCTGCTCCGCCGCCTCCTGCTCCATCAGCATCGCCCGACGGTGAAGGTTGGAAACCTGCCACAAAAGGAGTGTGATGACCGCCAGCACCGTTGCCACCGCTCCCGCCCACATCCAGTATTGCGACCGCCGACTGTGAAGGTCTTTCAGCAAGTCATCCATTTGCTGATACCGTTGTTCCATAGGACGGAGGCATCGCTCCACTACCTTTCGAAATTTTCTCCCGCCGAGGTTCATCTCCTGGAGTATGACTCCTAATGAATAGATGTCATTGCGCACATCGGCCACGGAGGTCTGCATCTGTTCTGGTGCCATATACCGCATAGTGCCAGCAGGCTGCTTCAGGATGGCATGGCTATTGGTGTCGGCGAGGCCGAAGTCGATGATTTTCACATAGTTGCCATTGCGGGTAACCATGATGTTGGAAGGCTTCAAGTCACGGTGCACCACCTGTTGGCAATGAATGTATGCCAAGGCTTCCGCTAGTTCGACGGCAACCCGCCGCCGCTCATAGACCGTAGGCTGGGCATTGCCTGCCGACCCCTGGAGGAACTCTGACAATGTCACGCCATCAATCCATTCGGAGATGATGCACAATGCCGCACCCCTGCCGGGCAGCGAAACCGTCTCAAGTCCCATGACTTGCACGACCGACTGATGCTGCAACGCCACGGCAATCTCAAATTCCTTGCGGAACATCTGTTGATATACGGGAAAAGTGGCCTCCTCCTTTTTCAAGCACTTGAGTAGATACCATCGTCCGTAGCGCTTGGCTTTGAAGAGGTCGCAATAGCCACCACGGGAAGGCAACTGCTCCACATCGATGAAGTCTGAACTGATGCCTTCGTAATCGTCGATGAGATATTGGGAGGTGCTGTTGTCCTTGTCGCTCATGGGTGTTGCTCGTATTCGTAGCGTATGCCTCCCTTCCTCCCACAGACATAATTGACCGGCGGGCGACCTTCCTGAACCAGGTTTTTCAGATAGAGAGGCTCTCCATAGATAAATACACTGCAGCTGAAGGTGTCGCCTGGTTGCAGGCGCGTCATCTTCGACTCAGTCACCAAAAACTGATAATGGCCCATATAGCGGATATGGCAAACCCGGTCGGGTGCCCAATAGAGTGTGATTTCATCATCGACCTTGATGTCCTTATTCACATCGATGTGCTCGCTGAGGACAGGGTTGCTGGGAGGGGTGTCGCCTGCGTGCTGATGCTGGCAGAAACTGCTGAAGTCGGGGTAGCCCAAAATGCGTGCCAGGGTGTTGAGTGTACGGGCGCTGGGAGCGTGGTCGGCTTGTATCTTTCCCCAAAAGCGTTTGAGAGTTGTCGCGCTGAGCAATTCATGGGTGCGGGAAAATATTACATCGGCCAATTCTTCGAAATCCGTCTGTGTCTTCATCCTGCGATGCACCGACTCTTCCACGGCCTTGCACAATGTCTCTTGCCAAAAGCGTCCATCGTCTATGTAGGCTGGTCCTTTTTCTTGCTTCTCCATCATTGTTCAAGGTTTTTGTTATAACGACTGTTCACTATGCAAATTTAGATAAAAAAATGAATATTTGAAAACAGACAAGAGAAAAAAGAACAGGGGAGTTTGAGAAAAAATGCAAAAAGGAAGGGGGTGTGGAATCCACATCCCCTTCCTTGAAAATTTTAAGAAGTCCTAGGAGATTCTAGGACTACTTAGGACTTCCTATGATATTATTTCACCATGACAGCCTTGCCATTGACCACATAGACGCCCTTGAGGCCGTCGAGGCTCTTGGCTTGCTTGCGAACGAGCTTGCCGTCGAGCGAGTAGATGTCAACAGGTTGGCCGTCGACCATGATGCTCTCGATGCCGTCGGTCACCAGCACGGTGGCGGTGGCAGGCTTGGACTCCTGGCCGTTCGGATAGACAGCGCTCACGCCGAAGGTGTGCTCACCACCGGTGATCTGGTCGATGCCTACGGTGTAGGTGGTCACGTCACCGGCAACGTTGGCGATGAGTTGACCCTCATAGTAGATGTTGAAGGATGCCACGTCTGCTCCACCAGCGGTGAAGACAACGTCGTCGACGAACAAGCCGAAGATGTCGCCAGAGGTGTGGCGGATGGCGAAGTACTTCGTGTCGGCGGGAAGGTCGACAGAGAACTCGGTCCATTCGGTTGCGTCGGTGCTGAAGTTTTGAACCTTCTTGAAGCTTTCAGGCTTGTTGTCCGTGGTGGAAGCAAGCACTTCGAAGGTCTCCTCGCCATACTTGTTGGTGATGGCGCGAGCCTGGAACTTGATGGTCTGTGCGATGCCGGGGAGTTCAGGCGAGATGAGCCAGTGGTCGGTGTAGTTGATGCTGCCATCGTCGTTGGGAACGACGCAGATGGACATCATGAACTGCGAGCCGCTGTGGGGCGGGAAGTTGTCGCTGGCAAATCCTGCCTGTTCGGGATCGAACACCTGCCATGCGCAAGGAGCGGTGGCGTTGTCATAGGAAATGGAGCTGTTGTTCCAAGTGTACACTTCGATGCCGGTGGCGTCGTAGAGTGTCCAGTTGCCTAATGCACCATTGTGCTCGGTTTCGGTGATGCCGCCGACACTGAAGGTCGGGAACACCTCGGTGTTGTCAAAGTCCTCGGTCTGCTCCATGGCAGAGGTGTTGGGAGCTTCCCAGCTGAGGTCGACACCTTCGCCACCCTTGTCTTGGGCAACAAGGTTCGTCGGAGCTGCAGCGGTGGACTCCTTGATGGCTACCACGGTCTCTGCCGTGTTGTTGGTGGTGTTCAAATCCTTGTCGTAGGACACCTCGGCCACGATGTTGACATTACCGGCTTCGTCGAAGATGGTGGTAGCCAACTCGGAGGTGAACTCCTTGGTAGCATACGAAGCAAGTGCCTCGTCAACAGTCTGGGCAAACAATTCCTTGCCATTGGCCTTGATGGTCACGATGTAGCCGGAGGCTTCCTTCTCGCCCTCGTTCTTCACAACGGCGGTGATGGCGGCCGAATTGCCAGCTTGCACGGAGGCAGGAGCGGTAACGGTGACGGAGAGGTTGTGCTCGAGCAGGTCGACGATGCGGATGTTGTCAATCAGCAACACGTCGCCCAATTCCTCGATGCCGCCGGTCATCCAGTCGAACGTGGTCGGGTTGGCGTATTCTGCAGAAATGCCCACACATGCATAGCTGCCGTCCTTGAGGGCGGTCAGAGGCACTTGAACGGTGGTGAATTCACCGGTGGGTGCAACGGTGGTCAGCACCTCTTGGGCCTCACCGTTGATGGCGCCCGTCACTTCCACTTGGCTGACGCCGTCAGCAGCGACGTCGAACAGCAGGGTGGGGTTGGAGGCATTCTTGAGGTTCAGCTTGCCAGAGTTGAAATAACCCTTGCCAGCCTCTTCCATCAGCATCATCAGTGACACGCCGTCATCGTCGGTGGACTCGTCGGAAACCATCAGGCTGGCATTGCTGTCCCAGAAGTAGTGCAGCGAGGTGTCGGTGAATCCTTCAATGACAGGCAGGTCGTAGGGCTTTCCCACGAGGAGCGAGGCGGCTGCGACATCGCTCTCGCCCTTGTCGTTGCTGGCGAGGATGCCCCATGTTGCAAAGTCTTGGTCACCTTCCTCGGTGTTGTATGCAACCTCGTAGTTGTCGATGTCACGAACGACGGCAAATGGCTCTTCGTCAAGCACAAGCATCGGGCCGAGCCAGGTGTCCTCAACGTGTGTGCCATAGAGGCTGTAGTCAACAGCGGCGGGATTGACATATCCGCCAAGGGAGCCGATGATGCCCACCTTGTCCCAACTAAACAAGACTTTGTCCTGTTTGTCATAGGCTGTGAAGTTCTCCGGAGTGGCAGGTACGTCGAAGCCGACATAGACGGAGGCCTTGTTGCTCTTCAGACCGATGCCGAATTCATTGTAAGCCACGGCATAGTAGGTGTGGATGCTGTCGGCGACAGTTTCGTCCAGATAGTTGAAGGTTGCTCCAGGAGCAATGCCTGTCATTTCTTTCAGCAATTCGCCATCGCGGAAGATTTCCACCTTCTCAATGGAAGCCAGGTCTTGTCCGGCGACGGTCTTGGTGGGAGCGGTCACCTCGATGTTGGCGTTCTGTGCGCCTTCGGCACCAGCGGTGGCTGTCAGTGCGGGAGCGGCAGGAGCCTCGTCGGCGGCACCAACTTCCACGGTCAGCTTATGGATTTCGAGCAGGTATTGGTCGGCGTCGGAGGTACAATGGATGGCCACATAGTAGGCGCCATCTTCTGTGCAGGAATAGACACCCTCGAACGGCTCGTCATCCTCGTCGGTGAGTTCCACAGGACCGAAGACCTTGGTGGAGAGACCAGCAACGGTGGGCTCTTTGCCAATCACAACCTCGAAACGCTCGTCATAACCAGCGGAACCGGCATTGACGGTGATGTCGTAGTTCTTGCCTGCCACCAGGTGGAGTGGGGCTGAAATGAGGTAGTCGTCGGCGGCCTCGTCGCTGTTGTAGCGATAGAAAGCGTGGTTGGTATCGTTCCATGCCCAGGTGTAACCGTCGTTGTTGGCATCGATGAAGGTGAACTGTCCGAAGGCAGCCTCGTTGGTGAAGTCGGCGGTGTAGGGGATTTCCATGACAGTGGTCAGGAACACCTCCACCTCAGCGCTCTTCTCGCCAGCGCCTGCAGCGTTGTAGGCAATGGCTTGATAGACGTGCTTGCCATAAGTGATGGCGGGGTCGTTGTCGGTGTAGGTCACTTCGGTGCCCGGTGCCACGTCCTCGAAGGTCTTGATGACTTCGCCGTCGCGCAGAATCTCAATCTTCGTCAGGTTGGCGGTCAGGTCCTCGCCGCCATTGTTCTTGGTGGGAGCGGTGAAGCTGATGGTGGCCTCAAGCACGTTGTCACCAGGAGTGACGGTGAAGTTTTCAACTGCTTGCGGAGCGTCGGCATTGATTTCCTCGAGGAGGAAGTTGTCGGCCATCATCACGTTCTGGTCGGCGTCGGAGATACAGTGGATGCCGATGGCATAGTAACCATCCTCGGACACTTCAAAGAAGTTGGAGAAGTTCTTCGGGTCGTTCCAGTCCACATCGGTGGCGGGAAGGATCTCGATGGACATGGCTTCGCCAGTGAAGGCGTTGCCGGCGTACACCTCGAAACGCTCCGGGTAGCTCTTGCCGTAGACGTCGAAGGAGAAGCGGTATTTCTTGCCAGCCTGGAGCTTGATCATCGGTGAGAAGAGCCAGTCGTCGGCATCGTTAGTGGCGCTGTAGCGATAGCGGGCGGCGTTCTCATAGAACGACCATGTGCTGCCGTCGTTGTTGACGTCGAGGATGGTGAATTCACCCTGCTCGTCAGCTGTGTCGAAGGTGTTGCTGTAAGGCAGCTCCTCGATGGGCTTGGCAGGATTCTCAGCCTGGATGGTGAGGTCGGTGATCCAGCGTAGGTAGTAAATCCTGTCTGTGGCGGCGTTGGCCAGCAGTTGGTTGTTGGACTTCAGCACCTTGTTCTCTGCATCGAATGTCATGGTGAAGTTTTCCAAGCCTTCACCGTCTGTTCCGATGGCGAAGATGTCATAGTCGTAGGCCACGCCTTGGTATTGGAAGCCATTGAATGTGACTGTGCTGCCTTCGATGGTGCCCTTCATCCAAGCATCGGGGAAGTCGGCGAACACACCCTTGAGGTAGACGTCTGCTCCGTCGAAACCGATGGTGATGTTGCCCTTGAAGGCTTGCTCGGCTTCATCGACAACCTGAGAACCCATGGTATACCAAGTCTCGGTGGCAAGGTCTGCAGGAGGAGTGACGGTGATGGTTTCTGGTGCTTCGTAGTCATGCATGATGGAGAAGGTGGTGTACCATGACAGGTAGTAAATCCTGTCGGTGGCTGCGTTGGCCAACAGTTGGTTGTTGGATGTCAGCACCTTGTTCTCTGCATCGAATGTCATGGTGAAGTCTTCCAAGTTGCTGCCATCGGTGCCGATGGCGTACATATCGTAGGTGTCAGCATACATGCCAAGGTATTGCAAGTCTTTGAAAGTGACGATGTTGCCATTGATAGTGCCCTTCATCCAAGCATCGGGGAAGTCGGTGAACATGCCCTTGATGTAAACATCGTTTCCATCGAAGCCTAAATCGACGAAGCCGGAGAAGCCTGTCTCTTGCTGGTTAGAGTATTGGCGTCCATTGATGTACCAGGACTCGGTGACCAGGTCGGCTGGAGCGGTGATGGTGACAACCTTGGGAGCCTCATAGTCATGCGAGAAAGTATAAACGGTCTCGAAGTCGCCATAACCGGTGACAGTGTTGTCGTCATCCCAAACATAACCAATGAAAATGTCTTCAGAAGTACCTTCCAACTTGTACTTTCCATCTTCTACGGTGAACGTGATGTGGTCGGAGTACTCATCGTATGCGGTGAAGTCGGAGCCGCTCTTCTTCACCCAGCGGAGGCTGATGGTGGCTTGGTAGTCTGAGCTGTAATAGACGGGTTGCTTGGCGGGAACGGTGATGGTGTTGCCATCTTTGGTACCCTTCACCCATGAACCCATGCTGACAGTGGAGACGAAGTCTTTGAAATAGATGGTGCCATCCTCGCATTCCACAATCTGGATGTTGCCGCTTTGCTCAACAAGCTGTATGCTGCTGTTGCTATAGGTGTAGGCATTTCCAGAACGGGTGTAAACCTTTTGGACACCCTCTCCCGGGGCGGTGATGATGCCGTGAGCGTCTTTCTCCTCACCGGTTGCGCTGAGAATCAGACTCGGAGAGGCGATTCTTGTATTTGTAAACGACATCGGGGAGAAGCTGGTCCTGCTGTTGAACAGTCCCTCGTTAGGGGTCCTAAGCCCCTTCTTGGTCATAGGCACCTTGTCCTTGGGATCCTTGGTCTGGGGAGCCTTGAAAGTTGTAGCTTGGGTGCCTGCCTGACGGAAGGAGAAACCCTCTGGAATAAAGTCCTTCGACTTGGGAGCATCGACCTTCTTCACCACGGTGGAAGGCTGGTTGGCCTTGAGCACCTTGGAAGGGCCGCGCTTCGTAGCGAAGTCTTGCGCTTGAAGCGGCAATGCGAATAGCACTGCCACCAACATCCATAATAAAGATGTAGACTTTTTAATCATAATAGATGTTTTTTGTTTGACAATATAGTTAGAGATAATAAAAATATGCTCTTGTTGATTCTTTCCGTCATGTCGGCAGGTTCCCATCGCTTTTGTTTGCGATAACAGCATGCGTGGTTTCCGCCAAAAGTTAGAATTAATATGCAAAATTAATCATTTTCCTATAAAAACGAAAAAAATTATCCCTTTTTTCGCATTTTTTGTTAATGATGGATGTGCAGACGCACGTAAAACCAGGGCTCTTAAAGACTTTAAAGACCTTAAAGACTTTAAAGACCTTAAAACCCTTTAATCCCTCACTTCCCAATCTTCTCTATTCTCACGTGCAAGGTGTGAGGCTGCTGCGGGATGGTGTATTTCTTGAGCACGCCCGGTCCGCAGGAACTGTTGCCCAGTCCCAGGACGGCGGCGTCGAGGTTGAGGAAGATGTGTTCGGCATCCTCCACCAGGTCGCAGTCGTGGGTGGCGGTGTAGAGTTGTTCCACGCTGTAGGGCAGCACGGAGAAGGAAAACGGGGCGTCTGTGCAACTCACACGCCAACCGTTGCCTTTTGCGTCGGTCAATTCCAGATAGGCGGTGTCGTCGTGGTTGCCACTGTCCTGTGGCCGAGGATAATGCACGTATTGCTCCGCCACGGTGCTGCGCCATAGTCCTATGGTGGCGGCTGCGTGACGGTCGGGATAGTTGTCCATGGGGCCGCGGCCGAAATATGTAAGGTTTTTGAGGTCTTTCGGAAGCTCCAAGGTCGTGCCCAGGCAGGGCAAAGGGGGAAGTGTGCCTTCCGGGGTGAAGGTGGCGCATAGGTCGATGCTGCCGTCAGGGAGGAAGGTGGCGGTGTATTCGGTGGTGATGCAGCCTTCGAGGGTTTGGGTGACGAAGGTGGCGTTGGAAACGACGGCGCCATCGGCATTCGTGGTGAAGACGGGGCTGGTCGTGAGGGTGTGGCGCTGTTGGTCGAGCTGCTGTTGCTTCCAGTCTTTGGCAATCCAGTTGCCAAATCCCTTGTCGTTGTCGGTGGGGGCGCGAAAGAGATGGGGGAGTAGACGATGCATCCATTCCGCGGCATCGGCTCTCAACTCGTCGGGTCGCCGTTGTTGGTTTTTGCGGTTTTTGGGCACGACTCTCACGGGGTGGCATGTGGGGCAGTGCTTCGCGTGCTCGTACCATCGGGCGTCGGTGACCCATTGGCTGCGCACCACTTCGTGTCCGGCTTCAGCCCACAGGGTCTTCGTTTTCAGCGTGGCCGTCGCGTTCATCAGACCGCCGTGTTCGATTTGGTGGATGTCATAATCGTTCAAGTCGCAGTGGGCGTCGCGCATCACGGGAACGACCCGACCGTTCTCATCATTGAATTGTATGGGTGAATACACCGCTTTCACCTCCTCATATTTCGGCGTTGGAAGGCGGTCGCTGCTCACGATGCCTTTCCGGCAGCAGGCCTTCAGGTTGGGCGCGTCGCCGAAGTCGCCGCCGTAGGCCGTCATGCGTTTGCCCTCGCGTTCCGTGAAGATGCCCTCGTCGGCCCATTCCCAGATGAAGCCGCCGAGCATGCGGGGGTGGCTGTAGATTTCGTCCCAATACTCGCGGAAGTTGCCCAATGCGTTGCCCATGGCGTGGGCGTATTCGCTGGTGAGGACGGGGCGCTGGTCGCTGCTGTCGCGGGCGATGGAGAGTAGCCGCTCCCACCGGGCGTTCTCTGGCCGTTCCATGTTGTTGTCCTTCACACCCGGATTGAGGTATTCGTCTTGCGTGCGGGGGTAGAAGCGTGAGATGACGTCCACCGACGAGGGGTCGCCGTGTAGACCGTATGCCTCTGCTCCCGTGCCTTGCGCTCCCTCGTAATGGATGGGACGTGTGGGGTCGTA